>SKEW01000110.1_pt1 | contig 98785 bp, 94 predicted proteins | sample 4841441 | NCBI WGS metagenome assembly SKEW01 (sample SAMN11008799, study PRJNA524170) | human gut metagenome | isolation source: fecal sample from pouch patient p41 | place: Israel: Tel-Aviv | reverse complement strand
GCACTGCTTGCAAAACGTGCAGTATCTATGAATATGGGGGAATGCTATAAGTCTCCACTTGGAAGAGCGAAGGATACGGCGGCTCCATGTCTTGAGGTAACTGGAAAAACAGCAGAAATATTGGATTGGCTGCAAGAGTTCCCGGCGCAGGTTGATTTGAATAAAAATCCGGAACTTGAAAAAGCATATCCTGATGTGAAAAAAAAAGGAGGGTATTTCTTACCTAGAATTGCATGGGATATGGTTCCGGGGTATTGGACAGAACATGAAGCTTATATGGATAAAAATGCATGGCGTGAAACAGAAGTGGCGAAAAATTCTGATCTTGTAGAAGTATACAATCATGTGATTGAAGAATTTGATCGCTTTCTCGCAGAGCATGGATATGTAAGAGAAGGGGCGCATTATCGTGTGGAGAAAGAAAGTGATGAGACAGTGACATTTTTCTGCCATTTCGGAATCAGCTGCGTGCTGTTGTCCCATTTATGGAATGTATCACCATTCGTGCTTTGGCATTGCCTTGCGCTTGCACCAACTTCTGTGACAGAAGTAGTAACAGAAGAGAGAGAACAGGGAACGGCATATTTCCGTGGATTGAAAGTAGGAGATATCTCACATCTCTATGCAGGTGGAGAAGAACCGTCCTTCGCAGCAAGATTCTGTGAGACATATAGCAACAAGGAGCAGAGGCATTAAAATCAAATGTCTCTGCTCCTTGCTTTATGGATTTTGGTATTATTAAACCACTTTCTGATAAGCAATTCTTTCTGTTCCATCTTCAATATATACGATTCCGCAATACTTGAATCCATTCTTATCTAACAGATGCTGCATTACGATATTGTCCCGGTGTGTATCAATACGGATATTGCCGCATTGTTCCAAAGCCCAGTTCAGGCAGAAGGAAGCAGCACCTTTTACATTTCCGGTGGAAGTGATGCGGTGAACAACTCCGTAACGGGAGTCGTTGATCCATTCACCTTCGTAGATGCGCATGTAAGTCGGATCAGCCCCTTCTTTATAATAGAAAGTGGCAATGATCTGATCCTGTTCTGTGCAGACATAACTGTTCCCCTCAGTAATGTCATCCAGAATTAACTGTGGAGAAGGATAAGTGTTTCCCCACTGAGAAGCATTTCCGTGAGTTGCCATGAATGTCCGTGCATGCTCATACATCTTAAGAAGTACTTCAAGATCTTCAGGTTTTGTCTTTCTGATTTCCATAATATTCCTCTTTCATAAACTAAATATAGATACTCTAATGCACTATTATATCAAAAAACAGAATGTAACTCCATTGACAAAAATATAGAGAAAACATGAAATGAAATCGTTATCATAGAGGAAAAGTACCTAGATGATTTTCGGGAAGAAAAGCAGGCTGTTTATTTGCATATGAATCCGACTGTACACATGGGGAAATGTTCTTTTTACGGTACATTTTTACTGTACTAAAGTTTGTACAATTCCCCGTAAAATGGACGTTTTTTCGTATATTTTGTACTAAATCGAATACAAAGCGATTTCCGATATTTATTCTCGATTTTACGCTTGTCATTTATTTAACACGGTGTTATACTATGCCCGTAAAACAATTACAAAACTATTTTAGGAGAGAATATAGGAGGATTTTTCAATGGCTAATTTTGAGCAGTGGGCTGGCTTCAAGGGAAGAAAATGGACACACTCTGTAGACGTGCGTGATTTCATCCAGGAGAACTACACACCATATGAAGGTGATGAGGCATTCCTTGAGGGACCAACAGAAGCAACAGACAAATTATGGGGAAGACTGCAGGAACTTCAGAAAGAAGAAAGAGCTAAGGGCGGAGTTCTCGACATGGAGACAGAAGTTGTTTCCGGTCTGACAGCATACGGCCCAGGATATATCGATGAGAGCATGAAAGACCTTGAGCAGATTGTTGGTTTGCAGACAGACAAACCGCTGAAGAGAGCATTCATGCCTTACGGTGGAATCAAGATGGCAGAGCAGGCTTGTACAACATACGGATACCAGCCAAGCGAGAAACTGCATGAGATCTTCACAAAATATCATAAAACACATAACCAGGGTGTATTCGATGTTTATACACCAGAGATGAAAAAAGCTCGTCATAACAAGATCATCACAGGACTTCCGGATACATACGGACGTGGACGTATCGTAGGAGACTACCGTCGTGTTGCACTGTACGGTATCGATTTCCTGATCGAGAGAAAACAGTATGACTTTGAGCGTTACGCAAGACACGGCATGAAGGGTGAGGATTTCCGTCTTCGTGAAGAGCTTGCAGATCAGATCAAAGCTCTGAAAGAGATGAAAGAGATGGCTGCAGCATACGGATTCGATATTTCTCAGCCGGCTAAGAATGCTCACGAAGCAGCTCAGTGGCTGTACTTCGGATACCTTGCAGCAATCAAGACACAGAATGGTGCAGCTATGTCCGTAGGACGTATCTCTACATTCCTTGATATCTATATTGACAGAGATCTTAAGAATGGAACACTTACAGAGAAGGAAGCTCAGGAGATCATCGACCACATGGTAATGAAATTCCGTATGGTTAAGTTCGCAAGAATCCCATCTTACAACCAGCTGTTCTCAGGAGACCCGACATGGGCTACACTTGAGGTTGGTGGACTTGGACAGGACGGACGTTCTATGGTAACAAAGACTGACTACCGTTTCCTCCACACACTGAACAACATGGGACCTTCACCAGAGCCAAACCTGACAGTTCTTTATTCTTCAAGACTGCCAGAGAACTTCAAGAAGTTCGCATCCCTGATTTCTGTAACAACAAGCTCCATCCAGTACGAGAACGATGATGTTATGCGTCCGGTATGGGGAGATGACTACAGCATCTGCTGCTGTGTATCTGCTACAGAGACAGGTAAAGAGATGCAGTTCTTCGGAGCTCGTGCAAACCTTGCTAAGTGTCTTCTTTACGCTATCAACGGTGGTGTTGATGAAAAGACTAAAGCACAGGTAGGACCGGCTTACCAGCCAATTACTTCTGAGTACCTTGATTACGATGAAGTACTTGCTAAATATGATGAGATGATGGAGTGGCTGTCCAAGCTGTATGTTGATACACTGAACATGATCCACTACATGCATGATAAATACTACTATGAGGCAGCTCAGATGTCCCTGATCGACACAGACGTTAAACGTTCTTTCGCAACAGGTATCGCTGGATTCTCACACGTAGTAGACTCCTTAAGCGCTATCAAATACGCTAAGGTTAAAGTTGTTCGTGACGAAGATGGACTTGCTACAGACTTCGAGATCGAGGGAGACTTCCCGAAATATGGTAACGATGATGACCGTGCAGACGAGATCGCTGTATGGCTGCTGAAGAAATTCATGCACAAACTGAACAAGTGTCACACATACAGACATTCTGTACCGACAACATCTATCCTTACAATTACATCTAACGTTGTATATGGTAAGGCTACAGGATCTCTTCCGGACGGAAGAAAGGCTGGAGAGCCACTTTCACCAGGAGCTAACCCGTCTTACGGCGCAGAGCAGAGCGGACTTCTTGCTTCTCTTAACTCTGTTGCTAAGCTTCCTTACGAGCTTGCACTTGACGGAATCTCTAATACACAGACAATCAACCCAGGTGCACTTGGACATTCTGATGAAGAGCGTAAAGAGAACCTTGCTCACGTACTTGACGGATACTTCGATCAGGGAGCACATCATCTGAACGTTAACGTATTTGGTGTTGACAAACTGAAAGATGCTATGGAGCACCCAGAGAAACCTGAGTACGCTAACTTCACAATCCGTGTATCAGGATACGCTGTTAAGTTTATCGACCTTACTCGTGAGCAGCAGCTTGACGTTATCGCAAGAACTTGCCATGACCACATGTAAATAATGTTGCGATTTGCGGATAAAAGATCATAAATAACAGATAATATATCAGGACGCAGTCATTTCACCATGCTGCGTCCTTTTTTCATAAGACCTGCAATTATAAAGAAATGCCAGAAGACAAATCTGAAGGTTGCAGAAGAATGGCAGGAAACTGCCGGAAAAAGAAGGAGAAATATATGTCAGAAGTAAAAGGATACATTCACTCAACAGAAAGCTTCGGTTCCGTTGACGGACCTGGCGTACGCTTTATCATTTTTGTAAGCGGATGTCCAATGCGCTGCCAGTTCTGCCACAACCCGGACACATGGAAGATGCAGGACGGCGAACTGAAGACAACAGATGAACTGCTTAAGACAGCACTTCGCTATAAAAGCTACTGGAAAGATAAAGGTGGTATCACAGTCAGCGGTGGAGAACCTCTGATGCAGATGGATTTCCTGATTGACCTTTTCAAGAAAGCGAAAGAACAGGGAGTTCATACCAATATTGATACAAGCGGAGCTGTATTTACAAAGGAAGAACCATTCTTTGGTAAACTGCAGGAGCTGCTGAAATACACAGATATGCTGATGCTTGACATCAAACACATTGATGATGAGCAGCATAAGATTCTCACGGGACAGAGCAACAAGAATATTCTTGAGTTTGCACGTTATCTGTCTGATATCAAGAAACCAATCTGGATCCGTCACGTACTCGTTCCGGAGCGCAGTGACAAGGATGAGTACCTGGAGAGACTTCATGATTTCATCGAGACACTGGATAATGTAGAGCGTGTTGAAGTTCTTCCATATCATACACTTGGTGCATATAAGTGGAAAGAACTTGGATATGATTACAAGTTAGAGGGAATCGATCCTCCGACACAGGAGAGAATTGAGAATGCAAACCGTATTCTTGAGACAGCGAAATATTTAAAATAAGGTAAAAAAAGAACTCTGTTATGAGATGTATGAATCAATACATTCGTAACAGAGTTCTCCTTTTATAAATACCTTGCTTAAAATTTTCTCAGAAAGAAAAAAGTCACGATACACACGATTGCTTCGGTAACAGGCAGACAGAGCCAGATACCTGTCATTCCAAAAAGTGCGGCAAGCAGGAAAGCAATCGGCAAGATCAGTACAAGGCCGCGCAGGATAGAGATGATGAATCCCGGTACTGGCTGATCAGAAGCACTTAAATAAGTCGCTGACACCATATTGATACCTGAAAAGAACAGGCTTACAAAGTAAATGCGCATTCCTTCTGCTGCCATTGAAGTAAGCAGCGGATTCTTGTCTTTATTAAATAAGTCAGCAATCGGAACAGCAAAGACAAACACAACCAGATAGGCGATGAAAGCCATAAGTAATGCAGTGCTTAATGCATAACGTCTTACCTGGTGGCGTACAGGAGCTCCATTTTTACCAGGGTGGCTGCTGACAATCGGCTGGATGCCCTGCCCGATTCCGGTAAAGATCGCCACAAGTACGAGTGCGATATTAGCAAGGATACTGTATGCCGCAAGTCCGGTCGTTCCGCTGAACTTCAGCGTCAGCATGTTAAAGACAAGAATTACGATGCCGGAAGATAATTCAGCGACAAGAGAAGAAACTCCAAGCCGGCAGATATCTATAGCAGTTTTCAGATGTATCCCTGTTTTTACCAGATGAAACTGATTCTTCTTTTTCCAGAAATGCATGGACAGAATACTCATTCCAACCAGTGGAGCGGTTGCAGTAGCCAGTGCAGCTCCGGTCATGCCAAGCTGCATAGGATAGATGAAAATGTAATCCAGCACAATATTTGTCAGACTTCCAACAAGCATTGCAGTCATTGAAAGCCGCGGTTCTCCATCATTTCTGACAAAACAATTCAATAGATTGTTGCATAAAAACAGCGGAGAAAACATGAGCAGGATGCTGATATATGGAATTGCATGCGGCAATGTAGTTCCGTCGGCTCCGAGTAAGACACAAAGAGGTCTTGCAAAAAAAAGTCCGATGCTGAAAAAGAACAGCATAGCGGCCAATGCAAGCTGAAGTGCCTGGGTGAAGATCGTGCGGTGAATCTCACTGTCAGCTCTGCCGGAGGAAAGCGAGTATCGCGCAGCAGCACCCATGCCAATCATCAGCCCCGTTCCGTTTAACAAGCTGAAAGCAGGAAGAACCAGATTAAGTGCAGCAATCGCATCCGAGCCGATTCCCCGGGCAACAAAAAACGTATCGGCAAGGATATAACAAGAATATCCGATCATGCCGAGTACATTTGCTGAGACATATTTAACAAAGAGTGGAAATACATGTTCCCGGGCAGTTAAAGTAACTGAGTTGGATGACATAATAAAAAATTCCTTTCTGTATTTTCAGAATGCGTATAATACCATAGAATTTTGAGAAAATCAAATCTTTCTTTCTTATGAAAATAGAGGTAAAATAAAAATGTTATGTCTACGGTATTTACAATCCCCGAAAAGATGGTTTATTCATTATAACATAGAACGAAGAAAGGAAACATATATGAATAAAAAAGAAGTACTTGAGATCCGTAAGCAGTTCTCACCGAAAAACTGTGCGATTACGAAAATCTGTGGCTGCTATGTGGATTATGAGAAGAATAAAAAGATGGAGTCAAAAGACGCATTTCTCGCACTTCCGGAGGAAGAAGCATTTAAGTATTTTGATATTTTTAAGAAGACACTTTCCGGAAGTATCGGAAAGAATATGCTGAATATGGAGTTTCCACTGGATGCAGAGATGCCGGGCGGAACGCAGGAATTTCTTCTGAAGCTTCGTGACAGCCGTCTCGAAGACGATATGCTTCTGGAAGAATTCTATGACAAAGTTATTGCAACGTATGAGTATGCGGAGAATTATTACATTATTTTGATCCATGCAGCATACGATGTTCCTGGAAGAACATCCGATGATCTTGAGATGGATGATGCTTCAGATGAAGTATATCAGCATATACTGATGAGCATCTGTCCGGTCAGTCTGTCAAAGGCAGGGCTTAGCTATAACGCGGAAGAGAACTGTATTCAGGACAGAATCCGTGACTGGATCGTTGATAAGCCGGACAAAGGATTCCTCTTCCCGGCATTTAACGACAGGAGTACTGATCTTCACAGTGTGCTTTATTACACGAAGAAATCAGAAGATCTTCAGCCGGAGATGATCGACCAGCTTCTTGGTGCGAAGATGCCGATGTCTGCGGATACACAGAAAGAGACATTCCAGATGATTATTGAAGATACATTGGGAGAAGATGGTGATTACGAGACTGTCCGTAACATTCACGAGACATTGAATGATATGATCGAAGAACACAAAGAAGAACCGGATCCGCTGACATTGGATAAAACGGATGTGAAGAAGATTTTCGAGCAGAGCGGTGTGCCGAATGAGAAGATGGAGAACTTTGAGAAGAACTTCGAAGAAAATGCAGGTGAGAAAGCAACGCTTCTGGCAAGTAATATCGCAGAGACAAGAAAGTTCAATATCGAGACACCGGATGTTGTGATCAAAGTAAATCCGGACAGAATGGATCTTGTAGAGACAAGAATGATCGACGGAAGACAGTGCCTTGTGATTCCGGTGGATGACCATATTGAGGTCAATGGAATCAATGTCAGAACGATGAAGGTAAAAGGCGTTGCAGGATCGAAAGCAGGTGGTTCTGGTGAAGCTGTGGAAAATGCTGAGGATGATGTTGTTCCGTTTGATGAAGATTAATTGACGGGGAATGAAATAGAGAAAACGTACAAAGAGGATTCCTGCCTGAAAATATTTCCCTTTATTAAAATGAAATATTTTCAGGAGGGAATCCTCTTTACAGTCTTCTTTGAATAAAAACAGGTAGAAGAATAGTAACCTTAGATGATCGTATACTGCATCAGTTCATAGTGCAGTTTACAACCTTCTACAATCTCGGCCGGGAGCAGTGCTCTGGCTACGAGTTTTAACTCTTCATCCGGAAGATCAACTCTTCTTAAGTGTGCATAATCTCCGTCGATCTGTTCTACGATATAATCACATACTAACATTTTAAAATCTCCTTTTTTCCAGCATTTCTTCAATCTTTGCCTGCATCTCTTCTACAGTGTGTTTTCTTGCGCGTGCACATTCCTGCACCTGACAGCCGCAGATGATACATTTGCGGTAGGAAGGGCGGGAAAAAGTGTCTCTTAAAAAACAGATACACTAAAAATTCTTCAACATTTTTTCTTGTGCATGATATCATTATTGAATGTTAACTAAATGACATTGGTTCATTCCCATGTTAACGGCAAAAAAGGCAGAGCACGAATTACTTGCATTATTTACTGAAATTTCTATAGTTAACCGCTATGATTTATTCTTTAATTTAACACAGGAAACACAGTATTTTACAGTTATACATAAATAGATTACACCGACCACAACAATCGCGAACACTCCTGTATTGAAAAATAAATGCGCGATCATCGTCACAACTAACAATATTCCGATTAATTTTCCTGAGAATATGTAAGTACTGTAGGAACTTTGATAAACAGCTTCCTTTTCTGCCTCATCACAGCTTTCCAGCCATTGTTTATGAAAATCTTTGGAAGCAATATCGCCCTTTTTCTCTGGATGTACTTTCTGAAGCAGTTTTACATAACGGGCTTGAGCCATGCCACAGTAAAAGAAACAGATTAAAAACAGGACACATGCTGTAAGAAATTTTACCAGCGAAGTTCTTCCATCATGAATATATCTCATAGAATATCCACTTCCCAACAAAGCAATGCAAAGCACCTGTGCCACTACATTGATACACTGCAGAATTGCTCCGTACCTTTCTTCCTCATAATCCAGTCGATGAAATTCCTCATCTTCTGCATCTTCAATCCGATCACAGACGTTTCTTAGCTTTTTGAAGCAGATCTCATATGCTGCAATTGAAACGACAAGCACTGACAGGAGCCCCGGAACCATAAGCCTCCGTGTCACTTCCGTCAGAAGGCTCAGCGATCTTCCACTAAAATCTTCCCCAAAAACAATTTCATAAACTACAGTACTTACGCCTCCTATTACTCCGCCTATCAGCATTGCCGCTAACATCCTTACAATGGTTTTCTTTGTGTTTCTCGTCTTTGTATCACTCTTCATCGTTTTCATCCTCCTTATACTCAAAGATATCTTCTACTGTAACCTGACAGATCTTTGCAATTTTTAATGCCAGTGTCACAGATGGGGAATAGTCCCCACGCTCGATCAGACTGATCGTCTGGCGGGAAACTCCTGCCCGCTTTCCAAGCTCTGTCTGATTGATTCCCAGTTTTGATCTATATTCTTTTAATCGATTTAATAAAGGCAATTTCCAGTCCCCTTTCGTTTTGATTTGACAACTTTTCTTGTCATTTATGATGATAACATTGACAACTTTATTTGTCAATTAATTTCATACATCTTATAGACAACTTTGAATTTTTCAAAGCAAAACTTACATCCGTATAGCTGAGCAGCAAAATAATCAGCTATGGTCTGCACACTAACCTCAGGATTTGTTTTTCGAGAAATTAAAAACAAGACAAAAAAGCGCATGGACTTATAATATTCTTCTGCCCTGCAGGACAATAAAATATAAAAGTCCTATAGGTGCAAATCGCTAAGCTGCAAACAGACAGTTGTAGATTTATCCTTCGTGTATTATAATATTGCATACAGACTAAACAGGTCTGAGAAAGGTTGGGGATTACAGACATCTGTGAATTAGGACCGAAAAATAGTATTGGAGGATTCTTTTTATGAAAAAATCGAGTTTTTTCAAAAGCCTGCCATTTAAACTTCTGGTAGGTGTTGTGATCGGAATTCTTGCCGGACTTGCTCTTAATGCAAATGACGGGACAGGTTTGACAAATGCAATTCTGAACATTGTTGTAACTTTGAAATATGTTCTGGGACAGATTATTTCATTCTGCGTTCCGCTGATCATCATTGGATTTATCGCACCGTCCATTACAAAGATGGGAAATAATGCATCGAGATTACTTCTGCTTGCAGTATGTATTGCATATGTATCTTCTGTTGGGGCTGCGTTATTCTCTACAGCAGCAGGATATGCGCTGATCCCGCATCTTTCTATTGTGACAGATGTAGATGGACTGAAAGAACTGCCGGAGATGGTGTTTGAACTTTCTATCCCACAGATCATGCCGGTTATGAGTGCACTTGTATTTTCTATTATGATCGGACTTGCAGCGGCATGGAATAAGGCAAAATTAATCACAGGAATGTTGGAAGAATTCCAGAAGATCGTGCTTTCCATCGTGTCAAGGATTTTGATTCCAATCCTTCCGTTATTTATTGGATTCACATTTTGTTCTCTGGCGTATGAAGGATCCATTACAAAACAGCTTCCGGTATTCCTTAAGGTTATTATTATTGTTATGATCGGACATTATATCTGGATGGCACTTCTTTATACAATCGCCGGCGTTTATTCAGGAAAGAATCCACTGGAGGTTGTGAAGCATTACGGACCGGCATATCTGACAGCTGTTGGAACAATGTCTTCCGCAGCAACACTTGGAGTTGCTCTGCAGTGTGCAGGAAAGGCGAAACCATTAAGAAAAGATATGGTACAGTTTGGAATTCCGTTGTTTGCTAATATCCATCTGTGTGGATCTGTACTCACAGAAGTGTTCTTCTGTATGACAATCTCACAGATTCTGTATGGAAAACTTCCGTCAATTCCAACAATGCTTCTGTTTTGTATACTTCTTGGAGTATTTGCAATCGGTGCACCGGGAGTTCCAGGAGGAACAGTTATGGCATCCCTTGGACTTATCACAGGAGTCCTTCTGTTTGATGATGCGGGAACAGCACTGATGCTTACAATTTTCGCACTTCAGGATAGTTTTGGAACAGCTTGTAATGTGACCGGGGACGGAGCGCTTACGCTGATTCTTACAGGATATGCGGAAAGACATAAGATTCCGGAGAAGTCAGATGAGATGCGGAATATTGAATTTTAATAATTGATTTTAAGGGCAGCTATTATAGTTGTCCTTATTTCTATTAAACGGAAAATCAAAAAGAGGTTGTAATTTTCGAAAATATATGTTAGCCTAAATTCACGCAGTTCTTATTCTTATGAACAGCAAAGATATCTATTAACCAATCGGTAATTATTTCCATAGTTCAGTATTCGAACAAATAATCCGATAACAAAACATAAGACGAATATTGTATGAATGATAACTGAAAGTTTATTAAAGGATCAGGTTTAAAAGTTCTGCTTTTCTGAAAAAAAAACCTATGTTACAATAAATTTGGATAAAGAATTCTTTTCTTCATATAAGTGTTTGTCTTACAAAAACGAAAAGGAGAATTCTTATGAAAGAAAACCCAAGAAAAGTATCTAAAAGTGCAATTAAAAGCGAAAATGCATTAAATGAAAAAGAAGATTTCATTATGTTGCCAACAGTTGATTTTTGCTTTAAAGAGTTGATGCAAAATGAAAATGTGAGAAAAGGAATTATTGCAGCTATATTAAACAGGCGTCCAGATGAAATTGTAAATACTGAGCTTCTCCCCACAATCCTAAGAAAGGATTCGGAAGATGATAAGTATGGAATTCTAGATGTTCGGGTGCAGTTAGATAATGAAGTACAGATTGATTTTGAGATGCAGGTGGTTTATTATGATTATTGGGCGAATCGTACAATTTATTATTTGAGTAAGATGTATACGGAACAGATACGAGAAGGTGATAGCTATGATAGATTACAGAAATGTATTCAAGTAAGTATTCTTGCTCATGTATTATTTCAAGAAGATGATGAGTGTTATCGACGTATTTCGTTTTGTGATGTAAAGACGGGGAAGGAATATACAGATCTGATGGAAATGCATATTTTGGAACTGCCCAAATTACCGCCGGAACAAAAGAGTGAAACAGATTTAATGCAGTGGATGCGCTTTTTGAATGGTAAACGCAGGGAGGATTTTGAGAAAATGGCTAAGAAGAATTCTTGTTTTGAAGAAGCGTATAAAGAATTGGACAAATTAAGTGCGGACGAGAAAAAACGTCTTGAATATGAAGCAAGACAGAAAGCAATCAGAGATCGTGATATATTGATCAAGACGGGAGAAAACCGTGGACGTAAAGAAATTATTTTATCAATGATTGAAGCGGGACTACCACTGGAACAGATTGCGGAAATCACGAAAGAAACTCTGGAAACGATACAAGAATTAAAGAAAAAGATGGGATGATGGTAAAAGGGCAGCTATTATAGTTGTCCTTTCTTTTTGCCAAAACATTGAATTTTAGTACTATTCTGTGGTACAATCGTTTGGTATAAAAAAAGCAATCGTCTGGTTGATATTTGCAAGGGGAATGTGGATATCAACAGCATTTTCAGATTGAGAGGTGAAAAAAATGGGATTTACACATTTTGATGAAAAAGGAAAAGCCATTATGGTGGATGTGACGGAGAAGCGGGACACAGTCCGGGAAGCAACCGCCACAGGAAAGATCACGGTGAATGAAGAAGTGTTCCGTGCTGTCAAAGAAGGAACTGCAGGCAAAGGGGATGTGCTTGGAGTTGCGACAACAGCAGGGATTATGGGAGCAAAGAGGACATCGGATCTGATTCCGATGTGTCACATTCTTCCGATCACAAAGTGCAAGGTAGAGTTCGAGATGGTTGAGAGTGAACTTGCAATTTATTGTAATTGTACGGTACGTGTGACCGGGAAGACAGGCGTTGAGATGGAAGCTCTGACAGGAGCAAGTGTAGCACTTTTGACAGTTTACGATATGTGCAAAGCGATGGATAAAAAGATGGAGATTGGGGAAATCTATCTGGTCAGAAAGAGCGGCGGTAAGAGTGGGCTGATCAACAATGGATATAAGAAGGAAAGAAAAGAAGGCGAAAAGTAAAGTGGAAAAGAAAGAACAAAGATGGAAAGCAGCGGTAGTGACACTGAGTGATAAAGGATATGCAGGAGAGCGGGAGGACAAGAGTGGACCGCTTCTTTGCGGTATGTTAGAAGAGGCAGGATATGAAGTGACAGAAGTAAGGCTTCTTCCAGACGAGCAGAAGATGATCGAACAGTGTCTCTGTGAACTTGCAGATGAGAAAAAAGTGGATCTGATCGCAACAACCGGAGGAACAGGTTTTGCACCGCGTGACTGCACACCGGAAGCAACATTTGCCGTGGCAACAAAGAATGCACCGGGAATCGCAGAGGCGATGAGACTGGCTTCACTTCAAGTGACACCAAGAGCTATGCTTAGCCGTGGCGCTTCTGTGATCCGTAATCAGACATTGATCATTAATTTTCCGGGAAGTCCGAAGGCTGTAAAAGAGAATCTAGAAGCAGTACTCCCATCTTTGGAACATGGTCTTGCAATTCTTACAGGAAATGCAAGTGAGTGTGGAAAACCAGTTTCTGAAGGAAAGTAAAACAGTAATGTAAGAGATAAATAATATGAGGTATGTAAGAGATGATCGATCAATATGGAAGAACAATAGAATATCTGCGTATCTCTGTGACGGATCGTTGTAATCTGCGCTGTGTCTACTGCATGCCGGAAGAGGGCATTGAGCAGCTGCCACATGAGCAGATTCTGACTTTTGATGAGATTGAGAGAGTATGCCGGATCAGTACAGAACTTGGGATTTCAAAGATCAAACTGACCGGTGGGGAACCGTTGGTGAGAAAAGGATTGCCGGACTTATTGGGGAAAATTAAGAGAATTTCGGGGATCGAACAGGTGACATTGACAACAAACGGAATTCTTCTGAAAAATCAGTTGGACGAGTTGATGCGTCAGGGGCTGGATGCAGTGAATATCAGTATTGATACATTGGATGAAACGTGTTACCATACAGTGACAAGATGTGGGGAATTAAATCAGGCACTGGAAGGACTGCAGGCAGCACTCGAATATCCGAATCTGCGTGTGAAGTTAAATTGTGTGCCGATGAATCAGTCAGAAGAAGAGTATATTCAGATGGCAGAGTATGCAAAGGAGCATCCGGTAGAGGTTCGTTTTATAGAAATGATGCCGATCGGGATGGGAAAAGCCTGTCAGGGAAAATCAAGGGATGAGCTTCTGGAACTTTTAGAGAAAGCATTTGGAAACGCTGAACCGTATGAAAAACATTTGGGGAATGGTCCGGCAGAGTATGTGAGCTTTTCGGGATTTCAGGGCAGAATTGGATTTATCAGTGCAGTGAGTCACAAGTTTTGCGATTCCTGCAACCGGATTCGGCTCACAGCGGAAGGATATCTGAAACTCTGTCTACAGTATGAAAGTGGAATTGATTTAAGAAAACTTTTAAGAAGCGGTGCAACGGATGAAGAAGTGAAAGAAGCAATGCGTCAGGCAATCTGGAAAAAACCGGCCTGTCACAATTTCTCGGATGAGCGAAGAGATGAAGAAGTTGGTCAGAAAAAAGAACATCGGGGCATGTACGGAATCGGTGGTTAGATCAGTAATGAAATAAAATCAATAACAGAAAAGTAACGGTGCAGATCATACACAAAAATTATAAAAGTGAAAAAGTAATTTGAGAGGTATAGAAAAATGGGAAAAGTAATAGCAATTTGTACAAGTCCGGCAAAGGGAACACAGAAGACAAGAATCGAGGAAGGCACATTTATTGAAGATTTTGGTTTGGAAGGAGATGCGCATGCAGGAAAATGGCATCGTCAGATCAGTCTTCTTTCTTATGACAAGATCGAGGCATTCCGTGCAAGAGGTGCAGAAGTAGAAGATGGCGCATTTGGAGAAAATGTGATCGTTCAGGGGATTGATTTCCGTAATCTTCCGGTTGGAACAAGATTAAAATGTAATGATGTTCTGTTAGAGATGACACAGATTGGAAAAGAATGTCATCATGGCTGTCAGATCTTCCAAAAAATGGGAGAATGTATCATGCCGCGAGAAGGGGTATTTGCAAAAGTGCTTCATGGTGGTAAAATAAAAGCCGGAGATGAAATGATCGTGCTTGCAGCAGACGAATAAGGAAAATTACCTTGGAAACATTTCGTTACTGTTCACTCCGGTGTCAATCACTTTGCTGATTGACACGGAGGATGCATGTTTTGGCTTGAATGCATCTCGCCCCATCGCCAAAGGCGATTTAAAATGGCGAGATGCGTTGCTGGTCGCACATCGTGTGAACAGTAACAACATTTCTGCAACGGTACGGAACAGATGCGATTGGAAGGAAATGAATGAGAAAGAAGCAATGGGTGGCGGCGGCTCTTGTGGGGCTTGCAGTTATTCTTGTCGGCGTGGGTTCCGGCAACGTGAAGACAAGACAGACGAAGAAAGACAAGCAGGAAAACACGCAGATTGTCAGTGGAGTTCAGATTGTTACAGAAGACGGAAAGAAGTACTATGACTTCCAGGATGTGAAAGAGAATAATTACAGAGCAAGGCTTCAGGAACAAGTACCAAGGAATTCTTATGATTTTAGCAATCTGGCATTAGATGAAGAGACAGGATATCTTTCGTATAAAGATACGAAGGGAAAAGTGTCAGCGAAAAAAGGAATTGATGTTTCGGAGTTCCAGGGAGAGACGATCGACTGGCAGCAGGTGAAGGAAAGCGGAATCGAATTCGTGATCGTAAGACTTGGATACCGTGCATATGGAGAGAGTGGCGCGTTAGTTGAAGATGCCATGTTTGAACAGAATGTACAAGGCGCATTGGATGCCGGTCTGGAAGTCGGTGTCTATTTCTTTTCCCAGGCAATCTCAGCAACGGAGGCAGTCGAAGAGACTGACTTTGTTTTGGAACATATCCAGCCGTATCAGATTACAGGACCTGTTGTCTATGACACAGAAGAAATCAAAGATGATACAGCAAGAACAGACCAGAATACAAGGGGAGACTTTACGAATTTTTGTAAAGTCTTTTGTGACGGAGTGAAACAGGCTGGATATCAACCGATGATTTATGCTAATATGAAATGGATGGCATTTACCTTGAAGATGGAAGAGCTGACAGAATATGATTTCTGGTATGCGGATTATCATGAACTTCCGCAGTGTCCATATGATTATAAGATGTGGCAGTACAGTGAGGTCGGTACGGTTCCGGGAATTCGTGCAAGCGTAGATTTAGATTTGTGGTTTCAGGAGGAAAACTAGATGAAATGGAATAAATTCAGATTGAAGACAACAACAGAGGCAGAGGATATTGTAAGCAGTATGCTGGCAGATCTTGGGATTGAAGGTGTTGAGATCGAGGATAAGATCCCGCTGACAGAGTCTGATAAAGAGCAGATGTTTGTTGATATTTTACCGGAGATCGAGGCAGATGATGGTGTGGCTTACTTAAGTTTTTATCTGGAAGAGGATGAGGACAAAGAAAAAGTTCTGGCAAATGTGAAGAAAGAACTGGAGGAGATGTCTGCTTATGTAAATGTCGGAGCCTGCGAGATTGAAGAATCCCAGACAGAGGATGTAGACTGGGTGAATAACTGGAAGAAGTATTTTCATCAGTTCTATGTGGATGATATTCTGATTATTCCATCCTGGGAAGATGTGAAGCCTTCGGATGAAGATAAGATGGTGATCCATATTGATCCAGGTACAGCATTTGGTACAGGAATGCATGAGACAACACAACTTTGTATCCGTCAGATCAGAAAGTATACAACAGAGACGACAAAGATTCTTGACGTGGGATGCGGAAGCGGAATTCTTGGAATGCTTGCGCTGAAGTTCGGAGCAGAGTATTCTGTTGGAACAGATCTGGATCCGTGTGCAATCGATGCTACATATGAGAACATGGAGAACAACGGAATTTCCAGAGATAAATATGAAGTGATGATCGGAAATATTATCGATGACAAAGAAGTTCAGGATAAGGTTGGATATGAGTGCTACGATATTGTGGCAGCGAATATCCTTGCACCGGTTCTTGTAGAACTCACACCAGTGATCGTGAACCAGCTGAAACCAGGCGGAATCTATATCACAAGTGGAATTATTGATGATAAAGAAGAGATGGTAAAAGAAGCTGTTGCAAAAGCCGGGCTGGAACTTCTGGAGGTCACACATCAGGGTGAATGGGTATGTGTGACAGCGCGCAAGAACGCATAAGGAGAAATAAGATGCAACATTTTTTTGCAGATCCATCCTGCGTGGACGGAGAACAGATCCGTCTGGCAGGAAGTGATGTGAATCATATGAAGAATGTACTCCGAATGAAACCCGGAGAAGAAGTGTGGGTCAGTGATGGAGAAGGAACGGATTATTTCTGCAGTGTGGAAGGTTATGAAGAGAAAGAGGCAGTCCTTCGTGTTGTGAAAAAAGAAGTGTCTCAGACAGAGCTGGCTTCCCGTCTGATCTTATTCCAGGGACTTCCGAAAGGGGATAAGATGGAATGGATTGTGCAGAAGGCAGTAGAGCTTGGAGCTTACAGTATTGTTCCGTTTGCGGCAAAGCGTTCGGTTGTAAAGCTGGATCAGAAGAAAGCCGGAAAGAAGAGAGAACGCTGGCAGGCAATCGCCAAGGGGGCTGCAGAACAGTCGAAGAGAGGAATTGTGCCACAAGTGCAGGATGTGATGAGTTTTCAGGAAGCGATGAATTACGCGAAAGAGCTGGATGTAGTGCTTGTTCCTTATGAACTGCAGGAAGGGATGAAAGCAACAGAAGCTGTTATAAGTAAGATTGAACCGGGACAGTCTGTCGGTATCTTTATCGGACCGGAAGGCGGTTTTGATGAGAGCGAGATCGAGCAGGCGAAAGAGGCCGGAGCGATCCCGATCACACTTGGAAAACGTATTTTAAGAACAGAGACAGCAGGACTTACAACATTGTCAATTCTGATGTATCATTTAGAATGCCGGGAACAGTTGGACGATAAAAACATAAGATAATAGAAAGACGTTGCCGGTTGCAGACGCCTGTGAATGGTAACAGAGTTAGAAAAGGGAAGATAAAATGGAAGCATATTTGGATAATTCAGCCACAACCAGAGCATACCCGGAAGTGGGAGATCTTGTATATAAAGTAATGTGTCAGGATTATGGCAATCCATCCTCCATGCACCGAAAAGGTGTAGATGCGGAGCATTATGTAAAGGAAGCCAAGGAAACGATCGCAAAGGTTCTTAAGGTAAATGCGAAAGATATTTACTTTACATCAGGAGGAACAGAGAGTGATAATCTTGCACTGATTGGATGTGCAAGAGCAAACAGAAGAGCGGGAAATCACCTGATCACAACCTCAATCGAGCATCCTGCAATCTTAAATACAATGCGTTATCTGGAAGAAGAGGAAGGGTTCCGTGTGACATATCTTCCGGTAGATGCGAGTGGAAGAGTGAATCTGGAAGCATTGAAAGAAGCACTTTGCCCGGAGACGATTCTCGTATCAGTTATGTATGTGAACAATGAGGTTGGAACACTTCAACCGATTGATGAAGCGGTAAAGATTGTAAAAGAGTATAATTCTTCTATTCTTTTCCATTCGGATGCAGTGCAGGGATTTGGAAAATATCACATTTATCCAAAACGTCAGAAGATCGACCTGTTAAGTGCGAGTGGACATAAGATTCATGGACCGAAGGGAACCGGATTCCTCTATGTGGGCGAAAAGGTGAAGATTAAACCGATTCTTTTTGGAGGAGGACAACAGAAGGATCTCCGTTCGGGTACAGAAAATGTTCCGGGAATTGCAGGGCTTGGACTTGCAACAAAGATGATCTATAATGATCTGGATATGAAAGTAGCTCTGATGCGTGAACTGAAGGATTATTTTATTGAGCAGGCAGGAAAGATTGAGAATACAACAGTCCATGGTCTGAAAGATGAAGGAAGTGCACCACATATCATCAGTCTTGGAATTGCAGGAATCCGAAGTGAGGTTCTTCTTCATACACTGGAAGATAAGGGGATTTATGTCTCATCAGGATCTGCATGTGCATCGAATCATCCGGCGGTAAGCGGTGTTCTCAGAAGCATTGGGGCGGCACAGGAATATCTGGATGCGACGATTCGTTTCAGTATGTCAGAATTTACTACAAAAGAAGAAATTGACTACACGCTGGAAACACTATATAATTGTATACCGATGCTGAGAAAATATACGCGTCATTAATTGACGTCGATTCATAAAGGAGAAAAAGCATGAAATTTCATTCATTTCTGATAAAATACGGCGAGATCGGAATTAAGGGAAAGAACCGTTATATCTTTGAAGATGCACTGGTACGTCAGATTCGTTATGCTCTGCAGGGCGTAGACGGAGAATTCCTTGTACACAAATGTCACGGAAGAGTCTACGTGGATTGTGATGGAGATTATGATTTTGATGAGACAGTAGAAAGCCTTCAGAAGGTATTCGGTATTGTTGGAATCTGTCCGGTAGTCCGTGTGCCGGTTGCAGAGCTGGAACAGCTGAGAAAAGATGTTGTAGCTTATGTAGATGAAGCTTACGAAGAGAAGAACATGACATTTAAAGTTGATGCAAGAAGAGCAAAGAAGAGCTATCCTGCGAACTCTATGGAGATCAACTGTGAAGTCGGAGAAGCAATCCTGGAGGCATTTCCGGAAATGAAAGTAGATGTTCATAAGCCGGAACTTCGTATCAATGTGGAGATCCGTGAAGAAGTTTATATCTATTCCAGAATCATTCCGGGACCGGGAGGTATGCCAATCGGGACAAACGGAAGCGCAATGCTGCTTCTGTCAGGAGGAATTGACAGTCCGGTTGCCGGATATATGGTATCCAAGCGTGGTGTTGAACTCGAGGCAACTTATTTCCATGCACCACCGTACACAAGTGAAAGAGCAAAAGAGAAGGTAGTTGATCTTGCAAGACTCGTTTCTGCTTATTCAGGACCGATCAAGCTTCATGTTGTCAACTTTACAGATATTCAGCTTTATATCTATGAGAAGTGTCCACATGATGAACTGACAATCATTATGCGTCGCTACATGATGAAGATCGCAGAACATTTTGCAAAGAAAGACGGATGTCTTGGTCTGATCACAGGAGAGAGTATCGGTCAGGTAGCAAGCCAGACAATGCAGAGTCTTGCAGCGACGAATGCAGTATGTACACTTCCGGTTTATCGTCCGCTGATCGGATTTGATAAGAAGGATATTGTAGAAATTTCTGAGAAGATCAATACCTATGAAACTTCAATCCAGCCATTTGAGGATTGTTGTACAATTTTCGTTGCAAAACATCCGGTGACAAAGCCGAATATTGAACGAATTGAGAAGTCTGAGTTGAACCTTGCAGAAAAGATTGACGAACTGATGCAGACAGCAATTGATACTGTTGAGATCATTGAAGTGAAGCAGGGAGAATAATAGGAAAAAGAAAAGCTGCTCCAATGGAACAGCTTTTCTTTACTCTAAAAAATATGCGGACAAGCTACAAAAACAAAGTCCGCATGAGTTGTATTCAGATAGAATTATTTGATGATGTAAGCATCAAGTGCAGCAAGAATGTCATCAATATTGCTGTCAGCGTGGATGTTCAGGTCGATCGGTTTGGAAAGATCAAGGCTGAAAATACCCATGATTGATTTGGCATCTATAACATATCTTCCGGATACTAAATCGAAATCATTATCATATTTTGTGATAGTGTTAACGAATGATTTGACTTTGTCGATTGAGTTTAATGAAATCTGTACTGTTTTCATTTGAAATCCCTCCTTGAATTATACAATAAAGTTGGCTTCTAAGCCTAGGTATATTCTACGGGATGCAGGTTCAAAAGTCAAGAAATTAACGAGATAAAAGGAAAAAAGAGGTAGAAATAAATGAAGAAAGCAGCACTGCATAATTTGGGATGCAAAGTAAATGCCTATGAGACGGAAGCCATGCAGGAAATGCTTGAAAAAGCAGGGTATGAGATCGTTCCTTTCAAGGAAGGGGCAGACCTTTATGTAATCAATACATGTACTGTTACAAATATCGCGGACCGCAAGTCGAGACAGATGCTGCACCGGGCGAAAAAAATGAATCCGGATGCAGTTGTTGTCGCTGCAGGATGTTATGTCCAGGCGAAGGAAAAAGAGATTCAGGTGGATGATTGCATTGACATTGTGCTTGGTAATAATAAGAAGCAGAATCTGATCGAAGCATTGGAAGAGTATGAAAGAACACACAATGCAGATTGTAACGTAACAGAAAATGAAAAGAATGTAAAGAACCAGGAAAACGACAGAAAAGCAGAGATCAAGATGGAAGAGATCGGAAAGACAAAAGAGTACGAGAATCTTCACCTGACGAAGCCGGGAGATCATACAAGAGCTTATATTAAAGTTCAGGATGGATGTAATCAGTTCTGCACATATTGTATCATTCCATATGCCCGTGGAAGAGTCCGCAGCCGTTCCATGGAAGATGTGCTTGATGAAGTACGTACACTGGCAGATAACGGATATAAGGAGGTTGTACTGACAGGAATTCATCTGAGCTCATATGGAATTGATTTTGATAAAGAATATCACCTTCTGGAATTGATCCGGGCAGTCCATGAGATTGATGGAATTGAAAGAATCCGTCTTGGCTCTTTGGAACCGGGGATCATCACAGAAGAATTTGCAGAAGGGATTGCAAAGCTTCCGAAGATGTGTCCGCATTTCCACCTGTCTCTGCAGAGCGGATGTGATGCAACATTAAAGCGTATGAACCGTAGATATACAAGCAGTGAATATGCGGAAAAATGTGAACTTCTCAGAAAATACTTCCCGAATCCGGCATTGACAACCGATGTGATTGTGGGATTCCCAGGAGAGACAGAAGAAGAGTTCAAAGAGTCATATGATTTTGTGGACAGCATAGATTTCTATGAGACACATATTTTTAAATACTCCCGCCGTGAGGGGACAAAAGCAGCTGTGATGCCAGATCAGGTAGATGAACAGATCAAGGCGAAGAGAAGTGCACAATTAATTGAACTTGGTGAGAAAAAGCGTGCAGCATATGAACAGAGTTTCCAGGGAAAAGAAGTGGAAGTACTTGTGGAAGAGGATCTGGAACTGAATGGAAAAGAAGTACAGACAGGTCATACGAAAGAATATATGAAAATTGCACTAGAGACAAATGAAAATCTCAAGAATAGTATCGTAAAAGTTCAAATTGGGAAGGATTCGCAAATTATACATTGAATTTTGAATTCGGTTATATTAGAATTATAAGTAGGGTTTCTGGGTTTCCAGAGCGTTTTGCGCTGTTTGACAGAACAACAGCAAAGCCCTTCGGAAGAAGGAAATAGATACAAGAAAGAGAAGGAGGAAGAAAGATGAGTGATTTAAGTAGTACTCAGTTCTTTCAGGTAGAGCCGGGCCCGCAGATTTCTGCGAAAGATATTTTTGAGATCGTATACAAGGCTCTGAAAGAAAAAGGATACAATCCGGTGAATCAGATCGTTGGATATATCATGTCAGGAGATCCGACATATATTACAAGTTTTAACGGAGCAAGAAGCCTGATCATGAAGGTGGAACGAGATGAACTGGTAGAAGAACTGTTGAAAGCGTATATTGAGCATAATGCGTGGGAATAATCAGACAATGAGAGTAATGGGACTGGACTATGGGACGAAGACTGTAGGTGTTGCTATCAGCGACCCGCTCGGACTTACGGCCCAGGGAATTGAGACAATACAACGGAAAGAGGAGAACAAGCTGCGCCGTACCTGTGCGAGGATTGAAGAATTGATCAAAGAATATCAGGTAGAGAAGATCGTGCTTGGATTTCCAAAACATATGAATAATGATATCGGGGAGCGTGCACAGAAGTCATTGGAATTTCGTGACATGCTGGTTCGTCGTACAGGACTGGAAGTGATCATGTGGGACGAGAGACTTACGACAGTAGCGGCAGAGCAGACACTGATCGAGAGTGGTGTGAGAAGAGAAAACAGAAAGCAATATGTCGATAAGATTGCTGCTGTGTTTATTCTCCAGGGATATTTAGATTCGATTTATATGCAGAAAACAGCAGAATAGAGGAAAATCATATGGAAAAGGCAAAGTTTACTTTCAGTGATGGAAGTGGAGCAGATGAGTTCTTTGTACTTGAAGAGACAAAGATCAATGGTTCCGCGTATATTCTTGTAGTTGATTCAGAAGAAGATGACGCAGAATGCCTGATTCTCAGAGAAGTTGAAGAATCAAAAGACGCAGAGAAGACGTATGAGATCGTGGAAGACGATACAGAGCTGATGGCAGTTTCCAAAGTATTTGAGGAATTGCTGGAAGACGTCGATATTGAGATGTAATTACATGAAAGAAATACGAATGTAAGAGAAACTGCAGACAGGAATACTTTTCTCACTTTTGCAGAAGTGTCAGAAAAAAGTCTGGAGTTCTTTTTACAATATAGATAGGAGGCAGACAGATGGAAGTAGATAAGACACAGAAGCTTCTGAAAGAGAAGTTAAAGGAAAAGGGGCTGAAGGTGACTCACCAGAGACTGCTTGTTCTGTCCGTACTTGAAGAGAACAGTGGGAGTCATATGACAGCGGAAGATATCTATGATCTGGTATCAGAGGATTATCCGGAGATTGGGCTTGCCACAGTATACAGAACATTACAGCTTTTGTGGGATATGCAGCTGGTAGACAGGATTAATTTTGGGGATGGATGTGTGCGCTATGAGATCGGACATTTACTGAATGGGGAGACAAAGCACAATCATCATCACCTGATTTGTAAGAGATGTAACAAGGTGATGCCGTTTGATGATGACCTTCTGGAGAGTCTGGAAGATCATATCGAGAAGGCAACCGGCTTCCATGTCCTGGACCACGAACTGAAATTCTACGGACTGTGTAAAGACTGTATGAAGAAACAGAGATAGTGGAGGTGTATATTTTTTGAAAAAACAGAATAATGGAAAATTGCGTATCATACCGCTTGGAGGTCTGGAACAGATTGGTATGAACATTACTGCGTTTGAGTATGAAGACAGTATTGTTGTTGTAGACTGTGGTCTTGCGTTCCCGGAAGATGATATGCTTGGAATCGACCTTGTAATTCCGGATGTGACTTACCTGAAAGATAATATTTCCAAGGTAAAGGGATTTGTTATCACGCACGGTCATGAGGACCATATCGGTGCATTGCCGTATGTACTCAAAGAGATCAACATTCCGATTTATACAACCAAGCTTACAATGGGAATCATTGAGAACAAGCTGAAGGAGCATAATCTGCTTCGTGGAACGAAGAGAAAGGTTGTACGTCACGGTCAGTCAATCAATCTTGGAAAGTTCCGAATTGAATTTATCAAGACGAACCACAGTATCCAGGATGCGTCCGCACTGGCAATCTATTCACCGGCAGGTGTTGTTGTCCACACAGGAGACTTCAAGGTTGATTATACTCCGGTATTTGGAGATGCGATCGACTTGCAGCGTTTTGCTGAGATCGGTAAAAAAGGCGTGCTGGCACTGATGTCTGACAGTACGAATGCAGAGCGAAAAGGATTTACGCAGTCAGAACGTACAGTAGGTATCACATTTGATCACATTTTTGCAGAGCATCAGAATACAAGACTGATCATTGCGACATTTGCTTCGAATGTTGACCGTGTACAGCAGATCATCAACTCCGCTTATAAGTATGGCAGAAAGGTTGTTGTAGAAGGTCGTAGTATGGTGAATATCATTTCTACAGCATCAGAATTAGGATATCTGAATGTACCGGATAATACATTGATTGAGATTGATCAGATGAAGAATTATCCACCGGAGAAGATGGTGCTGATCACAACAGGAAGCCAGGGAGAATCTATGGCTGCGCTGTCAAGAATGGCAGCTGACGTACACCGCAAGGTTACAATTCAGCCGAATGATACGATCATTTTCAGCTCCAACCCGATTCCTGGAAATGAGAAATCGGTTTCACGTGTGATCAATGAACTCTCTGCAAAGGGAGCAGAAGTTATTTTCCAGGATGCCCATGTATCAGGACATGCCTGTCAGGAAGAATTGAAGTTGATCTATTCTCTCGTAAAACCGAAATATGCGATTCCGGTGCATGGTGAATACCGCCATCTGAAAGCAAACGCAGGTGTTGCGAAGAGCCTTGGAATTCCGAAGGAGAATGTATTTATTATGCAGTCCGGTGAAGTACTTGAACTGTGTGATGATTACGCTAAGGTTGTAGATAAGGTTCATACAGGAGCAATCCTGGTAGACGGACTTGGTGTTGGAGATGTTGGAAATATCGTTCTTCGAGACAGACAGCATCTTGCAGAAGATGGTATCATTATTGTGGTTCTTACATTAGAGAGAAGAACGAACCGCCTGCTTGCAGGACCGGATATCGTATCAAGAGGATTTGTCTATGTCAGAGAGTCAGAGGAGCTGATGGATGATGCAAGAAAGGCTGTTTCAGAAGCCCTTGAGAAATGCCTGAAAGGAAGACATACAGACTGGAATAAGATCAAGCTTGTGATCCGTGATGCAATGAATGACTATATCTGGAAGAAGACAAAGAGAAGACCAATGGTGATCCCGATCATCATGGATGTGGATGTGTAAGATATGATAGTAGATGAACGTATTATTACATTCATCAATTCTATGGATACAGAGAACAGTGAAATACTGGAGACAATTGAACAGGAAGCTCTGGCGGCGGATGTACCGATCATCCGACGAGAGATGCAGAGCTTCCTGGAGGTTCTCCTTTTGATGAAAAAACCTATGCGCGTTCTGGAAGTCGGAACTGCCGTAGGTTTCTCTGCGTTATTGATGAGTGATTACCTGCCGGAAGGTGGACATATAACAACAATAGAGAATTATGAGAAGAGAATCCCGATTGCGAGGGAGAATTTCCGCAGAGCGGGAAAGGAAGATAAGATTACTCTGATTGAAGGAGATGCGACAGAAGTACTTGCGGAAATGGAAGGAACTTTTGATTTTATCTTTATGGATGCCGCGAAAGGGCAATATATTCATTATCTTCCGAATGTGTTGCGACTGCTTTCGGATGGAGGCTGTCTTGTGTCAGACAATGTGATGCAGGATGGGGATATCATAGAATCCCGATTTGCGGTAGAACGCAGAAATCGTACAATACATGCGAGAATGCGGGAATATCTGTATGAATTGAAACACAGAGAGGATCTGGTCACATCTATTATTCCGCTTGGAGATGGTGTGGCAGTGAGCATAAAACAAGGAGTAGAAAAATGAGTAGACCGATCGAACTATTGATCCCGGCGAGCAGCCTGGAAGTGTTAAAAACAGCTGTAATTTTCGGTGCTGATGCAGTATATATCGGAGGAGAAGCATTTGGGTTGCGTGCGAAAGCAAAAAATTTCTCTATGGAAGAAATGAAAGAGGGAATAGAATTCGCACATGCACATGATGTAAAAGTGTATGTTACAGCAAATATTCTTGCCCACAACGATGATCTTGAAGGGGTAAGAGAATATTTTGAAGAGTTGAGAGAGATTAAACCTGATGCACTGATCATTGCAGATCCGGGAGTGTTTGAGATTGCAAAAGAGGTATGTCCTGAGATTGAGCGTCATATCAGTACACAGGCGAATAACACAAACTATGCAACTTATAACTTTTGGTATCGCCAGGGTGCAAGTCGTGTGGTTTCAGCAAGAGAATTGTCTCTGAAAGAGATTAAGGAGATCAGAGAAAGAATTCCGGAAGATCTTGAAATTGAGACATTTGTCCATGGAGCAATGTGTATCTCTTATTCCGGACGCTGCCTTCTGAGTAATTATTTTACAGGAAGGGACGCAAACCAGGGTGCATGTACACACCCATGCCGTTGGAAGTATGCAGTAGTCGAGGAAAAGAGACCGGGAGAATATCTGCCGGTCTATGAGAATGAACGCGGAACTTACATCTTTAATTCAAAAGATCTTTGTATGATCGAGCATATTCCGGAATTGATTGATGCAGGAATTGACAGTTTTAAGATCGAAGGACGAATGAAGACAGCACTTTATGTTGCAACAGTGGCGAGAACTTACCGCAAAGCAATTGATGATTATCAGAAAGATCCAGAGCTTTACAAGAAGAACATGCCTTGGTATCTGGATCAGATTTCAAACTGTACTTATCGTCAGTTTACGACTGGATTTTTCTTTGGAAAACCAGATCATGAGACACAGATTTATGACAATAACACATATATCCGAGAGTATACTTATCTTGGAATTGTCGGAGCTGTTGAGAATGGGCTTGCAAGAATTGAACAGCGCAATAAGTTTTCTGTAGGTGAGACAATTGAAATCATGAAGCCGGACGGAAGTAATGTTGAGGCAAAGGTTCTCCGGATTCTGAATGAGGATGGAGAGGAACAGGAAAGTGCACCGCATTCAAAGCAGGTTCTTCATGTAGAACTGAGCGAGACACCAGCTCAGTACGATCTTCTCAGAAGACAGGAAGAGGATAAAGAAGTTAATTCATAGAAGAGTCTTAGAAAGTTCAAAAATATTGTCGGAGTTTTCCGATAGCACTTTTTTCGATACGGGATACATAGGAGCGGGAGATGCCCAGTTGTGCGGCAATCTCCCGCTGCGTGTATTCTTCTCCCTGATACAGTCCGTATCGCATTTTCAGTACAAGTTTTTCTCTTGGAGAAAGTTCATTTTCCAGTTTTTCATAAAGCTTTTGAATATTGTCCTTCAGATGAATCCGCTCTGGAATATCTGTTTCTGTAGATTCGATGATATCGTAGAGGTTGACTTCATTTCCTTCCCGATCTGTGCCAATCGGTTCATAAAGAGAGATTTCATGGCTGCATTTTTTTCTGGCGCGCAGATACATCAGGACTTCATTTTCTACACAGCGGGAGGCATAGGCAGCCAGACGATTTCCCTTTTCAGGATCGAACGTAATTACAGCTTTGATCAGGCCAATCGTGCCGATAGAAATCAGATCTTCCGAATCTTCACTGGTATTTTGGTATTTCCGTATAACATGGGCAACGAGACGGAGATTGCGTTCAATTAAAATATGCTTGGCTTCCAGATCGCCCTCGGTGTATCTCTGAATGTATTTTTTCTCTTCCGCCGGTGTGAGGGGATTAGGAAATGCTTTCAAGACAGCACCTCTGGATGCATTTAATATAGTTTATGAAAAAATGTGGAAATTGTGCTTTTCCATATGCTCAAGTTCTCGGAAACTGATTGACAAATCGATATTCGGAAGTTATGATATCTATACATTCTCGGGATGTCAGTTCCGAAAATCAAATCCGGCTGATTCAGCCAGAATTTCAGCAGCTTACAATGGGGTGTAAGAAGAACAGGTGCGCTTGTGACTGGGAAAAGGAAGGAGCGCATATGAGTTTTAGTACAGTAAAATCCGCGGCAATGGAAGGGCTTGCGGTAGAAATGGTCTATGTGGAGGCGGATGTCAGCAATGGACTTCCGATTTTTCACATGGTGGGATATCTGTCATCAGAGGTGAAAGAAGCAGCAGAACGCGTACGGTCTGCAGTCCGGAATTCAGGTCTTGAATTTCCGGCGAAACGTGTGGTGATCAATCTTTCGCCGGCAACTATGAGGAAAAGAGGAGCGTCATTTGATCTTCCAATTGCAGTGGCGATTCTGACGTCACTTGGCGTTTTACAACAGAATAGAAGAATGAAAGACTGTATGATCATCGGAGAACTGGGATTGGATGGACAAGTCAGAAAAGTTCCCGGGATTCTTTCTATGGTATCAGAGGCAAAGGTACAAAAAGTTACAAGCTGTATTGTTCCGAGAGAAAATAAAAAGGAGGCAGAACTTGTAGAAGGGGTTCGGATCATTGCAGTTGGAAGTCTCAGGGAATGTATCAGTTATTTGGAAGATGGAGACAGAACAGGTGGAGAACAGAGATATCTTGGTGAAAAAGAGGCTGATAAAATAGAAGACAGAGGAAAAGTGGGAGAAGAAGTACCTGATTTCGCAGACTTATATGGTCAGGAGAATGTTCGTCGGGCAGCGGAAATTGCTGTGGCGGGAGGGCATAATCTACTTATGGTCGGACCACCCGGAAGCGGGAAGACAATGACCGCAAAATGTATGGCAGGAATTCTGCCGCCGATGAATTATGAAGAAAGTATGGAGCTTACAAAGCTTTATAGTGTTATGGGAATGCTGGATGGAAAGGAACCACTGATTTCCAGAAGACCTTTTCGATAGGTACATCATACTGCAACGAGAGCAGCGCTGATTGGTGGTGGGATTGTTCCAAGACCAGGAGAGATCAGCCTGGCGCATAGTGGTATTCTATTTTTGGATGAACTTCCTGAATTTAAGAGAAGTGTTCTTGAAGTGCTCAGGCAGCCACTGGAACAACGCAGCATACAGATCACAAGAACCAGCGGAAATTATATCTTTCCGGCTGATTTTATGCTTGTATCTGCCATGAATACGTGTCCATGTGGAAAATTTCCATCGACAGCCTGTACATGTACGCCGGCACAGATTCAAGCATATTTAAGTAAGATCAGTCAACCGTTTCTCGATCGGATTGACCTTAGTGTTGAAGCTTCTAAAGTGGAATATCGGGATCTGGTGAAAGAGTCTGTTTCCTGTCCGGAGTCTTCGGCGGTGATTAAAGCGCGGGTATGTGAAGCAAGAAAGAGACAGAAGATTCGCTACCAAAACACGAAGATCCAGTGTAACGCAATGCTTCATGGTGCAGAATTGAGTAAGTATTGCAGATTAAACGGAGAAGAAATGCGACTGATGGGGCAGGCTTATGATGTACTGAATCTGACGGCGAGGTCTTATCACCGAATCTTAAAGGTTGCGAGAACGATTGCGGATTTAGATTACAGTGAGGAGATAAAACTGGAACATTTACAGGAGGCGATCGGTTATCGGACATTGGACAGGAAATATTGGGGGAGGTATGTATGATGTGTGAAGAGATGATTTTTGAATATTGGTTTTCTACGATTCGAAAACTATCTGCAAGAAAAAAGTATCTGCTCCGAGAACTCATAGGAAGTGGAAAGAAGATATATTATATAGAAGAAACTGAAATTACAGGAATTGAATTCCTTACAGAGGAAGAAAAAGAGGGATTAAAAAAAGCCCGGAAAGAGAAAACGAAAGAACAATTAAAAGAAGAGTTTTACAAAATGCAGGAACATGGAATCGAATTTATTCCATTTTTTTCAAAAGAATATCCTCCGGGGCTGGCTGAGATACCAGATCCCCCGTTTGCTCTTTTTGTGAAAGGAATATGTCCGGGAGCCAAGAAGAAGGCAGCAATTGTCGGAGCAAGGGGTTGTAGTGGATATGGAGAACATTATACAAGAGAATTTGCGGAAGTACTGGCGGCAGCAGGTGTTGATATCATCAGTGGCATGGCGAAAGGAATCGATGGAACAGGACAAAGAGCAGCGTTGAATGTAGGCGGAAAATCTTATGCTGTTTTAGGGAGCGGAGTGGATGTCTGTTATCCAAGAGATCATATCGGTTTATATATGGATATCATAGAACACGGAGGCGGAATCCTTTCGGAATTTCCACCGGGAACCCCTCCGCTTGCAATGAATTTTCCAATGAGGAACCGGATCATCAGCGGACTGTCAGATGCAGTTCTGGTAATGGAGGCCCGGATAAGAAGCGGTTCTTTGATTACAGCAGATATGGCACTGGAGCAGGGAAAGGATGTTTATGCCCTTCCGGGACCGTTGGACAGTCCTTTGAGTGCCGGGTGTAATCACCTGATCCAACAGGGTGCCGGAATCCTTCTGAATCCTGAAAATCTGCTGGAAGAATGGGGGATTGAAACAAATGTTTTGTGCAGAAACACGGAGATAAAAAACGAGAAAAATAAAAAAGTGCTTGAAAGTACAGATGATTTGGTGTATAGTTGTGTCGGTTTGTATCCTAAGAATGTGGATCAGATTGCGCAGGAATCTCGGGTGGAGATCAGAAAATTGATGAGCATTCTTGTTACACTGGAACTGCAGGGATACATTCGTGAAATAACAAAGAATTATTATATCAGAATAAAATAGGAGTATAGTTTTTATGGCACATTATCTTGTAATCGTGGAGTCTCCTGCAAAGGTGAAGACGATTAAAAAGTTTCTAGGAAGCAATTATACAGTTGCAGCATCACAGGGACACGTCAGGGATCTGCCGAAAAGTCAGCTAGGAATTGACGTGGAGAATGATTACGAACCAAAATATATTACCATTCGTGGAAAAGGAGAGATTCTTGCAACGCTCAGAAAAGAGGCGAAGAAATCAGACAAAGTTTATCTTGCAACCGACCCTGACCGTGAAGGAGAGGCTATTTCCTGGCATCTTGCTGCTGCCTTGAAGCTGGACGAGAAGAAAATGCGCCGTATTACATTTAATGAGATTACAAAGAATGCTGTGAAAGCATCTTTGAAAGCACCACGCGATATTGACATGGATCTTGTGGATGCACAGCAGGCAAGAAGAGAGCTTGACCGTATGGTTGGATATAAGATCAGTCCATTGCTTTGGGCAAAGGTAAAGCGTGGGTTGAGTGCCGGACGTGTACAGTCAGTCGCACTTCGTATTGTTGCAGACAGGGAAGCAGAGATTGATGCATTTATTCCGGAAGAGTACTGGTCATTGGATGCACAACTGAAAGTAAAAGGTGAGAAACGTCCTCTGACAGCGAAGTTCTACGGAACAGAGAAGAAAAAGATGACGATCCATTCAAAAGAAGAGATGGACGAGATCTTAAAGAAATTAGAGAACGAAGAGTTCCAGATTACAGATATCAAGAACAGTGAGAGGACGCGTAAAGCACCACTCCCATTTACGACAAGTACGCTGCAGCAGGAAGCTGCCAAGGCATTGAACTTTGGTACACAGAAGACAATGCGTATTGCACAGCAGCTGTATGAAGGTGTGGACATTAAAGGGAATGGAACAGTCGGTGTGATTACTTATCTTCGTACGGATTCTACACGTATTTCAGAGGAAGCTGATGCAGCAGCAAGAAGTTATATTGCTGAGACTTACGGGGAAGCATATGTAGCAGAAGGAACAAAAACAAAGTCCGCAGATAAGAAGATTCAGGATGCGCATGAGGCGATCCGCCCGACAGATATTACACGCACACCGGCAGCAATCAAGGATTCATTAAGCAGAGATCAGTTCCGTCTGTATCAGCTGATCTGGAAACGCTTCACAGCAAGCCGCATGCAGCCGGCGAAGTATGAGACAACAGCAGTCAAGATCGGAGCCGGTGAGTACTGCTTTACTGTATCAACAGCAAGGGTTGCATTTGATGGATTTCGCTCTGTGTATGTGGAGGCAGAGGAAGAGAAGGAAGAGAGCAATGTACTGGTCGGACATCTTAGCATGGATTCTGTTCTTACAAAAGAAGAATTTGATCCAAAGCAACATTTTACGCAGCCGCCGGCACATTATACAGAGGCGAGTCTTGTAAAGACAATGGAAGAGCTTGGGATCGGACGTCCAAGTACCTATGCCCCAACCATTTCTCTGATCCTTGGAAGAAGATATATTACAAAAGAAGGCAAGAATCTTTATCTGACAGAGATTGGTGAAGTTGTTAATAATATTATGAAACAGTCATTTCCAAGTATTGTAGATGTTCATTTTACAGCGAATATGGAAGGTCTTCTTGATATGGTTGAAGAAGGAAAGGTTCCGTGGAAGGAAGTAATCCGTAATTTCTATCCGGATCTTGAGGAAGCTGTTGAAATTGCAGAGAAAGAGCTTGAGGAAGTTAAGATTGAAGATGAAGTAACAGATGTGATCTGTGAAGAGTGCGGTCGTAACATGGTGATCAAATACGGTCCGCATGGTAAATTCCTTGCATGCCCGGGATTCCCGGAATGCAGAAATACAAAACCATATCTGGAAAAGATCGGAGTTCCGTGTCCTGTGTGTGGAAAAGAAGTTGTTATCCGCAAAACGAAAAAGGGAAGAAAGTATTATGGATGTGAGGATAATCCGGAATGCGAATTTATGTCCTGGCAGAAGCCATCCAGTAAGAAATGTCCTGAATGTGGTGGATACATGGTAGAAAAAGGCAATAAATTAGTTTGTGCTGATGAAAAGTGCGGATATGTGGAAACAATTAAGAAAGAAGATTAAATATTTCAAAAAACAGAAAAACACAACGTTGCTATTTTCTGAATTGTATGATAATATAAGCTAGTAAGGAATTTGAAATTTGATTTGTGTATACAACTTGGGAAATAATAGTTACTGTTTGCTAGAAGTAGTGAATAAGAGCAAATCATGTGGAGGAGACAATGAGCGTACAATTATTGGATAAGACCAGAAAGATTAATAAGTTGCTGCATAATAATAACTCCAGCAAAGTTGTGTTTAATGATATCTGTGCGGTACTGACAGAGATTTTGGACTCAAATGTGCTGGTAGTCAGCAAGAAGGGAAAGATTCTTGGAGTCAGCAAAAGCAATAAGGTGAGAGAAATCAGTGAACTGATCACAGAATCCGTAGGATCTCATATTGATAATATGCTTAATGAAAGATTGCTGAGTGTTCTGTCTACAAAAGAGAATGTTAATCTGGAGACACTTGGTTTTTCTTCAGATGCTGTGGAAGGATGTCAGGCAATCATCACACCGATCGATATTGCCGGGGAGCGTCTCGGAACATTGTTTATCTACAAACAGGATGCAACGTATTCTATTGATGATATTATTCTCAGTGAATATGGTACTGCTGTAGTAGGACTTGAGATGCTTCGTTCAGTGAATGAAGAAAGTGCGGAAGAGACAAGAAAAGAACATGTCGTTCAGGCAGCAATCAGCACACTTTCTTTCTCAGAGCTGGAAGCAATCATTCATATCTTTAAAGAACTTGATGGTACAGAGGGAATTCTGGTTGCCAGCAAGGTAGCGGATCGTGTGGGAATTACAAGATCGGTTATCGTGAATGCACTTCGCAAGTTTGAAAGTGCAGGAGTAATTGAATCACGTTCTTCAGGAATGAAAGGAACTTATATTAAAGTTCTGAATGATTATGTATTTACAGAGCTCGAGAGGATTGAGAAAGAGCGGATGTAAGCAGAAGGAGAAGACAAGATGTACGAGGGAAATCCGGTTGATCTGCAGATGGAAAAAGTGATTTCAGCAGATGCTATTTTTGATGATACAACAAGAGTCTGTAAGGTGGATCATTATGATACAGAAGAAGATTACATTTATCTTGAAGTGATGGAAGATCCTCTGACAACGATTCTGCTGGATGCAAAATACAGATGTTATATTTCAACGGGGACAGAGCTGTTGTGCTGCTCCGGTGTTGTGAAAGAGAGATACCAGTCGGAAGACAGGAATCTACTGAAGTTTAAAATTGAGAACGGATTCTATGAGATGAACGAAAGAAGATCATAGAGAAGTTTTAGAGACGAAAGAAAAGCTGTGAGGCAGAGAAAGCCCCATGGCTTTTCTTTTATAAAAAATATGTAAACTGTGTTGACAAATGAAATGGGGAGTGCTATTTTATATTCATGGGTTAGCACTCGAGAGAAATGAGTGCTAATAAAGTAAGGAGGAATTACAATGAAATTAGTACCATTAGGTGACAAGATCGTTTTAAAACAGTTAGAAGCAGAAGAGACAACAAAGTCCGGAATCGTATTACCGGGACAGGCAAAAGAGAAACCACAGGAAGCAGAAGTAATCGCAGTCGGACCTGGCGGAGTTGTGGATGGAAAAGAAGTTGTAATGCAGGTTAAGGTTGGAGATAAAGTAATTTATTCCAAATATGCCGGAACAGATGTAGAGCTTGAAGGAGAGAAATACATCATTGTAAAGCAGAATGATATTCTTGCAATTGTAGAGTAATACCCAGACAAATATAAAGGAGATGCAGTTAAAATGGCAAAGGAAATCAAATATGGATCAGAAGCAAGAGCAGCACTTGAAAGAGGTGTGAATCAGTTAGCTGATACAGTTAAAGTAACATTAGGACCAAAAGGAAGAAACGTAGTACTTGATAAATCATTCGGTGCTCCGCTTATTACAAATGATGGTGTAACAATCGCGAAAGAGATTGAACTGGAAGATGGATTTGAGAACATGGGTGCACAGCTGATCAGAGAAGTTGCAGCTAAGACAAATGATGTTGCCGGAGATGGTACAACAACAGCTACAGTTCTTGCACAGGCAATGGTTCACGAAGGAATGAAGAACCTTGAGGCAGGAGCAAACCCGATTGTTCTGAGAAAAGGAATGAAGAAAGCTACAGATAAAGCAGTAGAAGCAATCCGTGAGATGAGCAGCAAAGTCAACGGAAAAGAGCAGATCGCAAGAGTTGCTGCAGTTTCTTCAGGAGATGATGAAGTCGGACAGATGGTTGCAGATGCAATGGAAAAAGTATCCAACGATGGAGTTATCACAATCGAAGAGTCTAAGACAATGCAGACAGAGCTTGACCTTGTAGAAGGTATGCAGTTTGACCGTGGATACATTTCCGCATATATGGCAACAGATATGGAGAAGATGGAAGCAGTTCTGGATGATCCATATATTCTGATCACAGATAAGAAGATTTCCAATATACAGGAGATTCTTCCGGTTCTTGAGCAGATCGTCCAGTCTGGAGCAAGACTTCTTATTATCGCTGAAGATATCGAGGGTGAGGCACTCACAACTCTGATCGTGAATAAATTGCGTGGAACATTCAACGTTGTAGCAGTAAAAGCACCTGGATATGGTGACAGAAGAAAAGAGATGCTTCAAGATATCGCAATTCTGACAGGTGGACAGGTGATTTCTGAAGAACTCGGATTCGACCTTAAAGAAACTACAATGGATCAGCTTGGACGTGCAAAATCTGTTAAGGTTCAGAAAGAGAATACAGTTATCGTTGACGGATGTGGAGACAAGAACGCAATCGCAGATCGTGTTGGACAGATCAAGAAAGCAATCGAAGAGACAACATCTGATTTCGACAGAGAGAAACTTCAGGAGAGACTTGCAAAACTTGCAGGCGGAGTTGCTGTTATCCGTGTAGGTGCAGCTACAGAGACAGAGATGAAAGAAGCTAAACTTCGTATGGAAGATGCTCTGAATGCTACAAGAGCAGCAGTTGAAGAAGGAATCATCGGTGGTGGTGGATCCGCATACATCCATGTTTCTAAGAAGGTAAAAGAATTCGCAGAGACTCTTGAGGGAGATGAGAAGACAGGTGCCAAGATTATCCTGAAAGCACTGGAAGCTCCGCTGGCTCAGATTGCAAAGAATGCAGGACTTGAGGGAGCAGTTATTGTAAACAAAGTAAGAGAGTCTGAAGTAGGAACAGGATTCGATGCTTACAATGAGACATATGTAGATATGGTTGAGAAGGGAATCCTTGATCCGGCGAAGGTTACAAGAAGTGCTCTTCAGAACGCAACAAGTGTTGCTTCTACACTTCTTACAACAGAGTCTGTTGTATCTACAATTAAAGAGGATACACCGGCTGTGCCAGCAGGCGGAGCAGGTGGAATGGGAATGATGTAATCTATCCATCAGGAAGATTTGCAGAATTTCTATGAGAATATAATAAAAGAGCTGTTACATAGAGATCTGTAGCAGCAGGAACAGAGGGTTCTATCACATTTTCGTAATGTCAGATAGAACCTTTTGTTTGTTCTAAAAAAGGCTCAGTTTGTCGCATAGATAATAAATAAAGGAGCACTTATAAGTAAAACTTAATAATAGAGGTTAAAATAAATCAATACAAATTATGAGCACATCAGGGAAAATACTCTTGACATCCTTCGGGAATTTCTGTAGTATATCAGTTAATAATTACAAAAGATTTTTAGATACATTAACTGCCATTTCAAAGCAGTTTCATGGGTTCTTAAGAAAGAGAGGTAAAGTATAATGGGTAAGATTATAGGGGAAGGTATTACATTTGATGATGTTCTTCTTGTACCGGCTTATTCAGAAGTAATTCCGAATCAGGTAGATCTGTCAACACATCTGACAAAGAAAATCGTATTGAATATTCCGATGATGAGTGCAGGAATGGATACTGTTACAGAACATAGAATGGCAATCGCTATGGCTCGCCAGGGTGGAATCGGAATCATCCATAAGAATATGTCTATTGAAGCACAGGCAGAGGAAGTTGATAAGGTGAAACGTTCTGAGAATGGTGTTATTACAGATCCTTTCTTTCTTTCACCGGAGCATACACTTGAAGATGCAAATGACCTGATGGCAAAATACCGTATTTCAGGTGTGCCGATTACAGAGGGACGTAAACTTGTCGGAATCATCACAAACCGTGACCTGAAGTTCGAGACAGATTTCTCTAAGAAGATCAAAGAATCCATGACTTCAGAAGGACTTGTTACAGCAAAAGAAGGAATCACATTAGAGGATGCAAAAAAGATTCTTGCCAAAGCAAGAAAAGAGAAACTTCCGATCGTAGATGATGAAGGTAATCTGAAAGGACTTATCACGATTAAAGATATTGAGAAACAGATCAAGTACCCATTGTCAGCAAAGGATGAGCAGGGAAGACTTCTCTGTGGAGCAGCTGTTGGTATCACAGCAAACTGTCTGGAGCGTGTAGAAGCACTTGTGAAATCTCACGTAGATGTTGTTGTTATGGACTCAGCACATGGTCATTCAGCGAATGTTATCCGCACAGTGAAGATGGTTAAGGATGCATTCCCGGATCTTCAGGTGATCGCTGGAAATGTGGCTACAGGAGAGGCTGCAAGAGCACTGATCGAAGCTGGTGTAGATGCAGTTAAAGTTGGTATCGGACCTGGATCTATCTGTACAACACGTATCGTTGCAGGTATTGGTGTACCTCAGGTTTCAGCTGTTATGGATTGTTACGAAGTTGCTAAAGAGTATGGTATTCCGATCATTGCAGATGGTGGTATCAAGTACTCAGGAGATATGACAAAGGCAATCGCAGCAGGTGCGAATGTATGTATGATGGGAAGCATCTTTGCAGGATGTGATGAAAGCCCGGGAACATTCGAACTGTACCAGGGAAGAAAATATAAAGTATATCGTGGAATGGGATCCATCGCAGCGATGGAGAACGGAAGTAAAGACCGTTATTTCCAGGAGAATGCAAAGAAACTTGTTCCGGAAGGAGTAGAAGGACGTGTAGCTTACAAGGGATCTGTAGAAGATACGGTATTCCAGCTCATGGGTGGACTTCGTTCAGGAATGGGATATTGCGGAACACACACAATCGAAGAACTCAAAGAGAACGGAAGATTTGTGAAGATCTCTGCGGCATCATTGAAAGAAAGTCATCCACATGACATTCATATTACAAAAGAAGCTCCGAACTACAGTGTAGACGAGTAATTGGGAAGTTTGCAGATTTTATGCAGACTGATAATTTGGAAGTACTGCGGATATTCCGCATTACCTGACGGGATGAAAAATCACATCCCTGATATAATAAAATAATATATAGGAACGCCTTGAGGAATTCCCGGAGGTTCAGTGAGAGCTGGATCTGCCGGGAATTTCTCTTTTATACGAATATAAAACAGTTAAGACAAAATTCATAAATGGTTAAGAAACATATGGTATAATAGCTGAAATAAGAAGATGTTTGTTTTAAACGATGGAAATGAGAGAATTAAAAATCAGGAGAAATACCGAATGAGTACGTCAAGACGAAATCAGCTGGCAGGGCGGAAAACATTGCCGAAGAATACACGAAGGAAGAAAAAGCGAGGCAGGAAAATGCTGCGGATCATAATGATCCCATTAATGATTTTACTGCTTTTTCTTCTTTTTAAATCCTGTATACAAAAGAAAAATCAATATGCTGATGTGGATGCTACGCAGCCGGAGATGGATGTACAGTTATTAGATGTAAATCCGTATTCCAGACCAGGGACAACAATTGACCATGTGAATGGGATTGTTGTCCATTACACAGCGAATCCGGGGAGTACAGCGCAGGATAACAGAGATTATTTTAATGGTCTCAAAGATAGCCATGAGACTTCGGCAAGCAGTAATTTTGTGATAGGATTGGAAGGAGAGATTATTCAGTGTATTCCGACCTGGGAGATGGCATATGCTTCAAATGACCGCAATGCGGATACGATTTCGATTGAATGTTGTCATCCGGATGAGAATGGAAAGTTTACTGATGCAACATACCGCTCACTTGTACAACTTACAGCATGGCTTTGTGCAAAATATGATCTGACAGTAGATCAGGTGATCCGTCACTATGATGTAACCGAAAAAATCTGTCCGAAATATTTTGTAGAGGATGAGGACGCATGGGTAGAATTCAGGAGAAATGTGCAGGATGCGTTGGAAAAACAGTAGACATCATTTCACTGAATTGTTATAATGAAATCAATTCTTGGGATCATAGAAGAATTGATTTCAAAGCTTACGGAGTTAGATGAAAATAATGTTTGAAAAATTTTTTCCAGATGAATATTTGGGGTCGACTTATAAGATCCCTTTTGAAAAACTATATGAGCAAGGATACCGGGGGGTAATCTTTGATATTGATAATACATTAGTTCCTCACGGTGCACCGGCAGATGAACGTGCAAAGAGACTGTTTCAGAGACTGAGAGAGATTGGTTTTGAAAGCTGTCTGTTATCCAACAATCAGAAAAAACGTGTAGAGATGTTTAATCAGGAGATCCAGACACATTATATTTATAATGCGCTGAAGCCTGCAAGAAAGAATTATCTTCATGCGATGGAGATCATGGGAACAGATCAGACGAACACGCTGTTTGTCGGCGATCAGCTTTTTACAGACGTATGGGGCGCAAAGAGGGTCGGAATACACAACATTTTAGTGCATCCGATCAATCCAAAAGAAGAGATTCAGATCGTTTTAAAGCGGTATTTGGAGAAGATTGTGCTTCATTTCTATAAGAAGAGCAAAAAAAGATTGAAAAAAGTCGCAAATTAGTATAGAATGGTAGAAGCAAAAAGTCTGTAACGAACAGTTACATTGTCTGAACGAAATGCAATTAAGGAGGATTATACATGGTTTCAGCAGGAGATTTTAAAAATGGTTTAACAATTGAGATTGAGGGAAATATTTTCCAGATTTTGGAATTCCAGCACGTTAAACCTGGTAAAGGTGCAGCGTTCGTAAGAACAAAACTGAAAAACATCATCAGTGGTGGTGTAGTAGAGAAGACATTCCGTCCGACAGAGAAGTTCGAGAATGCACACATCGAGAGAAAGGAAATGCAGTATCTGTATCAGGATGGAGATCTGTATAACTTCATGGATGTAGAGACATATGATCAGATCGCTCTCAACGCTGATGTAGTTGGAGACGCTCTGAAATTTGTAAAAGAGAATGAGAACGTTAAGATCTGTTCCCATAAGGGTAACGTATTCTCAGTTGAGCCGCCGCTGTTCGTAGAACTGGCAATCACAGAGACAGAACCGGGATTCAAGGGTGACACAGCTCAGGGAGCTACAAAGCCTGCAATCGTTGAGACAGGAGCTACTGTTATGGTACCGCTGTTTGTTGAGACAGGTGATGTTCTTAAGATCGATACACGTACAGGCGAGTATCTGTCAAGAGTTTAATTACGAATTTAGTAAAGTTTAAGCTGTATTTCAAAAAGGAATCTGTATCATACAGGTTCCTTTTTTCTTTGACAAAAGCAGATGAAATTCTCTGTTTTCACTAAAAAAATCAATTTGGATTTATGCAAAATTCTGGCTTGCTTTTTAAGGAAGGCCTGTCTATAATAAAGAACACATAATATTTGTTCTAAATTTTAAGAAATTCTATTTGGAGAGCTTCTGAACTCTCCGGGAAATTCTAACTCAATTGAAATAGTACATTTCGTACTGGTTTCTCATTTTAATTTTATGAACCGCAATCAGGAAGGAGAAGAGTGAATTATACAGAATTTGTAAATGCGGTAAAGGAAAAACTGACTCAGGAGTTAAATGGAGGTGTCAGGGTAAACGTCTATACGACGAAAAAAAATAATGCAACAGAGCGTACAGGACTAATCCTGGAAACACCAGGTGTAAATATATCGCCGACAATCTATCTGGAAGAATTTTTTGAACTATATGAAAAAGGGAAACAGATGGATTGGATCATTGAAGATCTGGTGGAGCTATATGAAGAAATCCGACAGGAAAAATCATGGGATTATGAGAGAATGCTTTCTTTCGAAGGGGTAAAAGACAGAATCATCTTTCGACTGATCAACACAGAGAAAAACAAGGAATTACTTCTGGATGTTCCACATAGAGAATTTTTGGATCTGTCACTTGTGTTTGCAGTACTTGTAGAAGCGGACAATGATGGGACGGCAGTGATGCTGATCAAAGATCTGCATATGAGACAATGGAAGGTGACAAAAGAACAGCTTTGGAATGTGGCAAAAGAAAATACAAAGCGTCTGCTTCCGGCAGAATGTTTCGGAATGAATTTTGCAGTGTATGAACTGCTCAGCAGATCAACTCCGGGGGAACATGATCGGGAGAATCTGTTAAGGAGAACCTGGCATATTCATGAAGAACTGGAACTCCCGGAAAAAGATAAAATGTATGTTTTGTCTAATAAACTGAAAAATTATGGGGCGGCCTGTATTGCATACCCTTATATTCTGGACATGCTTGCAGGAGTCTTAAAGGAAAATTTCTATGTTCTTCCAAGCAGTGTCCATGAAGTGATCATCGTACCGGAATCCTCTCAGATTCGTCAGTCAGAATTAGAAAGAATGGTGCGGGAAATCAATGAAACGCAGGTGCCTGAGGAAGAAATCTTAAGCAATCATGCTTATTTTTATTATGCACAGGAAGGGAAACTTCAGCTGGGGAAAGAGATGTGTATCGACAGGGAGGACAATGAATGAAAGGACGCGGAGAGATTATAACAATCCTCTGCATGTCAGTCTTTTTTATCTGTATTCTCTATGCAATGACATATGGAGGCATTGTCAAGGCCGAAGAACTTGAAAAACAGCCTGAAGAGGCCGGAGAAAAAACGGAGGTTGATATTGAAGAAGAACTGCGCTGGGCAGAAGAAGTAAAAAAAATCCTGAAAGATATCGGTGTGGGATTTTGCAACGAAACGGAGGATAAACAGGAGGAAGACAAGGAAGAAACTTTTGATCAGACAGATGAAAAGAAGATACAAAGCATAGGTGTATATGCAGCGGCAAGGGCAGGAGAAACTGTTTATACAAAGGCAATCGAAAGAGGAATCGGTGCAATCGATGTAGTTGACTATAATGACCCAAACTGGCCTGTGCTACAACATTGGAATGAAGGAAGACTTGGTACGAAATCAGGAGAAAGTCTGTATTGCACCAATCCAACATTAAAGTTTCAGGAGGGCAACAAAACAGCAGTAGATGCTTCAAAACGTTATAACAAACAGACCATTCAGATGATCGCGGCAATGTTCTATTACTACGATAAGAATAAATGCAACGGTGTGAGTTCGAATTACGATTATCTCTTAAAACAATGCGCAGTATGGTGGATCATGAATGAAGTACATCACTGGTATGGAGATATGGTCCAGATAGAAACAGGAAATAATGTAGCCTGTGGGAATGGTCATTGGATCTCAGCACACAAATCTGAGTATTATCAAAAAGGGATTGCATGGGCGAAAGAGAATTATAAATATTTCCCGGATGCATATGGGGTTATTTATGAAGGCAATGGCCAGCCGCTCAGTAAATGGGGCGGAACATACCAGCCGACCGGAACAGGCAGATTAAAGAAGGTGTCAGCGAATACTTCTGTGACAGAAAAGAATAGTTGCTATTCTTTGGAGGGAGCAGAGTATGGTGTTTATAGCAGTCCTACTCTTTCAGGTGCATCAAGAGCAGGAACGTTTAGAACGGATGCGGCAGGAAATTCGTCATCAGTTGCGCTGAACGCAGGAACTTATTACGTAAAGGAACTAAAAGCTCCTAAAGGTTATGCACTTGTAGATGAAGTGAAAACGGTTACAGTAAAATCCGGGCAGGAAGCGACAGTGACATTTTCAGACCCGCCGCAGATGAATCCTGTGGAACTTTTGTTAAAGAAAACAGGTATGGAACAGGAATATGTTGATCCGTCGGGAACAGCAGCGTATCAAGGAGCACAGTTTTTAGTGAAATTCTATGCAGAACTTCTGGATCCGGGAAAAAATCCGGAAAAAGCAGGGAAAAAGCCAGTCAGAAGCTGGGTCTTTCAAACAGATGCAAAAGCAGTTTGCCGTTATCAGGAGAAGTATAAGGTAAAAGGTGATGCATTGTATAAAGCGACAGACGGAACAGAAGCACTTCCGCTGGGAACTGTAACAATTCAGGAGATAAAACCGCCAAAAGGGTATTTCCTGAATGAGGAAGTCTTTGTTTGCCAGATAAAACCAGAAGGTACGGGAGAAAAAATAAATGTATATCAGAACCCTACGATACCGGACAGGGTTTTCCAGATCCATTTGGTGAAAAAAGCAACAGAGACAGGACATCCTCTTTCGGGAGCGCAATTTAAGCATATCAGACCGGATGGAAGTGAAAAGATTCTCACAACGGATGAAAAAGGGACTCTGAAAGTAATGCCATTATCTCAGGGAACGCACAAATTAAAAGAAGTAAAAGCACCGGACGGGTATCGGACAAATAATAATGAACTAATTTTTCAAGTTGATGAGAGCGGGAAAACAGAATTTTTATCTGAGGTAAATACAGAAGAAGGAGAGGTTATTATCGAATATACAGAGGATGGAATTGCGGTAGTGACGATAGAAGATAAGCCGGCCTGTTACAAGATTGAGCTGAAAAAGGAAAATGAAAAAGGTGTTGCACTTGCAGGAGCTGAGTTTACTTTATATGAAGACCAGGCATGCCAGAAAGAAATTGACCGGGTGTTGACGGATGGGAATGGAATTGCAATGTTCGAAAATCTGGAAGTAAAGAAAAAATACTATATGAAAGAAACAAAAGCGCCGACAGGTTACAGAATTCCGAAAACATCAGATGATGCAGATATTGTATATGAAATCTGTCTGGAAAGTAATCCGGAAGAAGGGAAGTGTCTGTTGGTTGTGAATGGAAAAGAATACAGCAGCAAAGATACTGCAGACAGCAGGATAAGTATTGAAGGTTCAATTAAGGAGTGGAATGTGAAAATGAAGATCATAAATCAGACGGGAAAGAAGCTTCCAGATACTGGATCGGCAGGAAAACCTGTGTTACTTACAGGAATTTTAGCAGTAGGGATCATGACAATGATTTACAGAAAAAAAGAGCAAAAAAGATAGTAGTAAAACGGTGAAAATGAGGAGATGAGAAAATGAAAAAAAGAATGATGAAAATTTGTTATATGATGACTTTAGCTGCGGTACTCTGTACTTCTGGAACAACAGGTGTGACTGGAATCAAATCTGTATATGCAGCGGAAAATGAGGTACAGGAAAGAGCAGCAACTACAAATGGGGTTTTAAATCTTAATAATGGACCGGCAAGTATTACAATCAAAGGAAATGACGGACAGAGCCTGAAAGGAAAAAGATTCCTGGTATATCAGTTGTTTCAGGCAGAAAATGCGAAAGGAATGGAATCCATTAATTACACATTTAATCCGGAATACAAGAAATTTGTTTGTTATATCGTGGGACAGCGGATTCATAAGGATGAGAGAAATGTAACAGAGTATGAGGTGATCGACTATATTCAGTCTTTGAATACGCATCAGACAGAAGGTGCGCAGACCGCTCAGGAAAAGGAAGGAGCATACAGTGAATATCGTGTTTTTGTAGAAGAATTAAGAACCCATCTACAGAGAAATGGAAAAACAGGTCAATCTGTTGAAGTGACAAGTACAAAAGCAGACAATTCATTTGAAATTAAGGGATTGCCGTATGGATATTATATTATTGATGAAGTGACAGAGGTAAAAGGAACGAATTCGGCAGCCTCTTTGTGTATGGTAAGTACAGCTAATCCGGAAATGAATCTCAACATAAAATCAGACTATCCGGTTGTGACAAAAAAGATCCGGGAAGATGATGATCAGGACAAAGTTGGAAATCAGGGATGGAATGATTTGGCTGATTTTGAAATCGGGCAGACTGTTCCGTATCGGTATGAGTCAAATATGCCTGATGTTAACGGATACAACACCTATTATTACGCATGGCATGATGTGATGAGTGAAGCACTTACTTTCAAAAAGGATTCTGTAGCCATCCGGATTTATGAAAGTTCAAATGCAAGAAATTATTATGAATTGAAAGAGGGTGAATTTGAAGTAAAGGAAGCTCCGGGAGGAGGAGATACGTTTCAGGTCATTGTTTCTGATATGAAAAAAATCATAGACAGAGAGTTTAATCGTAAAAATGAAGCAGGAGAAAATAAATATGGACAGAAAATAGTGCTTACCTATCAGGCAACATTGAATGAAAAGGCAGCGAAAAATACAGGACGTCCAGGATTTGAAAACGATGTTCGGCTGGAATTTTCAAATGATCCGGATTCAGCGGTGAGAGGAAGTACAGGATATACACCGTGGGATACAGTTGTTTGTTTCACTTATAAAATCAATGCATTGAAATCAAATAACCATGGACAAAGTCTGGAAAATGCCAGGTTCAGACTTTATTCTGACGCTGGATTAAAAAATGAAGTATATGTAAAACAGGGAGAAGGTGGGTACATTGTAATTAACCGGGACAGTCTTGGAGGAAACGACCATACAGGTGGAAAGCAGCCGGAAAATGCAGTGGAGATGAAATCCGGTCAGGATGGAACATTTGTGATCTATGGATTAGATAGTGGCACCTATTATCTGAAAGAAACAGAGGCACCGGAAGGATACCGTCTGCTGACAGAGCCGATTGTGTTAAATATAAAAGCAAGTTTTCCAAATGATAGAAACGCATATGTAAAAGGAGACGGAAAAACAGACAAAGGATTGAAAAAACTGGAGACATCTGCGCAGATCAAAGAATTTATTAACGGAAACTGGAAAGAATCAGAAGTCAGTCTGACAACAAATGAAGGCGAAGGATCTGCTAATCTGACAGTAATTAATACAGTTGGAAAAAAACTGCCGGTAACAGGTTCTTCAGCAGCTGTTATCTGTATTACAACCGGAAGTGTTCTTGTTCTTGCAGGAGCAATGAGAAGAAACAGAAAAAATGCAAAGGAAAAACAATAGATTACAGTCAGATCTTTTACTATGGATAGGAGTTCTTTTGTGTAGTATACCTCTTTTGACTGGCTGGTATAGTCAGAAGAAAACACAAAATGTGTTGGCAACATATGAACAGGTTGTGGAACAGACAACAGGAGATGAAATTGAACAATTAAGGAATCAGGCCGATGAATATAATAAAAAGCTTTGGGCAGAATCGAAAGGAGTCAGGGAACAAAGCGAGCATGAACAGATGGAAGAGTATGAAGGTCTGTTAAATGCCGAAAAAATACAGACAGGAATGATGTGTGTACTGGAAATTCCGTCAATAGATCTCAGGCTTCCGGTTTATCATGGAACCAGCGAGGCAGTACTTAAGGAAGGTGTAGGGCATTTGATGGACAGTAGTCTTCCGATAGGGGGAGAAAATACGCATTGTGTGATGACGGGACACCGTGGGCTTGCAAGTGCGAGACTTTTCACTCGTCTGGATGAATTAAAGGAAGGCGATGAGTTCTTTCTGGAAGTACTGGGAGAAAAACTCGCATATAAAGTAGAAGAAATAAATGTAATCTTACCAGAAGAGGTAGAAAGTCTGGAAATCAGACCGGGAGAAGATCTAGTTTCGCTTGTCACGTGTACCCCATATGGAATTAATACCCATCGGTTAGTGATTACTGGAAAGCGGGTTGTGTATGAAGAGAAAAAAGAAGAGGAAATCAAAAAGAAACGTCCGTCTGTCAGAGAAATGATCTTCACAATGATTCCAATTCTCTTTTTGGTATATGTTGTGATTGAAAGAATAAAAAGAAAGCGAGAAAAAAGAAATTGTGAGGGAAAGAGAAAAAGAAACAGAAACCAGAAAAGGAAATGTAAGCACTACAGGAGAAAGAAACGTAAAAGAAAGATGCAAAAGACGGCAAAAAGGGAAAATCAAATGCGGAATTCTTCTTCTTTTGATATGTTTTCTGGTGGTAGCAGTAAAGAACCCGGCGTTTGCAGAAACAGAAACAGGAAATATAGAAATCTGTATTGAAGATACCGGAGAACAAATTAAGAGAGAAGGTGTTACATTCCAGTATTCCAAAGTGGCATCTCTTGTTGATGGTGCTTACGAGATGGAAAAAAGATATGAAGATAAAGGCGTGGATCTCAATGAGGTAAGGTATGCCAGAGAACAGGAAGAGATGACGCGGACTTTGAGTAAATATCATTATAGTGATGGATTATGCAGGACGGATTGTGATGGAAAAGCAACCCTTACGAATCTGAGGGCAGGAGTTTATCTGATCTATGTCGAAGATGAATCAGAATACGAGGTTCAGCCGGTTCTTGTCCAGCTGCCAAAATGGGAAGAGGACAAAGGGGCAATGAACTGGAATGTCAGGGTATGTCCAAAACAAACGATAAGGGAAGAGGCTGCAAAGACCGGAGATTCACAACAGGCAGGTGCATGGGCAATGCTTTGTCTTGGGGCTGGGATATTAATTCTTCTGCTTGCAGTGAAAAAAGATTAACCGCAGAAAGTTAGAGGTTTATTTGCCACTTTACATTTATACAGAATTGTGCTAGGATAAAAAAGGTTGTTAGCTGTACGAAATTAAATTTTCCTACTAACAACCGAGATGCGTCTGTAGCTCAGTGGATAGAGCGATGCCCTCCGGAGGCATGTGCGGCGGTTCGACTCCGCTCAGACGCTATAGGATATATAGGATAAAAAAGTCCTGTTATTTCAGCACATTCAGATGGCTGAGAATAACAGGATTTTTTCATATAGTTTTTTATTCACAATCTGCAAGGATGTGATCTTTCATTTCAGGATCAAACCGGTTGTTTCTTAGCATTTCAATTTCATACTTATAAGGGGCATAAGATTTCTTTGCTTTTGTTACGGAAGGAATATAAGGAGTCTCAAGGATCTTCGGTACAGATTCGAAATCCGGGTGATGGACAATTGTAGAAATTGCATCAAAACCGATTTCTCCAAAGCCGATATTTTCATGCCGGTCTTTCGCGGCTCCTGGAATATTTTTGCTGTCATTGATGTGGAAGACTGCAATCTGATCTTTTCCAAGCAGACGGTCAAAAGACTCCATAACATCATCAAAATGATGGATGATATCATATCCGCTGTCGCTTGTATGACAAGTGTCAAAGCAGACTCTCAATTTATCATTCTGGACAACTCCATCATAAATCCGGGCAAGTTCTTCAAAATTCCGTCCGATTTCTGATCCCTTTCCGGCCATTGTTTCAAGGGCAATACAGCAGTCAGTCTTAGCAGTGAGAACTTCATTGAGTCCTTTGATGATCTGTGCAGTTCCGATTTCGACACCGGCACCTACATGAGCACCTGGATGAAGGATCAGAGTGTGGCTTCTGCAGGCAATCGTGCGGTCGATTTCTTTTGCCAGAAATTCTACGGCAAGAGAGAACGTCTCTGGTTTTACTGAATTACCGAGGTTGATGATATAAGGTGCATGAACGACAATTTCATCAATTCCGTGTTCTTTCATATATTCCCATGCTGGTTCAATATTCAATTCACTGATTTCTTTTCGGCGGGTATTCTGTGGGGCTCCGGTATAAAACATAAATGTATTGGCACCGTAAGAAACGGCTTCTTTCGCAGAACCAAGAAGCATTTCTTTTCCACTCATGCCAACGTGTGAACCTAATTTTAACATTGTTGGATATCCTTTCTGTCTGATGTTATATCATACAGGATGTAGAAACTGTATGTGTAAAGCTGTGGTTACATTATAAGTATTGGTTATTTTTATGTCAATTGGTTTCGGGGGCAGTCCGGATCAATTTGAATCGTTGCCGTTACTGTTCACAGTAACGCTTGCTGTTCTGTTGGATACATGATAGAATAAATAGTGGCTGTTTGTCTCCAGAAAAGTTGGGAGGCAGACTTGTTTTAATAAAATTGCCGTCAGGCAGAAAAGACAAACGAAAAGTAAAGAGGAGTGTGAAACTTTGAAGACATTACTGGAAATGATCACAATAGAAATGAAAGAAGCGTTCAAAGCAGCAGGATATGATGAAGAGCTTGCAAGAGTTACGCTTTCCAACCGCCCGGATCTCTGTGAATATCAGTGTAATGGTGCAATGGCAGGTGCGAAGAAATATAAGAAGGCTCCAATCATGATTGCGAATGCAGTTGTGGAAGAACTTGCAGATAGCAAGTATTTTGCATCAGCAGAAGCGGTGAATCCGGGATTTATCAACCTGAAGCTGGCACCGGAAGTTGTTGCAGAGTATTTGAATGAGATGGCAGCAGATGAGAATCTTGGTGTTGAAAAAGAAAAGAATCCGAAAAAAGTTATTATTGATTACGGCGGACCGAACGTGGCAAAACCGTTGCATGTCGGACATCTTCGTTCTGCGATTATCGGAGAGAGCATTAAACGTATTATCCGTTTTAAAGGAAATGATGTAACAGGAGATATCCATCTGGGAGACTGGGGATATCAGATGGGCCTGATCATCACAGAGCTGAAAAAACGTAAACCGGAACTTCCGTATTTTGATGAGAGTTTTGAAGGAGAATATCCGGAAGAAGCACCATTTACGATCAGTGAACTGGAAGAGATTTATCCTACAGCAAGTGCTTATGCAAAAGAGCACGACGATTATAGAGAAGAAGCACTTCATGCAACTTATCTGTTACAGAATGGATATAAAGGATATCGTGCAATCTGGAAACATATCATGAATGTGTCTGTAACTGACTTGAAGAAGAACTACGAGCGACTGAGTGTAGATTTTGATCTCTGGAAAGGTGAAGCAGATGCCCAGGCATATATTCCGGATATGGTTGAGATGCTCAAGGAGAAAGGATTCGCACATTATGATGAGGGTGCGCTTGTAGTAGACGTTGCAGAAGAGACAGATAAGAAAGAGATTCCTCCGTGTATGATTCTGAAATCTGACGGAGCTGCGCTGTATGATACAACAGATCTTGCTACACTGGTAGAACGTGAGAAACTGTATGATCCGGATCAGGTGATCTATGTTGTTGATAAGCGTCAGGAACTGCATTTTGTGCAGGTATTCCGTTGTGCGAAGAAGACAGGAATTGTAAAACCGGAGACAGAACTTACATTCCTTGGATTTGGTACAATGAACGGAAAAGATGGTAAGCCGTTTAAGACAAGAGAAGGCGGTGTTATGCGTCTTGAGAATCTGATCCGTGAGATTGATGATGAGATGTATAAGAAAATCATGGACAATCGTACAGTAGAGGAAGAAGATGCAAGACGTACAGCAGAAGAAGTTGGACTTGCAGCGATCAAGTACGGAGATCTTTCTAACCAGGCTTCTAAGGATTATATCTTTGATGTTGACAGATTTACTTCCTTTGAGGGAAATACAGGACCGTATATTCTTTATACAATCGTTAGAATTAAGTCTATTCTCAAGAAATATGCTGAGAATGGCGGAGTTCTTGACGGAACGATCAGACCGGCTGAGAATGATGCAGAGAAGTCTCTGATGCTTCAGGTAGTGAAATTCAATGAAGTGATCGATAATGTATATAAAGAGACAGCTCCTCATAAGTTGTGTGCATATATCTATGATCTTGCGAACGACTTTAATAAGTTCTATCATGAGACAAAGATTCTTGCAGAAGAAGACGAAGAGAAAAAGAAAGGTTATCTTGCACTTCTTACACTTGCGAAAAAAGTACTTGAGACCTGCATTGACCTTCTTGGATTTACAGCTCCGGAAAGGATGTAATACGAATTATGACAGAAAATGGATTGATGGATGGTACAAGAACAGAAAAACTGTTTTACAATGACAGCCATCTTTCAAAATTTACTGCAATGGTTCTGGAATGTGAGCCGTATGAGAAAAAGGAAGGATGCTATGCGGTAGAACTTGACCGTACAGCATTCTTTCCAGAAGGCGGCGGACAGTATGCAGATACAGGAAAACTGAAGGATGCGAAGGTATCTGATGTTCGGGAAAAGAATGGAAGAATTCTGCATATTACAGATCAGCCGTTTGAAGCAGGAGAGATTGTTGAAGGCGAGATCGACTGGGAGACCAGATTTATGAAGATGCAGCAGCACACCGGAGAGCATGTTGTTTCCGGAATCGTGCATGCAAGATACGGTTTCAATAATGTCGGATTTCATCTTGGAACAGAAGATTGTACGATGGATTTTGATGGAGAGATATCAAAAGAAGCACTGCAGGAGATTGAACTTGAAGCAAATCGTGCAGTGTGGAAGAATCTGACAATCGAAGTGTCCTATCCATCCAAAGAAGAGCTGGAAGAACTGGATTACCGCAGTAAGATTGAGATTGAGGGACAGGTTCGTATCGTATCGGTTCCGGGATATGATATCTGTGCGTGCTGTGCGCCGCATGTTGAACGCACAGGAGAGATCGGTATGATCAAGCTTGTTAATATGCAGCGATACAAAGGCGGCGTTCGTGTGACAATGCTCTGTGGAAGCCGTGCACTTACAGATTATGAGAAGAAGCAGGAACAGAACAGGAAAATTTCAGCGTTGCTCTGTGCGAAAGAATATGAGACAGCAGAGGCAGTGGGACACTTGAAAGAAGAGCTGGATTCTTTGAAACGGACACTGGTGGAGAAAGAACGCCAGCTTGTACACGTCTGGGCGCAGTCTGTTTCGGAAGAAGAAAAAACGGTCTGTATGTTTTCGGAGGATATCAGTGCGGATGCCATGCGTCAGTATGTGAATGAAGTGCTTGAAAAAGAAAGAATTCTTTGTGCTGTGTTTTATGGAAATGATGCAGCGGGATACCGTTATGTGATCGGAAGCAGAACCCAGGATCTTCGTGCGTTTTCCAAAATGTTAAATGCTGCATTCGAAGGACGGGGAGGCGGAAAGCCGGAGATGGTTCAGGGAACTGTAAAAGGTGAAGCCGGAAAGATCAGAGAGTGGATTCGGAAGATAGCGGAGGAATTGTCTTATGAAAAATGATCCGAGACGCTCCTTTTGGAGAGCTGCCGGTCCTTTACTTGGATTCTGGGGAATCCAGCTAGTGATGGAATTTGTGATTGAGTTTATAATCATTCTTCCTTTTATGGGGGAAGCATCTTCCAGGATGACACAAAGTGGAGAAGTTCTTAATTATCAGGAAATGATGAATAAGTACTATGAAGTGTTAAGTCCTGCGTTTGATAAAATCATAGGAGGTCAGATTGCGATTGCAGGGATTGCTACAGCAGCAACGTTGTTTCTGACAGTTACATTGTTTGTTATCGATCGAAAGAAAGAGCAGATTGCAGGGATACAGCGGATGGGGGTTCAAAAACCACTGAAGAATTACTGGTCACTTCTTGTGATGGGAGTGATCGGAAGTATTGGTGCTACATGTCTGTCCGCTATGGCACAGGCCGTTTTGGTTGATCCGGAGTATATCCAGACCGCACAGAATATGTATTCAGCAGATTTTGTGGTCCAGATTATTGTATTTGGATTTGTGATTCCGATTGCAGAGGAATTTATGTTCCGCGGAGTGCTTTATCAGAGGTACCGGGAGACCAGAGGATTTTATTATGCGGCAATTTGGACAGCACTGTTTTTCTCAGTCACACATACCAACACGGTACAGATGATCTACACTTTCCTCTTAGGAATTCTTCTGTGCTATGTTTATGAGAAATTTGGTTCAATGAAAGCTCCGATTATGCTTCACGTTGTTTTGAATCTGGGATCTTTGATCTTTACAGATATCGGAGTATTTAACTGGCTTGCCAGAGAACCGTTTAAAATGGCAGTGGCAGTGATCATCAGCACATTCATCTGTGCAGCTTGTTTTGTGTGGATTCAGAGAAGCGGGGATCCGGTGAGTACTCAGAAAACAGAAGAATAGTGAAAAAATACGAATGAAATAAATTGTACTAATAAAAATACAATCTTAAATTGTGCGCGATGAGGTGCGAAACCTTGTCGCGCCTTTTCTTTTTAATCTAGTATTTTATTAAATAAAATCAAAGAAAAACAGAAATCTTAATAATTAATATTATTTTCATAAGAAAATCAGAATAATCTGACTATTAAAAGAAAAATAATGAAAAATCAAATAATCAGACAATTTACAAAAGTTTCCCTATTTACAGCCTAGGTAAAAGGGTGTATATTCTAGAAAAAGTTTTACACGACGTGAGAAAGAAATGATTGAATGCGCCGGACAAAGAAGATTTTAAAGTAAACTTTAGATTACAGGAAGAAAGGATAGCGACTATGAGGAAAGAAATGGAAAGTCAGAATCGTGGTCTTTACCGCGAAAGTTTTGAACATGATAACTGTGGTATTGGTGCAATTGTCAATATCAAAGGCAAAAAGACACATAGTACAGTGGCAGGAGCCTTGAGTATTGTAGAACAACTTGAGCACAGAGCCGGAAAAGATGCAGAAGGAAAGACAGGAGATGGCGTGGGTATTCTGACACAGATTCCTCATGGATTTTTCAAAAAAGTCTGTCAGCCACTTGGGATCAAGCTGAAAGATGAAAGAGATTACGGTGTAGGTATGTTCTTTCTTCCTCAGGATGAATTAAAACGCAATCAGGCGAAAAAGATTTTCGAGGTTATTGTAAAAAAAGAAGGATTGAAGTTCTTGGGCTGGAGAGAAGTTCCGATTCATCCGGACATTCTTGGAAAGACAGCAGTAGATTGCATGCCATGTATTATGCAGGCATTTATTGAACGTCCTGCAAAATACGAGAAAGGAATCGACTTTGACCGTCGACTGTATGTAGTCAGAAGAATCTTCGAACAGAGCAGTGATGATACTTATGTTGTTTCACTTTCCAGCAGAACAATCGTTTACAAAGGAATGTTCCTTGTAGGACAGCTGAGACTTTTCTTTGAAGATCTGCAGGATGAAGAATTTATTTCTGCAATTGCAATGGTACATTCCAGATTCAGTACGAATACTGCACCGAGCTGGCAGAGAGCGCATCCGAACCGCTTTATGGTCCACAACGGAGAGATCAATACGATCCGTGGTAATGCAGATAAGATGCGTGCCCGTGAGGAAACGATGGAGGCAGGATGTCTGAAAGGCGAACTTCACAAAGTACTTCCAGCAATCAATACTTCAGGTTCTGACTCCGCAATGCTTGACAACGCATTAGAATTCATGGTGATGAGTGGAATGGATCTTCCGCTTGCAGTTATGATCTGTATTCCGGAACCATGGATCAACAATAAAGAGATGTCCCAGAACAAGAAAGATTTCTATCAGTACTATGCAACAATGATGGAGCCATGGGATGGACCGGCATCGATTCTGTTCTCAGATGGAGATGTTATGGGAGCCGTACTTGACCGTAACGGACTTCGCCCTTCCAGATATTACATTACAGATGATGACAATCTGATTCTTTCTTCAGAGGTTGGAGTTCTGGATATTGATCAATCCAAGATCGTGATGAAAGAAAGACTTCATCCAGGCAAAATGCTTCTTGTTGATACTGTTGCAGGACGCGTGATCGATGATGAGGAATTAAAAGAAAAATATGCAAATCAGTTCCCATATGGAGAATGGCTGGACAGTAATCTGATTCAGCTGAAGGATTTGAAAATCCCGAATAAGGATGTGCCAAAGTATACTGCCGAAGAGTGTACACAGCTTCAGAAAGCATTTGGTTATTCTTATGAAGACGTGAAAACTTCTATTCTGACAATGGCAAAGAACGGTGCCGAAGGAACCGCAGCGATGGGAATGGATGCACCGATTTCAGTCCTTTCGCAGAAACGTCAGCCACTGTTCGGATATTTTAAACAGTTGTTTGCACAGGTAACAAACCCACCGATCGATGCAATCCGTGAGGAAGTTGTAACATCTACAACAATTTATGTCGGAACAGACGGTAACCTTCTGGAGCAGAAGGAAGAGAACTGTAAGATGCTCAGAGTCAATAACCCGATCCTGACAAATACAGATCTTCTGAAAATTAAAAATATGAAAGTGGATGGATTCAAAGTTGCAGAGATTCCGATCACTTATTATAAAAACACAAGTCTTGAGAAGGCAATCGAGTATCTGTTTATTGAAGTTGACCGTGTGATCCGTGAGGGTGCTAATATTTTGATTCTGACAGACCGTGAGGTAGACGAATATCACGTTGCAATCCCGTCACTTCTGGCAGTATCCGGACTGCAGCAGCATCTGGTACGTACAAAGAAGAGAACCTCAGTCGCGATGATTCTGGAAAGTGGAGAGCCTAGAGAGGTTCATCATTTTGCAACACTGCTTGGATATGGAGCATGTGCGATTAATCCATATCTTGCGCATGAGTCAATCCGTCAGCTGATTGAGTCTAATCTGCTTCACAAAGATTATTATGCAGCAGTAGATGATTATAACTCAGCAGTAATTCATGGAATTATTAAGATTGCATCCAAGATGGGAATTTCAACGATCCAGTCCTATCAGGGAGCAAAAATCTTCGAGGCAATTGGTCTCAAGACAGATTTTATTAACCGCTATTTTACAGATACAGTCAGCCGTGTTGGTGGTATCGGTATTGAAGAAATTGCAGAAGATTACACAGCATTCCATACAGAAGCATTTGATCCGCTTGGACTGCAGGTTGATACGACACTGGACAGTGTTGGAAAACATAAATATAAAAGTGGCGGAGAAGAACATCTCTATAATCCACAGACAATCCATATGCTTCAGCAGTCCACAAGACGTGGTGATTATGAAATGTTCAAGCAGTATACAGAGATGGTTGATGAGGAAGGCGAGAAGATCAATCTGAGAGGTCAGCTTGATTTCAATTTCCCAAAGAAGAGTGTACCGCTTGATGAAGTAGAAAGCGTAGATTCAATCGTAACAAGATTCAAGACAGGTGCGATGTCCTATGGATCTATTTCAAAAGAAGCACATGAGACAATGGCGATCGCCATGAATATGCTTCATGGTAAATCAAATTCCGGTGAAGGTGGAGAGGATATTGAACGTCTTGACACAAACAGATGCTCTGCAATCAAGCAGGTTGCTTCCGGCCGATTCGGAGTTACATCCAGATATTTGGTCAGTGCACAGGAAATCCAGATCAAGATGGCGCAGGGAGCAAAACCAGGAGAAGGAGGACATCTTCCGGGTGGAAAGGTATATCCATGGATCGCGAAGACACGTCACTCAACACCAGGTGTAAGTCTGATCTCACCACCGCCGCATCATGATATTTATTCAATCGAGGATCTTGCACAGTTGATCTATGACTGTAAAAATGCAAATAAAAATGCAAGAATTTCTGTGAAACTGGTATCAGAAGCAGGTGTTGGAACAGTTGCTGCAGGTGTTGCAAAAGCCGGAGCCGGAGTTATCCTGATCTCAGGATATGACGGAGGAACAGGAGCAGCACCGAGAAGCTCGATTCAGAATGCAGGACTTCCGTGGGAACTTGGACTTGCAGAAACTCATCAGACATTGATTCAGAATGGTCTGCGTGAGCGTGTCCGTATTGAGACAGATGGTAAGCTCATGAGTGGTCGTGATGTTGCGATTGCAGCAATCCTTGGAGCAGAAGAGTTTGGATTTGCAACAGCTCCGCTTGTAACAATGGGATGTGTTATGATGCGCGTCTGCAACCTGGATACTTGTCCGGTTGGTGTTGCAACTCAGAATCCGGAGCTTAGAAAACGTTTCAGCGGAAAACCGGAATATGTTGTTAACTTTATGCGTTTTATTGCAGAAGAATTAAGAGAATATATGGCAAAACTTGGTGTCCGTACAGTGGATGAACTGGTAGGACGTACAGATCTTCTGAAAGTAAAAGACGTTCCGACATCAGAGCGTGCCGCAACACTGGATCTGTCACAGATTCTGTACAATCCATATGCGAAAGAGAAGAAAGGTGTTATCTTTAATCCAAAGAAAGTCTATGATTTTGAACTTAACAAGACGTTGGATGAAAAAGTACTATTGAAACAGCTTCTCCCAGCCCTTGAAAGAGGAGAAAAGAGAGGACTTGAAGTAGATGTTACAAATACAGACCGTACTTTCGGAACAATTTTCGGATCTGAGATCACAAGAAGATATCCGGAAGGACTGGAAGAAGACAGCTATGTGATCCAGTGTAAAGGTGCCGGCGGTCAGAGCTTTGGAGCATTTATCCCAAGAGGACTGACACTGGAACTGACAGGAGACAGTAATGACTATTTTGGAAAAGGACTTTCCGGTGGAAAACTGGTTGTTTGCCAGCCGAAAGGTGTGAAATTTAAATCAGATGAGAACATTATCATCGGAAATGTTGCTCTTTACGGAGCTACAAGTGGTAAAGTATTTGTAGGAGGTGTTGCCGGAGAACGTTTTGCGGTAAGAAACTCTGGTGCACGCGCAGTTGTAGAAGGTGTCGGAGATCACGGATGTGAATATATGACAGGTGGATGTGTTGTTGTACTTGGACAGGTTGGAAAGAACTTTGCAGCCGGAATGAGCGGCGGTATTGCCTATGTAATCGATCTCGATAACAGCCTGTATCGTAAAGTAAATAAAGCAATGGTCAACATTGAACGTGTCACAGATAAGTATGATGTACAGGAATTAAAAGGAATGATCCAGGAGCATGTTGCTTATACAAACTCTGAGGTAGGTAAGAAGATTCTTGACAATTTCAAAGAATATCTGCCAAAATTCAAGAAGATCATTCCGGAAGACTATGAGAGAATGATGTCCACGATCATCCAGATGGAAGAAAAAGGACTTAGTAGAGAAAAAGCAAAAATCGAAGCATTTAATATGATCAAGAACGGAAGATAGGAGGCATAGAGATGGGAAAACCGACAGGATTTATGGATTATGAAAGACAGGATAAACCGGCAGAGAGCCCATTGGAACGCATCAAACATTTCAATGAGTTCCATACGCCTCTTAGCAAAGAAGAACAGGAGCTTCAGGGCGCACGCTGTATGGCGTGCGGAGTTCCGTTCTGTCAGTCTGGAAAGCCGCTTGCAGGAATGGCCAGTGGATGTCCACTGCACAACCTTGTGCCAGAGTGGAATGACTTGATCTACAATGGAAATTGGAAGGAAGCTTATTTACGTCTGAAAAAGACAAACAATTTTCCGGAATTTACTTCCCGTGTATGTCCGGCACTGTGTGAAAATGCATGTACCTGTGGACTGAATCAGGAAGCAGTTGCATCAAAAAGTAATGAATATGCAATTATTGAAAATGCATATGAGATGGGATATGCAAAGGCAAATCCACCGAAAGTGCGTACAGGAAAGAAAGTCGCAGTGATCGGTTCCGGTCCGTCCGGACTTGCGGCAGCAGATCTTCTGAACAGAAGAGGTCATCAGGTAACTGTTTTTGAACGTGAGGACAAACCGGGCGGATTGCTCCGCTACGGAATTCCGAATATGAAGCTAGAGAAACAGATTATCGACCGTAAGATTGCGATTATGGAAGAAGAGGGAATTATCTTCCAGACTGGATGTAATGTTGGAAAAGACGTGAAGGCGGCAGATATCCTGAAAGAATATGACCGCGTGATCCTTGCATGTGGAGCATCAAATCCAAGAGATATCAAAGTACCGGGAAGAGATGCACAGGGAATTTATTTTGCAGTAGATTTCCTGAAATCAACAACGAAAGCACTATGGGCAAATGACATGAAGCTTAAAACAGGAAGCTACATTTCTGCAAAAGGAAAAAATGTAATTGTAATCGGAGGCGGAGATACAGGAAATGACTGTGTCGGAACATCTATTCGTCATGGAGCAAAGAGCGTTCTCCAGCTGGAGATGATGCCGAAAGCACCGGACGAGAGAACACCGATGAACCCATGGCCGGAGTGGCCAAGAGTCTGCAAGACAGATTATGGTCAGCAGGAAGCGATCGCTGTGTTTGGTTCTGATCCTCGTGTTTACACAACGACAGTGAAAGAATTCATAAAAGACAAGAAAGGGAATCTCTGTAAGGCAGTCCTTATCAAACTTGAGAGTAAGACCGATGAGAAGACCGGACGGAAAATGATGGTTCCGGTAGAAGGAAGCGAGTATACCGTAGATGCAGATCTTGTTCTGATCGCAGCAGGATTCCTTGGAAGCCAGGATTATGTAACAAAAGCATTCGGTGTAGAAGTGAATGAACGCACAAATGTAAAGACAGAGGCAGGAAAATATTCTACAAATGTGAAGGATGTATTTACAGCCGGGGATATGCACAGAGGACAGTCTCTTGTTGTATGGGCTATCCGTGAAGGTCGTGAAGTGGCAAGAGAAGTAGATGAAAGCCTGATGGGATATACAAACTTATATATTCAGTAGAAAATAAAAGATCATACAGTGAAACAGGAATCTGGAAAGTTTATCTAAGAATAAAGAGAACTTTCCAGATTTTTTGTTACAAAAATGTTACGGAAAAATGAAAAAAGTAAGGGAAACTATTGAAAATATTACATAAATACGCTATAATATTGAGCGTAGAATGTAAATAAAATACCCTCTTGTTACGAGAAATATGTTGAAAAAACACAATAGATGTTGTATTATAACATATGAGTATGTGGAATTATAATGTAACTATTTACAATGAATTGTGATACGAAAAATTATAATGCATCACATGGGGGACTAGATAAAAATAAGGATAGGTGGAAAGATGAAGTTAAAAAAAGTAAGCAGTATGATTCTTGCAGTAACACTTGCATGTACAATGACTGTTACACCGGTACTTGCTGACGAGGTCAGTGATCTGAAGCAGAAGAAGCAGGAGACACAGAATCAGGTAAGTAATCTTCAGACACAGCTGAATTCACTTATGACCAAGATCTCTGATCTTGAGAATGATCTGATCGAAACAGGTGAGGAAATCTCTCAGACAGAGGAAGATCTGAAGACAGCGCAGGAGGAACAGGAACAGCAGTATGCAGCCATGAAGCTTCGTATTAAGTACATGTATGAAGAAGGAACAGGCACTGCTACAGTGGAGAAGGTACTAACATCCGGAGATATTTCCAGTGTACTGACACAGGCAGAATATTCCCAGCAGGTACATTCTTATGACAGAGATAAGCTCGAAGAGTATGTTGCGACAGTTCAGAAAGTAGAAGATCTTAAGACAACGCTTGAGACAAAGATGGCTGATTTGCAGGAGACACAGACAGAGTATGATGCGCAGAAGGATGAACTGAATACAACAATCACAGAGAAGAGTAGTGAAATCGCAAATCTCGATGTTAAGATTGATGCAGCTGTAAAGAAAGCAGCGGAAGAAGAAGCTAAGAGAAAGGCAGCAGAAGCAGCAGCAAAGAAAGCTGCCGAGGAAGCAGCTAAGAAGAATAACTCAAGCAGTAGTTCTTCTAATAGAAATAACTCAAGTAATAGTTCTTCCAGTAGTTCAAGCTCAAGCGGCTCAAGCTCAGGAAGTTCAAGCAGCTCAAGCTCCAGTAGCTCAAGCAGTAGTTCTTCCAGCAGTTCAAGCTCAAGCTCAAGCAACTCAAGTTCTTCCTCATCAAGTCCAAGCTATAGTGCAGATAAGGGGAGCATTATTGTAAATGCAGCCTATTCACAGATCGGAGTTCCATATGTATGGGGCGGATCTACACCGGGAGTTGGACTTGACTGTTCAGGACTTGTACAGTATTGCTACAGACAGGCAGGAATTTCAATTCCAAGAACAAGTGGAGATATTCTTGCAGCAGGAACAATTGTAAGCAATCCTCAGCCGGGAGATATCTGCTGGACACCGGGACATGTAGCGATTTACATTGGCGGCGGACAGATGATCGAAGCACAGCAGACAGGAGTACCGGTTAAGGTAAGTTCTGTACGTGTTACATATTATGTAAGATATTAGAACAAAAAAAGGAATCAGTGATGCTGATTCCTTTTTTTAAAACTTTTTTATTTGCCCGGTACAATTTCCAGCCAGTATCCGTCAGGATCTTCAATAAAATAAATTCCCATAGATGGATTTTCGAAGCAGATACATCCCATTTCTTTATGTTTTTTGTAAGCAGCATCGAAATCATCGACAGCAAATGCGAGATGGATCTCATTATCTCCCAGTTCATATGGTCGATCCATATCACGCAGCCAGGTGAGCTCTAAAAGATGTGGGGTCACACCGTCTGTGAGATATACAAGCTTAAAACTTTCGTCATCGGCAAGTTTTTCACGTTCTACTTTTAAATTCAGAGCTTTCTGGTAAAAATCCAGTGATTTTTCAAGATCATATACATTCAGGTTATTGTGTGCAAATGTAAAATTCATTTTAGTACCTCCATAGAATTATAAGGTTTTTATTCACAGTCAAGTGGAATGATGACTGGAATCTACTTTCTAAGGATATCACAGGAGGGGAGGAAAAATCAATAATGCATAGATAAAACCTGATGGGATAGAGTGATAACACAAAATATAGTGAAAAAATGAATGAAAAACATTTTTGAAATGCAAAACATGTGGAAATAAAGCTGAAAAAAACAAAAAAATAAAAAAGAATGCAAGAACCCATTGACGAAACGTCAAAAATTATATACAATAACAAAAGTGAAAAAATAAAGAAAGTGGAGGATTCCTGCAATGACTGCATATAAAGATTTGAGCAAAGAAGAGTTATTGGAATTAAAGAGTGGCCTGGAGGCGCAGTTTGAAGAAGTGAAGGCAAAAGGTCTGAAACTGGATATGTCCAGAGGAAAACCGTCAGCAGACCAGCTGAATCTGTCAATGGGGATGATGGATACACTGACAAGTGGTGTTGATCTGACTTGTGAAGATGGTGTTGACTGCCGTAACTATGGCGGACTTGATGGAATTGATGAAGCAAAACAGCTTCTTGCAGATATGATGGAAGTTCCGAAAGATAACGTGATCATTTTCGGAAACTCAAGTCTGAATGTAATGTATGATACGGTAGCACGTGCAATGACACATGGTATCATGGGAAGTACTCCATGGTGTAAGCTTGATAAGGTAAAATTCTTATGTCCGGTTCCGGGATATGACAGACATTTCGCGATTACAGAGCATTTCGGAATTGAGATGATCAATGTACCGATGACATCAACAGGACCGGATATGGATATGGTTGAGAAACTTGTAAGCAGTGATCCGGCAATCAAAGGAATCTGGTGTGTACCGAAGTACTCTAACCCACAGGGAATCACATATTCTGATGAGACAGTGTTCCGTTTTGCGAACCTGAAGCCGGCAGCAGAAGATTTCCGTATCTTCTGGGATAATGCTTACTGTGTACATCATTTATATGAAGATAAGCAGGATTATCTGATTGAGATTCTGATGGAGTGTAAGAAGGCCGGTAACCCGGATATGGTTTATAAGTTTTCTTCTACATCCAAGATCAGTTTCCCGGGATCAGGAATTGCAGCAATGGCAGCATCTGATGCGAACCTGGAGGATATCAGAAGCACAATGCGTGTGCAGACGATCGGACATGATAAGGTAAATCAGCTGCGTCATGTAAGATTCTTCGGAGATATTCACGGAATTGTAGAACATATGAAGAAACATGCAGATATCCTGCGTCCGAAGTTTGAGACTGTTCTTGAAGTTCTTGAAAGAGAACTTGGCGGACTTGAGATTGGATCCTGGATCGCGCCACGCGGAGGATATTTCATCTCCTTTGATGCGCTGGATGGATGTGCGAAAGCGATTGTTGCGAAGGCGAAAGAAGCTGGCGTTGTTATGACAGGAGCGGGAGCAACATTCCCTTATGGAAAAGATCCACATGACAGCAATATCCGTATCGCACCGTCTTATCCAACACCGGAAGAACTTGCAGTTGCCGCTGAAGTATTTGTATTGAGTGTAAAACTGGCAAGTGTTGATAAGATCCTTGAGACAAAATAAATAACAGCATTTTATAAAGACCTTTTGCAAGTGGTTGATCTGCCGGCAGAAGGTCTTTTTCTGATGGTTGACAGTTACTGTTCACTCCCGTGTCAATCACTCCGCTGATTGACACGGAGGATGCGTGTTTTGGCTTGAATGCATCTCGCCCATCGCCAAAGGCGATTTAAAATGGCGAGATGCGTTGCTGGTCACACATCGTGTGAACAGTAACGGTTGACATGCGTTTCCAGGGAGATTATAATGTAGTGCATAGCAGAAAAGAGGAATGACATGATAAAAGGTGTAATATTTGACGTAGATGGTGTCCTTCTCAATTCCATGCCTGTCTGGGAGAATCTTGGAGAATTGTATCTGGATCATTTGGGAATTGAGGCCGAGAAGAACCTGGGGGAGACATTATTTGAGATGAGCCTGGAGGAGGCGGCAGATTATCTGATCTCACATTATAACCTGGAGAAGACAGTGGAAGAGGTTGTACAGGGACTGAATAAAGAAGTGGAAGACTATTATGCAAAACGAGTTCCATTGAAAGAAGGGGTTCGTCAGTATCTGGAGGAATTCAGAGAGCGGAAGATTCCTATGGTGATCGCAACAACCGGTGACCGGAAGAATGCAGAAGCAGCTCTGAGCAGATTGAAGGTATTACCTTATTTTCAAGGAGTTTTTACAGCATCTGAGATCGGAAGCGGTAAGGATCAGCCGGATATTTATTTTGCAGCACTTTTGCAGCTGGATACGGAGCCGGAACAGACCTGGGTGTTTGAAGATACTTACCAGGCTTTGAGAACGGCAAAGCATGCGGGATTTAAGACAGTAGCAGTTTATGATAAGGCAAATGACAAGAATCTGGCGCAGATCTGGAATACGGCAGATATCTATTTGCCGGAATTTGATGATTTTAATGTTTTTTGGAACAGGGTGTCTGAGGAAGAGAAAGAACAGTTGCTGATTGTAGAATAAGAGGAGAATGAAAAAAGCAGATTCGAATTCAAAGGAGAGATGCTCCGGTAGAATTCGAATCTGCTTTTTGTCATATAATTGGCTGGTCTGTCTTGTGTTTAGAGAAGTTGAATGCCGGCATCAGCAGCAGCTTCAACTACATTTTCAGGCCAGAGGGAAGACTGTACTTCACCGATATGAGCCTTTCTTAAGTAATACATACAGATACGGGACTGTCCAATACCGCCGCCGACTGTATATGGAAGCTCGCCGTTCAGCAGTGCCTTCTGGAATGGAAGTTCTGCACGATCTTCACATCCGGCTTCTTTTAGCTGTGCCTTTAATGAGTCTTCGTCAACACGGATTCCCATAGAAGAGAGTTCAAGACCGATGTCAAGAACCGGATAGTAAACGATAATGTCACCGTTCAGCTCCCAGTCATCATAGTCCGGAGCACGACCGTCATGTCTTTCGCCGGAAGCAAGTACGCCACCAATCTTGGAGATAAACACTGCGCCTTTTTCCTTCGCAATCGCTTTTTCACGTTCTTTGGTAGTAAGATCCGGATAAAGGTCTTCCAGCTCCTGTGTAGTGATGAAAAAGATATCATCAGGAAGAAGAGGATCGATATAGTTGTAACGTCTGGAAATGTATTCTTCTGTATCTTTCAGAGCCCGGTAGACTTTGCGGACAGTGTACTGAAGTGTCTCTGTGTTACGTTCTTCCTTAGAAATTACTTTTTCCCAGTCCCACTGGTCAACATACAGAGAATGGATGTTGTCTGTATCTTCATCACGACGTATCGCACTCATATCTGTGTAAAGCCCTTCGCCGGAATGGAAATTATAATTCTTCAATGCATATCTCTTCCATTTTGCAAGAGAATGAACGATCTCTGCAACAGAACCATCCTGTTCTTTGATGTCAAAGGAAACCGGACGTTCAACACCGTTTAAGTTATCATTCAGACCGGATTCCGGACGGACAAACAGTGGTGCTGACACTCGTGTCAGGTGGAGATTCTTTGCAAGAGCACGCTCGAAGTGGTCTTTCACTTCTTTGATGGCTACTTCTGTCTCACGAATTGTAAGAGGGGAATGATAGCCAGCAGGTATTCTTAACTGTTCCATAATAAACTCCTTTATGTTAGCATTTTATTGCTGTTCACAGTATTATGCGGTCAGCAATAGCATTTCTCTTCTATTTTAAGTGGAGAAGAATAAGAAGTCAATGGAAAGGTGAAATGAACACTTGTAATCAGTAAAAAAAATTGCTAAAATGAGCAGTAGTGAGTAATAAATAGTAAGGGACGAAGGTGTAAATAATGAATGTAAATGATATGATTGATACAATTCTGAATTTTGACCTGGATGTTGTTCTGGCTGGACTTAATGAAAGCAGTCATCATTTGAGTCAGATGGAATTTATTTCTCTGATCGTTATAATGGCCGGAGCGGTACTGTTATGTCTGACGGGGCTGAAACTGGTACGTTTCTGGTCTGTGATCGCAGGATTGTCAGCAGGATGCGCAGCCGGAATTGCGGTCGGAGCGATTGCAGATCTGGATCAGACAATCGCATTGGCGGCAGGAGCAGGTGTGGGACTTGTATTGGCGGTGCTTGGTGCATGGAAGAAGCAGATTGGTGGATTTGTGACAGTAGCGGTACTCGTCTTTGTTGTCAGTGTACATTTGATGAAACCACAGGATTTTATTATCTATGGAATCTGTGCGGGTATTGGTCTTGTGTGTGCATTGCTTTCTATTAAGTTTCATAACTTTATGCTGATTGCTGCTTCTTCTGTGTTTGGAGCAATGGCAGCGGGCAGCAGTATCTTTTATCTGCAGCCATATAAAAACGGAATGATTCATGTGGCACTTTGTGCTGCAATTGGTGCACTTAGTATCTGGATCCAGCTTCTTTTGGAATCCGGAAAACGTAAGAAAAAGAATTTACTTAAAGCCGCAGAGATCCGTGAAGAACATTCTACAGAAAATGAAGTCGAGAAGGCAAGGGCACTGGTTGAGAATCTGGATGATTTTGATGAGCTGGATGAGATTATAGAGAGTCTTCCGGAAAATGTCCGGAAAGAAGACAAGGGCACAACAGTTGTCAGCATGGATGAATTTGATGATCTTGAAGATGATCTGGAAGAGGATGAAGTGGAGAACTTTAAAGAAGAGAAGTTTGATGTAGACGAGGAAGATTGGGAGGAAGACGTCGAAATTGAAGTAACTGCTGATGAGGCAGATGTGACAGAGGATTATGATTTTGATGAAGATCCGGATGACTTAGATGACTTGAATGATCTGGATGATTTAGATTATCTTGATGACGATGATGATATCGAGTTTCTGGATGAAGATGAGTAGATAAAAAAGCTATCGATTACAATAACTTAACACATATCTGTGTTGTTATCGTAGTCGATAGCTTTTGTATTATCTTACTGCTGTAAATACTCCGCGGAGATCATGGATTACATGTCTTGGACATTTTACAGAGCACATTCCACAGCTTAAGCAGATGTCTTCCTGGATTACTGCGCAATTATTTTCTACATGAATTGCACCTGCAGTACATGTTTTTTCGCAAATACCGCATCCAATACAACTGACTTCACACTGCTTACGTGCAACAGCTCCTTTTTCTTTGTTAGAGCATTTTACTACAATGTAGTTTGCACAGTCGTGGATTTTGATCAGGTTCTGCGGACAGACTTTTGCACACTGTCCACAGGCAATACATTTTTCTTCGTCTACTTCGGCAACGCCATATTCATTCATGGAAATCGCGCCGAATTTACATTTTTCTATACAGGCTCCACATCCGATGCAGCCATCTTTGCATCCACCGTCTTCAGAGCCGGCTGCGCGGCAGCCACCGTTACAGGCAACCAGAGCTGCCCGGTAAGGAAATCTCTTTTTAATTGCCATGATTATTTCTTCCTTTCGTATGGTGTGTTAGAAAGAGGAAGGCTGTAGCGTCTTTCTCCGTCAAATCTGCAATATGCATCCGCGATTGCAGGAGCAGTAGGGATGGATGTGATCTCTCCGATACCGATTGCTCCACAGGCAACATCCAGACCAGGTTTATCAATAACGATTGCTTCAATCTCAGGAACTTCGTGAGAACGGAAAAGTCCTAAGGAACCATACTTGTCAATTGGTTTACAATTTTCATCGATTGGATACTGCTCTCTGAGTGCGAATCCCATAGACATTACAACACCGCCTTCAATCTGACCTTCGCAGGAAAGTGGGTTGACAGCTTTACCAACATCGTGTGCGGCAATCATTTTCTCAATCTTACCTGTCTTAGGATCAAGGATGCAGACCTGAGTTGCATATCCATAAGCAACGTGAGATATCGGATTAGGCACATCTGCACCAAGTGGATGAGTCTTAGCGAGATACTCTCCGTAGAAAGTTTCTCCAATCATATCTTTCATGGACTTACCGCTGTTTTTCGCTTCCATGAATTTTTCACATGCTCTGCGGCACGCTTCACCAGTTACAAGTGTCTGACGAGAACCGGAAGTTGTACCGGAATCAGGTGAAATCCATGTGTTGCTTCGCTCATAGACGATATCATCATGGGAAAGATCTGTATTTGTAACGATCATCTGTACAAGTACAGTACCAAGTCCCTGACCGATACAGGAAGCACCAGTGAAGATGTGAAGTTTTTCATCTTCTTCAACAATTAATTTTACACGTCCTGTATCCGGGATACCAACACCAACGCCGGCATTCTTCATAGCACAACCAAGGCTAACAGCCTTACCGGCCGCAAGTGCAGCATCATACTCTTCTTTGACAGCTTCCAGTGTCTCTACAAGACCTGTAGAGTTATCTACAATCTGTCCGTTCGGAAGTACTTCGCCTGGGCGGATCGCATTGCGGTAATGAATCTCCCAAGGCGTAATGCCTACCTTGTCAGCCATCATGTTCAGAAGTGTCTCTGTTGCGAAACAAGTCTGTGTAACACCAAATCCGCGGAATGCTCCGGCAGGTGGGTTATTTGTATAGTAAGCGGTTCCTTCAATTTCAAAGTTTTCATAATGATAAGGTCCTGCTGCATGTGTACATGCACGTTCAAGAACCGGGCCGCCAAGAGAAGCGAATGCACCTGTGTCAGATTTAACAATCGCTTTTACCCCCTGGATCACTCCATTCTCATCGCATCCCATTGTCATATCCATGTAGAATGGGTGACGTTTCGGATGAACAAGCAAGGATTCCGCTCTGGATAATTTCATCTTGATCGGTTTCTTTGTTACGTAAGTAAGCAATGCGCTTAAATGCTGAACAGTCATGTCCTCTTTACCACCGAAACCACCGCCGACTAATGCGTTCTGAACTTTTACTTTATCTGTTCCAAGCATAAGTGTAACTTCGTGCAATGTCTGGTGAGCGGACTGGTCTGTTGAATATACGAAAATGTCACCGTCTTCATCATAGAAAGAAACAGCACATTCCGGTTCAAGGAAAGCATGCTCAGTCCAAGGTGTCTCAAAGTGATGTGAGATCACGTACTTGGAATTCTTGATTGCTTCTTCCGCATTTCCGCGGCTGATGTGCTTATAAGCACATACGTTAGTCTCTTCTTCATCATAAACAAGTGGTGCATCCGGAGCGGCAGCTTCTTCTACTGTATGCACATGAGGAAGTACTTCATATTCAACTTTAATAAGTTTCTTTGCTTTTTCTACAGTTGCCATGTCAGTTGCAGCTACAAGGGCAATTGCATCTCCGAGATAATGTGTCAGTCCACCAACCGGAATCAGTGAATACTGATCATGTTTTAAGTGTCCGATCTTATTCTCCCCAGGAATATCATCGGCTGTTACAACCGCTTCTACGCCAGGCAGAGCCTCGGCAGCAGAGGTATCAATAGAAAGTACGCGAGCTCGTGGATATTTACTACGAAGAGCAGCACCATAGAGCATTCCTTCCGGATAATAGTCATCCGGATATTTACCTGTTCCAAGCACTTTTTCTTCAACATCTATACGAGAAACACGGGAACCAAGAGTCCAGCTAGGATCTCCGTCATCTGGTAAAACTCCTTCTTTCAGAATCTTAGCTGCCAGACGTACCGCGTCCATGATCTTAACATATCCTGTACAGCGGCAATAGTTGTTGCGCAGCGCATAGCGAATCTCATCATCGGTTGGTTCCGGATTTACATCCAAAAGTGCTTTTGTGCACATAACCATACCAGGAATACAGAATCCGCACTGTACAGCGCCTGCCTTCCCGTAAGCATAAGTGTAAACTTTCTGTTCCCAATCAGAAAGCCCCTCGACTGTGATGACATTCTTTCCGGCCAATGAATCTGTGTCAGGTACGCAGGATTTGCAAGTCTGTCCATCAATGATAACAGTACAGGCTCCACAAGCGCCTTCGCTGCAACCATCCTTTGCAGAGGTAATGTGCAGTTCATCACGCAGGAACCGTAACAGTTTCTGATTCTTTGAAGGTGAGACTTCCTGACCATTTACTATAAATGATGCCATGTCAGTTACTCCTTTCTTTGTAACAAAATCCCCAAAGAAAAATCTTTGAGGAGTATGTGTTTGTTGTGTATTTTTAATTATATAAAGATACCTATGGTTATATTTTATCACATATTCAACAAAAAGCAACAACTATTCTAAAAAAGTTTTTGACACCTAAAAATATTTTAGATATATGATATAAAAAATGCATATCAGGACAAAAAAAGGGAAGTACCGCAAAATGATACTCCCTTGTAATTATCTTATATAAATTGTTCTTAGAAACCAAAAAGATTTACAACGCGATTTTAATTATCGTGTTCTTCTTCAAATGGATCGTCGTAATCATCTTCATCATCGTAATCATCTCCACCGCGGGAAGCAATTGCGAGAATCAGTGAAATAACAGCAAGTACACCACTTACACCGGCTAAAATCAGAAGCTCGAATTCATCTCCATGTTTCAGGAAAGCAAAAACAGCACAACCGATATAGAGAATCATCGGGATAAGGAATGCAAAAAGTGTATCACGGTTATTCATGATGAAGTATAACAGTGCAGTGACAAGCATACAAAGAGCAACAATGACATAATTCATGCCAGGGGCAGAAGTCACGTCAGCTCCTGATGTGCTGAGTCCTGTTACGAAACCTTTATAAATACAGAAACCAAATGCAAGCAGGGAAATGATTCCAAGGATGATGCGTCCAGGTCTGAAACGTGGATATTCGTCTACATATTCATATTCATCATCATCTTCATCATCAGAGGATTTCTCATCATCATAGTCATCCATTTTTCTGGATTTTACATCTTCTTTTGCTTTCGCAGTTTCGGCTTCCTCTTTCTTTTTCTTCTTGGCAGCTTTACTGTCAGGGTCAGTTGCAAGCATATCTTCGTATCCCTTGCGAACTGCTTTTTCACGCTTATCACGGATTTCTTCCGCAGGAATGTTCCCATATTTCTGCTCTTCGGAATTATCAGTGGCAGTGGCATCAGTGGCAGCTTTCTGTGCAGCGGCTTTGCGGGCTCTGGCTCTCTCCTTAAGAATACGTTCAGCTTCTTCTTCTGAAATCCCTTTGTCAGCAGCAAGGCGGGCAATCGCTTCTTTGCGGGCGCGGGCTTTTGCTTCTCTGCGGGCAGCTCGTTTCTCTTCAGCGGCACGGGCGGCGGCATCAGCTTTCGCTTTTTCTTCTGCAGCGCGGGCGGCAGCTTCAGCTTTCGCTTTTTCTTCTGCAGCGCGGGCGGCAGCTTCGGCTTTCGCTTTTTCTTCAGCAGCACGGGCGGCAGCTTCAGCTTTTGCTTTCTCTTCTGCAGCTTTCTTGGCAGCGATCTTCTTTGCACGTTGTTTATCAAGGTTCCATTGCTTTTTACAGCTATGGCAGATTGCATATTCATTAAAGATTGGATCCCCGTTTTCGCTGGTGCCAATCTGCTTATTCTGCAAATCCAGGTCTTTTCCACATATTGGGCACTTCATATTAATCATGTACTCCTCTCTTTTGTATCAAAATATTTATAACAGACTTATTATAGCATCTTAAAAGAGGAAGAACAACGAAAAAAGTGTGTTTTACATAAAATGTTTTAGAAAAAAATCAAAATTGTGCAAGAATTTAGTTTAAATTCATAAGAAATGGTGGACTTTAAAAATTTAATGTGTTAAAATCAAAAAGTGGACTGAGAAGGCAAAAGGTATTGTTATGGTTTATGGTATGCCGTAAGCCATCATATAATTAGCCGGTTGAGAAGGAGATTGTTTCGTATGAGTAAGAAGATCAGAACCGAGGCAGTAGATTATCTGTTTCAGGCAATCTTAAGCCTTGAGAATAAAGAAGAGTGTTATACATTTTTTGAAGACATCTGTACGATCAATGAGCTGCTTTCATTGTCACAGAGATTTGAAGTGGCAAGAATGCTCCGTGAACAGAAGACATATTTGGAGATCGCGGAGAAGACAGGAGCATCCACTGCGACAATCAGTCGTGTGAACCGTTCTCTTAATTATGGGAATGACGGATATGATATGGTTTTCAAACGTGTAGGGCTTGCTGAGGAAGAGAATGGAACGGAAGAATAACACTTAAGAATTAAGCTTACAATAAAATACCTTTTATCAATCAAAAGATACAGCTTGCGGAAGATCCTGATAAAGTCTTTCGCAGGCTGTATCTCGTTTTAAACAGAAATGTTTATTTCCCTTTCTTTTTCTCTTCGTTTTTTGAAGACTTGGAAGAGAGGTCATCAATGATCCGTTCAATGATCATTTTCTTGATATATACATCAAAACTCAAGCTGCATATAAATGCAAACTGCTGTAAGATCTCCTTATCTTCGCCATCAGTAAGATGAGTGAAAGTCTCAGCAGATTTCTCATAAGTAGCAGTTACATTCTCTTTGATGGAATCCAGCTGTTCTTTTTCAATCTTGCAGACTTCTTTGTAAATATCCGCTAATTCAAAAGAGCTTCCATCCGGAAAATATTTTTCTGTGAGCGGTGCAAGAACTGTCTCAATATCTTTGATTGAAAGGATATTTTTAAAATAATAAATGAAGACCAGAAGGAGCAGGTGCTCTCTGGAATACTTCTTCTTCACCGGGGGTGGAAGAAGATTGTTCTTCGTATAATTATTGATCATGGTCTTTGTTAGGATCTTATCATCAGGGTAACGTTTGGTCGAAGCCAGCTGCTCATCCATAAAAGTAGTTACTTGATCCATGTAAAGATTAATATTCGGAACATCGCCGGGATGCACATAACTTAAAGAAGAAAGTTCTTCTAAAATGCTGTTTAACAGATTACTTGTGTCTATATTCATGTTATCACCTCAATACATTTATTATATAGTATTTAAAACTAGATAGCAAGCAAAAGATAAGAAGGCCGGAAAATGTAGTTGACAAACAGGAACGTGTGTTTGATAATGGGAATACATTTACAGATATCTTTATAACTTTAAAGGAGTAGAAAGATGAGCATTTATGATAAATTAAATGAACCACAGAGAGAGGCTGTTTACCACACGGACGGTCCTCTTCTGATCCTTGCCGGAGCCGGTTCAGGAAAAACAAGAGTTCTGACGCACAGGATCGCGTATCTGATCGGAGAACGTGGCGTGAACCCATGGAATATTCTTGCAATCACATTTACGAACAAAGCGGCAGAAGAGATGCGCCAGCGTGTGGATAACCTTGTCGGTTTTGGAGCGGAAAGTGTATGGGTGAGTACATTTCATTCTGCATGTGTGCGTATTTTGAGAAGATTTATTGACAGATTAGGGTATGAGAATCATTTTACTATATATGATACAGATGATCAGAAGACATTAATTAAGGAAGTCTGTCGGAAAGTAGATGTGGATACGAAAGTGTTTAAAGAAAGAAGTCTGCTTTCAGCAATTTCATCTGCCAAGAATGAGATGATCCTTCCGGATGAATTTGAACTGAATGCCGGAGGAGACTTTGCAAAGATGAAGATTGCTAAGGTTTACCGCGAGTATGAGGCGCAGATGAGAGCGAATAATGCGCTGGATTTTGATGATCTGCTTGTAAAGACAGTACAGCTTTTGCAGACACAGCCGGATGTGCTTGAGAGTTATCAGGAAAGATTCCGCTATATTATGGTAGATGAATATCAGGATACAAATACAGTCCAGTTTCAGATGGTAAGCCTTCTTGCAGGAAAATATAAGAATCTTTGTGTCGTTGGAGATGATGACCAGTCAATCTACAAGTTCCGTGGAGCGAATATCCGAAATATTCTTGACTTTGAGCATGAATTTCCGGATGCAAAGGTGATCAAACTGGAGCAGAACTACAGATCTACAGGGAATATTCTGAATGCAGCGAACAGTGTGATCGCGAATAACCGCGGAAGAAAGGAGAAATCACTTTGGACGGAGAACGGAGAAGGTGAACTGATCCGTCTGCGTCAGTTTGATACTGCATTTGATGAGGCGGATTTCATAGGCGAAGATATCAAAAGTGCTGTCAGACAGGGGGGGTCCTATAATGACAGTGCAGTTCTTTATCGTACGAATGCACAATCCCGTCTGCTGGAAGAGAAATTTATTGCCATGAATATTCCTTATAAGATTGTCGGCGGTGTAAATTTCTATGCGAGAAGAGAGATTAAGGATCTTCTTGCTTATCTCAAGACAATCGATAATGGACGTGATGATGTTGCGGTTAGAAGAATCATTAATGTCCCAAAGAGAGGAATCGGTCTTACAACAATTAACCGGATTCAGGAGTCTGCAACAGAACGTGGAATTGGGTTTTATGAGGCATTACTGGCACCGGGGCTGATCGCAGGAGTGGGAAGAAGTGCAACAAAACTGGACTCTTTTGCGGCATTGATCGAGTATTTTAAGACGTTGGCAGAAGAGATGAACATCACAGATCTTTTACAGGAAGTGATTGAGAAGACAGGATATATAGAAAGCCTTGAAAATGAAGATAAAGAAGAGGCGAAAACAAGAAAAGAGAATATAGACGAGCTGATCAGTAAAGCGGCAACTTATGAGGAAAGTTGTCAGGATAAAGATGAAAAGGCAACATTGAGCGGATTCCTTGAAGAAGTTGCTTTGGTTGCGGATATTGACAGTCTGGATGAAGACCAGGAATATGTTGTTCTGATGACTTTACATAGTGCAAAGGGACTTGAATTTCCACGTGTTTATCTTGCAGGGATGGAAGATGGGCTTTTCCCGGGATATATGAGTATTAATGCAGGAGACAGAGAAGAACTGGAAGAAGAGCGGAGACTTTGTTATGTTGGAATCACAAGGGCAGAGCAGGAACTGACTTTGACAAGTGCGCGCAGAAGAATGGTACACGGTGAGACACAGTACAATCCGATGTCAAGATTTGTGAAAGAGATCCCGAGGGAACTGCTTGATACAGGAAACAAGAAGTTTACCCAGGAGACGGAGATTCCAGCACAGCAGAATACATATGCACGTGCCAGAGAAGCATTTCGGGCACAGGCATTCGCAGGAGCATTTGGCGGAATGACACCTGCAAAGAATCAGGGGGCGGGTAAGTCGCTTACAGGAAGTCAGGCACTAGCATCCCTGCAGAAGGGAAGTCAGCTGGCAGCAGGTGGGAATGGTCCGCTTGGTTATGAGGTCGGAGACCGGGTACGTCACGTGAAGTTTGGGGAAGGAACAGTAACGGATATCAAAGAAGGTGGACGAGATCACGAGGTTACGATTGAATTTGACAGTGTCGGAACACGCAAGATGTTTGCAAAATTTGCCAAGCTTGTAAAGGTATGAGAAAGTTATAAAAAAATGATAAATCAGTAGTAATATGAATCGTCAGGTGTTATAATAAACACAGATTATCTGTCACCGCAAAAGGTGAAGAAAGGACGTGTTAATATGAACAAGAGAATAGAAGACATCATTGCAGAAACAAGATTGAACGAGATTCTTCATAAGAATGAGGCTGAGAAGCAGAAGAACACAGTAATCTGGACACTGGCTATCATCGGAGCAGTAGCAGCAGTAGCTGCAATCGCTTATGCAGTATATCGTTTTGTATCACCGGATTATCTTGATGATTTTGAAGATGATTTTGATGACGATTTTGATGATTACTTCAGCGAGGATGATCAGGTATAATTCTTGAGTGAATTGCAAAAGTGCAGACAGGGTGTGAGAAGAAACCATCCTGTCTGTTTTTCTGTTAAAATAGATTAGAATTGATAGGAGATTAGGATGAAAAAAGGTCAGATCTACGAGGGTATTATTGAACGTGTAGATTTCCCAAACAAGGGGATTGTATTTGTTGCGGAGGAAGAACAGTATGTTACTGTGAAAAATGGGATTCCGGGACAGAAGATCCGTTTTATGATAAATAAATTTAAAAGAGGAAATGCAGAAGGAAGACTTCTTGAAGTGTTGGAGAAATCTCCACTGGAGACAAGAGAGCCGGTCTGCAGTATCTTTCCTGCCTGTGGCGGCTGTATGTATCAGACAATGCCATATGAAGAGCAGGTGAAGATGAAAGAAGGACAGATCCGCAGAATCATGGATCCGGTAGTAAAAGGTGAATATGTTTTTGAAGGTGTGAAGCACAGTCCGAAGGAATTCCATTATCGTAATAAAATGGAATTTTCTTTTGGAGATGAATTCAAAGACGGTCCGTTATCTCTCGGTCTTCATAAAAAAGGAAGTACTTATGATGTACTGACAGCAGGAGACTGTCAGCTTGTCCATGAAGATATGGATAAGATTCTCCTTTGTGTGCTGAATTATTTCAAAGAAAGAAATGTAAGTTATTACAAGAAAATGCAGCATGTCGGTTATCTCCGCCATCTTCTTCTGAGACGAGGCGATACAACAGGCGAGATTCTTGTGAATCTTGTAACGACAACGCAGGAAGAATATGACTTGACTCCATTAGTGGAAGAACTTCTGGCATTAGAATTAGAAGGAAAGATTGTTGGAATCCTTCATATATTGAATGATTCTCTGTCCGATGTCGTGAAGAGTGATGAGACAAGAATTCTTTATGGACAGGACTTCTTTTACGAGAAGCTTCTTGGATTGGAATTCAAGATTACACCATTTTCCTTCTTCCAGCCAAACTCAAAAGGTGCAGAAGTGCTGTATGAAACAGTAAGAGAATACATTGGAGATATTGATAATCAGGTTGTATTCGATCTGTTCAGCGGAACAGGAACAATCGGTCAGGTGCTTGCTCCGGTTGCGAAGAAAGTGATCGGTGTCGAGATTATTGAAGAAGCAGTCGAGGCAGCAAAAGAAAATGCTGTCCGAAACGGACTTTCCAACTGCAGATTTATTGCCGGAGATGTGTTTAAGGTACTTGATGAGATTGAAGAGAAGCCGGATGTGATCGTACTGGATCCGCCGAGAGACGGAATTCACCCGAAGGCACTCCCGAAGATCTTGAATTATGGGGTGGATAAGATTGTATATATTTCCTGTAAAATGACCAGTCTGGCACGTGATCTGGAGATGATGCAGCTGGCGGGATATCGCGTGGAGAAGATGACGGCGGTGGATCAGTTCTGTGAGAGTGTGCATGTCGAGACGGTTGTCTTGCTTTCCAAGGGCGAGGTCGACTCGAAAAAGATTCGGGTTGAGTTCTCTTTGGAAGATATGGATATGTCGGAGTTCCAAGATGGAGCTACCTATCCGCAGATCAAGGAGTATGTGTTGGAGCATACCGGATTAAAGGTGTCCAACCTCTATATCTCACAGATTAAGCGGAAATGTGGGATTGAGGTAGGAAAAAACTATAACCTGCCAAAATCCGAGGATTCCAGACAGCCCCAGTGTCCGCCGGAAAAAGAGAAAGCAATCCGAGAAGCGTTCAAATATTTTGGGATGATCTAACATCTCGCAGAATGGAGGTTTCTTATGGATAGATTGATTTCTTGTGAGTTTAACATGGATACTGCCTGTGTGGAACTGAAATTTGCTGATGGAAGTATGATAGCGATTGACACTATCGCTGTGGAGAACGAGATTGCTGACAACATGTATCAGCGGTCAGAACTGGACTATCTAATCTACAATGACCCGATTGGATATGCTGACTTGATACTGAACGGCGAGCCTGAAGTATATTTGAAAACTGTAACGGAATACAGAAGTTTGGACAGTTGATTTAGGAGCCCCCTATAGCTCAGCCTATGGGCGGCTTAAAATCTGTGATAGACCCGAATATGAACAAAAAGTTAATATTCAGAAAAATCCCCCTGCGTAAGGTCTTGCTTGTGACGCTGCGTAATGTTGTAAAATAAGCGGCGTAAGGAGGTGAATGCTATGTCAAAATACACAACAGGAGAAATTGCAAAGCTTTGTGGCGTATCTGTTCGGACAGTGCAGTATTACGATTCGAGGAACATTCTCGTTCCCAGCGAGCTGTCGGAGGGTGGTAGGCGGCTTTATTCCGAACAGGATCTGAAGCGAATGAAGATCATTTGTTTTTTACGAGATGCCGGAATATCTATTAACAACATTGGCGAGTTGCTGTCCGAAGATGATCCAGGCAGTGTCATATCTGTTTTGCTGGAACAGCAGGAACAGGCGCTTCGTGAGGAAGTAAGCGAACGGCAAGAAAAACTTGCTATACTTGATGGCATCAAAAAAGAGCTAAGAGGCATTGATAATTTCTCTGTTGAATCTATCGGTGATATAGCTTATGCGATGGAAAACAAAAAGAATATGCAAAAGCTCCATGCCATTCTGCTCATAACCGGAATTCCGCTTGGCATTATCCAGTGGACATCGATTGTTCTGTGGATCACTATGGGAATTTGGTGGCCGTTTGCTGCGTACTGGTTTGTGGCAATTCCCTATGCCGTATGGGTATCAAACTTCTATTTCAAACGGGTAGTATATATTTGTCCGCAGTGCCACGAGGTATTTAAGCCAAACTTCAAGGAAGCGTTTTGGGCAAGACACACGCCGACACTCCGTAAACTGACCTGTACCTGTTGCGGTTATCACGGCTTCTGTGTGGAAACCTACGGAAAGGAGGAGAAAGAGAATGGATAAGATTATGGAATTTCTCCCATTTTTGATCCCGTTGGTCATTGCAGAATTTGCATTGCTCGGCTATACTCTGCATCACATCTTGACCCACAAGAATTATAAACGAGGCAATCGCACGCTGTGGCTCATCATTACCATCGTGTTGATGAACTTTGTCGGGCCTATCATGTACTTCCTGCTCGGCAAGGAGGATGCGTAATGGACATGCTGGCAATAACAAATCTTCAGAAACGCTTCGGGGACAAAGCGGTTCTGAAGGGGCTCGATCTGTCGGTTCCCGAACACAGCGTTTTCGGGTTTATTGGTAAAAACGGAGCTGGTAAGACAACCACCATGAAAACGATACTTGGACTTCTCAAAGCAGATGGCGGCGAGATATTGGTATCAGGAGAAAAGGTTGTTTATGGACAGACGGCAACAAACAGACACATTGGTTATCTACCCGATGTACCGGAATTCTATCCATTTATGACAGCACCGGAATATCTCTCTTTTTGCGGTGAGATCACCGGAATGAGCAGAATTGAAATCAAAAGCAGAAGCAATGAGCTTCTGAAACTTGTTGGGCTTGGCAATGAAAAACATCGAATCAAAGGTTTTTCCAGAGGTATGAAACAACGGCTCGGAATTGCCCAGGCACTCTTAAACCGTCCGAAGCTGCTCATCTGCGATGAACCCACCTCTGCCCTTGATCCTGTGGGACGAAAAGAAATACTGGATATTCTGATGGCAGTTAGAGAACAGACGACCGTCTTATTCTCCACACACATTCTGTCTGATGTGGAGCGCATCTGCACCGATGTGGCATTTTTAAATGACGGTGTAGTGAACATCCAGGGGAAACTGTCAGATATAAAATCCCAATACCGTACAGAGGAGTATGTTCTTGAAACAGGAAACGAGGAAGAACTGAAACTGCTTATGAACGTATTTGCGGGACTAAAAAAATCCGGCATAAATACAGCCTCTTTCCGTGAGAACGATCACACCCTGTTTGACATACTGCGCTTTGTTACGGATAATCGTATCCGTCTGCTGAAAATAGAACAGGTTGAACCTACACTTGAAACTTTGTTTATGGAGGTGGTGGAGAAATGAAATCTTTACTTGCCTTTATGAAAAAAGAATGGATGGAACAGGTTCGATCAGGGCGGCTGTTGATTCTTGTCATAATCTTCATTTTGCTTGGTATCATGAATCCTGCTGTTGCAAAACTGACGCCTTGGCTGCTTGAAATGATGGCGGATTCTCTTGAAGCAAGCGGTATGACGGTTACGGCTGTTACGGTAAGCGCAATGGATTCATGGGTGCAGTTCTTCAAAAATGCTCCGATGGGACTGATTGCATTTATATTGCTTGAAAGCAGCATCTTTACGAAAGAATATCAGTCAGGCACTTTGGTGCTTGCTCTGACAAAAGGACTCGACCGGCATAAGGTAGTGATTTCCAAAGCAATCATTTTGACTCTGCTCTGGACAGTTTGTTATTGGTTCTGCTTCACTATCACCTTTGGCTACAACACTTATTTCTGGGATAATTCCATAGCGCAGAATTTATTTTTTTCTGTCATTTGCTGGTGGCTGTTTGGATCATTGGTGGTAGCTTTGACCGTGCTGTTTTCCACGTTGTCCAACTCAAACACGGGTGTGCTTGCCGGAACAGGCTGTACAGTTCTGGTATCGTATTTGATTGGCCTAATCCCGAAAGCAAAGGAATATCTTCCTACTCTGTTGATGGACGGAAATTCCCTTATTTACGGAACGGTGGAGGCACGGTCATATGTTACGGCAATTTACATCACCGTTCTTTTGAGTGTGGTCTGTTTGGCAATCAGCTTTCCTGTCTTTAATAAGAAGTATTTATGAGCTAAAGGCATCGCTTCTGCGGTGCCTTTATTCCTTTGCTGGGATTTTGGAAATTTTCGAAATTTCTACAAGCAGTCTTCTCAAAATCGGTCAACGGATTTAGAATATGCTTGACCGAAACGGTTTATGGAGGTGACACGATGAATGAACGCTTTTATACCCTGCCGCCAGAGAAGCAGCAAGCTATCATCAATGCGGGCTACCGGGTATTTTCACAAAATTCGTACAAAAACAGTCCTATGAGTGAGATTGCTGCCGAGGCGGGAATCAGCAAATCTCTGCTGTTCCATTATTTTCACAACAAGAAGGAGTTATACTTGTTCCTGTGGGACAAATGCGCCGAAACGACAATTGAATTTCTGACCAGATATGGATGCTACGGACAGACGGAGCTGTTTGAAAGCATGGAACGAGGTATGCGGGCAAAAATGGAAATCATCCGCTTGTACCCGGATATGGGCAACTTCACAATCAAGGCATTTTACGAAAAGGATGCAGGAATCAGTGCAGCTATTCAGGAGAGCTATCACAGGTATTTCAATCTGAAAGCGGATAAAACACGCCTGAACCTCGATCCCTCTCAATTTATACCAGGACTGGATATTCCTATGATGTATCGGGAAATGTATTGGGCTTCGGAGGGTTATCTTTGGGAAATGGTGCAGCAAGGCAATGTGGATATAGAGAAAATGGAAAAGGATTTCACAAAACTGTTGGCCTTTTGGAAAAGCATCTATCTGCGTAAGGAGTAAAAATCATGGAAGCAATTAAAACGGAGAATTTAACCAAATATTACGGGAAATCCAGAGGTGTTTTGGAACTGAATCTGTCTGTGGAGCAGGGCGAAGTGTTCGGTTTTATCGGGCCAAATGGTGCGGGAAAATCTACCACCATTCGTACCCTGCTGGGACTGGTATCCCCCACAAAAGGCAGTGCTCAGATTTTCGGTATGGACACGGTAAAGAATAAAGAAGCTGTTTTGCAGAAGGTTGGGTATCTTCCGTCAGAAGCGATTTTTTATCCCGGCATGAAGGTAAAGGACATCTTGAAATTATCTGCCGACCTGCGCAAAAAGAATTGTGCAGCCGAAAGCAAATCCCTCTGTGAGCGTTTGCAGTTGGATAGAAACCGAAAGGTGGACGAATTATCCTTTGGCAATCGAAAGAAAGTCGCCATCATCTGTGCTTTGCAGCATCGTCCGGAACTTTTGATTTTGGATGAACCCACCGGTGGCCTTGATCCGCTTATGCAGCGTGAATTTTTTGAAATCATCCGGGAGCGCAGCAGTCAGGGAACAACCGTATTTCTTTCCAGCCATATTCTATCCGAAGTACAGCATAAATGCTCCCGTGCCGCCATTATTCGGGAAGGCAGAATAATTGCTTGCGACAGTGTGGATACTTTGGCAAAAACAAATGCCAAGCGAGTGTCTCTGCGGGGAACTGTTGACCTGACGGATTTGACCGGGATTCGGGATCAGGTTACGGTAGACGGAATCACCAGCTTCCTATTCGGCGGCGATATAAACCAATTGCTTCGGCAGCTTTCGGGCGGAAACATCTTGGACATCCATATTTCGGAGCCTGATCTGGAGGAAATCTTCCTGCATTATTATGAAAAGGACGGTGATAGAGTATGACGATTGTAAAGCACGAATTAAAGCAAGGAAAAAATTCCTTTTTGATATGGACGGCGGCAATCGCCATGCTGCTTGCAGTTTGCGTGTTTTTGTTCCCGGAAATGAAAGGGGAAATGGATGGCATCAGTGATGTATTTGCCTCTATGGGTTCTTTTACTGCGGCCTTTGGTATGGATCGCCTGAATTTCGGCACACTGGTTGGCTTCTATGCCATTGAGTGCGGAAATGTGCTGGGACTTGGCGGTGCATTTTATGCTGCGCTTTGTGCCGTAGGCATTCTCAGTAAAGAGGAGAAGGAGCGGACTGCCGAATTTCTTCTGACCCATCCTGTCAGCCGTGTCAAAATCATTACGGAAAAACTGATTGCTGTTCTGATTCAAATAACAGCGTTGAATCTAATTATTTATGCCATTTCCGTCGGCTCCATGGTTATAATCGGGGAGGAGATTCCCTGGGAAGAAATAAATCTGTTGCATCTTGCTTACTATCTGCTTCAAATTGAATTGGCGGGCATTTGCTTTGGTATCTCTGCATTTCTACGCAAAGGAAGCACTGGCGTGGGACTTGGCATTGCGGTGATGATGTATTTTATGAACCTGGTCGCCAACATCGCCGAAGTTGCGGAGTTCTTGAAATACATAACACCTTTCGGATATTGTGAGGGCGCTGACATTGTGAGCAACGGGTATTTAGATGGTACTTTAATTGCAATTGGTCTTATATTCGGGACGGTGGGAATTGTTGCTGCCTATTGGAAATACACCCGAAAAGATATTCATTCCGCATAAAGAAACCGCTGCAATTTTCATCCCTTGTCGGATGGAAGTTGCAGCGGTTTTTCTGATTTATGGATTCTGTTGTTTCTGCTTTAGCGCTTCATTGAGCCTTTCTGTTCTGTTTTTGGTTATTGAATAAATGAGCGCCCATATCACGATATAGCCCACAAGAAAAATAGCCGAGAAAACTACGATGGGCATTACACCCCAATCCAGCCAATCGTTAAGCAAATAAGTGACGAGATAGCTGATATATAAAACGCTGCCGTGAATCAAAATTGCCACCATCAAGGGCAACCGTTCAATTTGATAAATGGCGTTCATACCTCCTGCAATAAAAGCAAGTGCGGTTATTGAAAAGATTCCAGTGCAGACCTGATTTACGGTTAGAGTCTCTACGGCAGCGGTCTGTTGCAAAATCAGATAGAGTATCGCTAAAATGATGGGACCCATGCCGCAAGCTGCAAACCCTCGGCGCAAAAACTCCAAAACAAACTTTTTCATATTCCTTCATACCTCCTTCTGATTTCCGCAAAGCAGCGTCTGGAAACATATTCCCTATAGCCACATTGAAATACGGCATCCACACCGCCGCTGAACACCGCATCAAATCGCAGAATACGGTGTTCATTGGCAAGGGTAGATTTGTTAATGCGGATAAAGTAAGAGGGTAGGATACCTTCCAAGTCACGAAGCCTGTCCTTGAGTGAAAAGTGGTTACCACCTATATCAATGGCAATTACTTTTCTGTTCAGAATGGTAATACATTCGATTTCTGAATATGCCAGTTTCCGCATCTCGTCATCCCTGTATCCCATAATGTAGTCCTCACCGGAATAGCTACAAACAAGATTCTCGATTTGCTGTGTCAGAGAAGAAGGTGCATGAACGACTGCTATAATTTCTTCTTCTGCGTTTTTATCGATAATGAGCTTATATTTCATCTCCTCAATCCTTACTGTTTTTTCATTTGCCTAAGAAAGCAGAATACGGCAATAACTGTTATCAATACACCATACAGCAAAACGGGTAGAATGTGCGTTGCTGCAAGTTCAAAATTACCGCTGAATAGTGCTTTTTCCAATTCGGCTGCGTGCATAAAGGGCAGCGCATTGGCAATTTTCTCAAATGCCCCTCCCACAAGCTCCAGATCAAACCACACACCGGAAAGCCATGCAGAGAGATTGGTCAGCAATGCCCCACAGATACCGCCAACCTGTTTCACTCCAAAAACGCTGCCGCAAAAAAGTCCCAAAGAAATATTGAAAACAGCCATAGGGATGATGCCAATGACAGCGTACACGATATTTACGCTGACAGTCAGCCCCAACGGAATCGCAAACAGATAGCAGATCAGAACCTGTCCGATAGCAATAGGTAATAGCGGGAGCATATATCCCATGATAAAGTCAAATCCCGTAAGCGGAGTAGTATACAACCTCTGCAAGAGGGCGCTTTCCCGGTCTTTTGCGATTAGTGTTGCGGAAAACAGAGTCATAAACGACAGCCCGAATACGGTAATGCCCGGAGTCAGTGTGTCGATTTCAAACAGGCTTACCGGGATATTAGCCTGTATCGCACTAAGCAGAACCAGCAAAACCAAAGGGAATCCCAGACCGAAACCAAGGTTGATCGGATCACGCAAAATCTCTTTTGAACATCTTTTGGCAAATGTCATCATTCTCATACCACAGTATCCTCCTTCACAATAGAAACGAACGCTGTTTCAAAATCATTTGTTCCTGCTAATGCGTTCAGTTCTTCTACTGTTCCTACCGCAAGAAGTTTTCCGCTTTTCATAATGCCGATGCGGTCAGAAAGAGCCTCTGCTTCTTCCATGTAATGCGTTGTCAGAATGATGGTTATCTTGCCTTTAAGTGAACGAATTGTTTCCCAAAGCTCGTGCCTTGCAATGACATCCAAACCAAGGGTAGGTTCGTCCAGAAACAGGATTTGCGGTTCGCTGATCAGAGCCATGGCAATGCTGACTCTGCGTTGCCAACCGCCGGATAACTTACCAGCTTTTCTTTTCAAAACGGTATCCAAAGCGAATTGCCCGGAAAGTTCTCGAATCTTTTCTTCCGTTTTACCTTTTGAAAAACTGTGGATGCCGCAGATCAGTTCCAGATTTTCTTTCACGGAGAGGTTTGGAGCAACAGCCGTTTCCTGCGGAGATACGCCAATCAGCCGCTTTACCTGTTCCGGCTCCTTTGTAGTACTATAGCCACCTACGAGGATGTCTCCGCTTGTGGGTTTTGTCAGACAGGAGAGCATTTTAATAGTTGTGGTCTTTCCTGCGCCGTTTACACCCAGTAGAGAAAACAATTCTCCCTGCTGAATATCTAAATAGAGCCTGTCCACGGCAGTCAGGGTTTTATACTGCTTGACAAGTTCCATGGTTTTAATTGCTTGCATTTGTGATATCCTCCATTTTGATTTTATTTGCCAGTACTATCATAGCAAATCAAAATGGAGAAATGTTGATTTCTGTCTGTTCGGTCGATTTTGATGTCTCATCGGTTTATTATTGAACTTCATAACTCGAATGCAACCATTATTTCCTTGGGCAGCTTTTCGTTCTCACAGTTCAAAAGATACGCTATTGCCCGGTTTGCATAGCGATTTGTTTTCATCGTATCCCAATCGGCAAGACGGATGATTTCCGCTGTGCCGTTCTCAAAATCAAATGAAATCTCGCCCCATTCGCCGTCGCAGTCTGCTTGGTATTCGTAGATTGCGGCGGCGATTTTCTTTTTGCGCTTGGTTTTGGATTTCTGTTTCAGCCGGACAGCATGGAGCGCACCTTCGGCAACCAGCAGTTCTGTCAGCTTGTCCACCGCTTTCCGGTAGGCTCGCTCTGCACCGCTGGCTGTGCTGCCCTCAAACATCACAGCCAGTTCTTCAAAGGTGGGGCGGCCTTTCCATGAGCCGACACGCCCGCAGGTCATGCAAATCGCCAACCGTTTTTCAAGTAAGGTCTGCTCCCGGTAATTCAGCTTCTCAAATGCTCGCTGCACCTTTTCTGCCTGTATGCCGTTCCAGAGGATGTCGGTATAGTTCCAAGTATCATCAAGGGCAACATCCTCGCCAGTTTCCTCGCCGTCCTCGTCTGTCACATAGAAAGGCTGTTGATTGCGGATGCCACGGACAACTTTCAAATATTCTTCCGCAAGGGCAAGGTCACAGTTATACTTTTTGGAAAACTCGCTGACCGCATCCTTGGTGTTATGGTACAGCCATGCCATTGACCGCACCATTTTGTAATTAGTCAGAGAGGATACCGACCATTTTTCTTCGCCCATACGGAAACGGAGCATAGCATCCCGTATGAACGGGAAAATGTATGTAGCATACTCCGCACCCTTGGCAGGATCATAGTCCATCAGCTTTTGGAGCATTTGTTCCCGGCAGGAGAGCTTTATATCTATAAAACGGTCTGTATCGTACAGATCGCCGCCATCCACGCCGAGAAAGGATTTGATGCGCTTGTTGAGCTGCGGCTCGTAGTGGTGCAGGAAGAACGAAAAATATAGCAGATTCTTTTCCCGCAAAGCAGACAGGATATATTCGTTCAAACTGTCCACCTTTGGCGGCTCCGGTTCCAGTTGGAAGATGCGCTCTGCCACATAGGGAATGATGTCGTCACCGTGCGGATTAACTTGGTGTTTCGGTATGTATCCGGTCATGTTCCACGAAAAATCATTCAGCATAGCGCACCTGCTTCCGGTTTAATAATGTTTATCGATCTCCAGAAAACTGAAATTTGTACCTCTATTTGCTATATCTTATTTCTTCCATAACCCATGTAAATTGCAGTACTCATAGGCTGCCACAAATTCTTCTCCATCCGCAAGTTTAAACTCTGCTCTTGGTTTATCTGTATATTCTAATTTCACTTTCTGACTACCTCTTGTTGTTTCAATAGCAATCCACTGAATATAATGTGCTTCTATCATTGGATGTTCTACTTCACCAACTTCAACAGTCACCTTGTCTCCATCCACTATTACAACAGGTACATGCTTCTCATGCGCTCCCTCACTGGTTCCCGGTACAATCTCTGTCATCTTCTGACCACAGCACATAACCGGAACACCCGACTCCTTCACATATTCAATGATATTTCCACAATGCTCACAAATATAATATTTCATATAACAAACCTCCCTATTAATAATTCTCTTTACGTACTTCTAAATATGCCTGTGGATGATTACATATGCCATAAAAATATTATACCATATATCTTTATGAAGTAAAGAAAAACTGTGATAACAAAATCACAGTCTTCTTTCAAAAACATATTCTATTTTAGAAGATAAGTCTTCTCTAAAAATGTATCCAAGTCTATTGAATTTCTTTATTTCTTCGGGATTTTCAATGCAGTTTTCTGCCATGAATCTAACCATTTCACCTCGTGCCATTTTTGCATAAGTACCTTTTGTTACCAGCTTCCCGGCAGATAATTCGCAAAATGTTATAGATATATACGTATCTTCTTTGGATAGATATCTCTCGATACATTTAGAATATTCTTTTGATGCCAGATTAATTATAATGCCCTTCTCATCTCTAACACCTTTGTAAAGCATATCTCCCCAATATTCATATAAGTTTTTTTCATTTCCGATTGTAGCTTTTGCCTTCATCTCTAAGCGGTAAGGTGTTACTCCATCCATTGGCTTCAAAACACCATAGAACGCTGATAATATCCTTAGATGTTCCTGTATATATTCAAAATGCCCATCCTCAAATACTGTAGGAGCCATGTACTGGTACGCAATTCCTTCATATGATAATATCGCCGGTGTAAGCCTATGGTACAAGTCCATATTCTCTAAACGTCTCACATTTTGCTCCACGATTTTATCATTGCATTTCCACAATTCCTTTAACTCATCTTTAGACTTGCCTTTTAACCATGCTAATATTTCCGTAGACCTATCAATAAACATGGGCAACCCCATAGATTCTAAAGTATCAAGGTTTATATTCATCTTTTTTGCTGGAGATAATATTATTTTCACTATTCTAATTCCTGCAGCATTTTTTCCGGGTCCTCTGCTGCTTTCACCCTATCATTTGCTTTAATAATAATTCCTTGCTCATCTATTAGATATGTTGTTCTTACAACCCCCATAGAAACCTTACCGTAATTTTTCTTTTCCTTCCATACATCGTATGTTTCAATTACGGTGCGCTCCGGGTCTGCAAGAAGCGTAAATACCAATCCGTATTTTTCTACAAATTTTTTATGAGAAGCCACTGAATCCTTACTGACCCCAAGGACAACTGCACCTTTCTCTGTAAACTGAGGATATCTTTCAGAAAATCCACATGCTTGCTTTGTACATCCCGGTGTACTATCCTTTGGATAAAAATATAAAATAACCTTTTTTCCAATATAATCATTTAATTTATGCAATTTTCCATCTTGGTCAAACAGCTCAAAATCTGGTGCCTTGGTTCCTACTTCTAACATACTTTACTCCTTTCTTAACGATGCGTAAAATTCAAATTCGTCTCTCAGTTAAACACACTGGCTTACTGAAAGTTGCGCTCTCTTATTTGCAATATATCTCAATTGCTTTTGCTGTAAACAGAGCAGTTCCTTCTCCACCATAGCTATCAATGTTTTCGGTAAATTCTCCGCCACTTGCATACATCTTTCCCAGACCTGATAAAATTTCTTTTGTACAGGTGTAATAATTCTCTGTGATGAAATCCTGCAATTTTTTCACCTGTAATTGAACCGTATCACAGGATGTATCTAATTCTTTTATCTTGCCAAACTCTGTAAAAATAAGCATAAAACGATTGATTACATCCTTCTGCTGTGTATCAGACACCCCTTTCGTCTTTTCTTCAAATTCCTGATACTGGGCTATCTGTCCCCATTGTTCCTTTGCACGCTTTGAATAATCTTCCATCTTTTTTTTATCAAATACTTTAAAATACGTCTTATTTACTCCCATAGTTTTTATTCTTCGAGCAAAATCAATCAAATTTTCTATATGTTCCTTCTTCAATACCAAAAGTTCTATTTGCTGCTCTAATACTTTTTCCTTATTAAATTTAGGATTATATATAACATCTTTGATTTCTTTCAGTGGAAATTCCAATTCTCTAAACAATAAAATCTGTTGCAACCTTTCTAATGCTTCTTCATCATACAAACGGTATCCTACCTCTGTATACTCAGTTGGTTTTAACAGTCCGATACTATCATAGTACTGAAGGGTACGTATACTTACTCCTGTTAGCTTACTTACCTCATTTATTGTCCTCATAGGAATTTCCTTTCCGAATAATGGTCGTTTCACTCCAAAATCCATCTATTTCTTTCAAAATTTCTTCTGCTGGAAGTATTGTTGCGTCAACAATATCTTTTCCAGTTTTATCCAAATAATATTTCACCATATAATATCCGCATGCATACCCAGCACAATAAGGCATACCCACCGGAATATAATTTTGTAATTTTGCCATTTCATCTCCATACATATATGATGTAATATTGTCAAATCCTTGCACTTCTAAAGCGTCCTGGATAAGTGGCTTAATATATTCATTTAACATTTCCTGGTCAGTTTTACTAACCCATGGTCCTAAGTTCTCTTCACCGTAAAGTTTTACTGCAAAATTTTCTGCCAATCCTTCACAAATCATATATTCTGCTAATGATATTTCATTACTCCACTTTATATATTGAAATCTTACATTATGATTCGTCTCATGAGCTAATACAACTGGAATCCTTGTTTTTGTCGTTTCAGAAGGTACTAATGATCCAAATATGTATCCCGGAATTCCACCATCACCACAATAACCATCATTCATCACCGAATAGGGACTTGATGGATCTGCGAGCATCAATGTAAACATATACTCTTTAACCTTCAAATCTATTCCATGTCTAACAAATGTCATAAGAGAGCTTTCAATAGATGCCACGCAATCCGTCCATAACTTTTCATCTGCTAATTCTGCAATATATTTTTGTTCTGTGTCTCCTATTTTTTGTGGCAATAAATATCCTAACATACCGCTTGCCATCACCACATCATATCCGCCAGATTGTTTTGCTTTCAACGGACAGTGATACATATCCCATTTCTTTTCAAATTTTTTCATAAAGTCATAGCGATATATATCATCTTTCTTCTCTAACGATGCATTTGCTATCTTTCGATAAATCTCATCTGATTTTACTATTTCTATTATAAATTCATGCATATCATTTCCTCCTATCGATAAGTACACTTTAAACTATTACGCAACGTAGGAGTCAAGACTTTTTCCAAATATTTATCTGATGAAACTTCAAAGTTTTCTCATTGCTTCTTTTTTCAAAGCAGTCTGTCCCAGTTCTTTCTCATAATCACCCTTGGCATAGGCGATATTGCTCAATGCCCGGAGCATTTTATCTTTCGCCAGTTTCTTCATAATCTCTGCAAGATCAGCGTCCAGAGTGCCACGCTTCACATAGCGGTTTATAGTATTCAGTCGCTTCTCATAAATCTGTTTCAGTGGATGATCGTCCGCAAGCTCTCTCTGTTCTCGCCCTTTCAGATTGCCGATCTGCCGACAGGTGCGGTGCAGCTTGTCCCCCGGCGCATAACCGCCGCAATATTTGGTGTGCCTTGCGTTGGTTGTCAGAAACCATTTGCCGCAGATTTTGCATTTCTTAGGCGCATGGCCGACACACAAGCCCTCAAAGAGATCAGATCGGAACATCCCAACAAAGGAAACATAGTGGATTCGTTTGACCAGCTTTGCAACTTCTTCGCCGGGACGGATGACCGATACATACTGAACAGAATTGTTCAGGGTAGACATCCAGGCATTGCCCTCTGTGATAGACAACTCTGGCGGGAAATAGCTGCCGAACATTCTGGCGAAGCCCTCTGCGGTGCGGTCTGCTTCGTTACCGTCTGATTTTTCTGCAAAATCAAGCATTGCCGTTTGATATTCCCCAAGGGAGTATGCCAGATGTCCAAACACAGCGGTATAGCGTTGGAGTATGATTGCATCCGCATATTTCGGAACTTCTTCAAACTGCAAGGAGTTGGTTGCGGCTTTTATAGCAAACTCCACATATTTCAGCGCATTGTCGGCAGTAAATACCTTTTCTATCCGTTCCCGGTGCTTTGGTATGTCCATGTGGGAGAATGGCAGCGTTTTACTGAGAATCCCCAACATTGTCAGAGCAGCTTCCCTTGCCATAGGAAATAGCGCAGAAGCATCCTGTCCGGCGTTCAGCAGACCAAGCAGCAGATTGATTTTCTCGCACTGCTCGTTCATTCTTGCAATAGTATTCGCAGGAACATTCAGCGCATCACAGGCAAGAGTACCGATAGGAAATATCTTGCCCTCATATATGACCGTATCCTGCCAAAAATCCAATGTCATCAGTTCTTGATTCATGCTTGCCCTCCTGTCCTGTTTTTTGAATTTTTTAATTATACCATGCAAATGTGAAGAAATCTACATTTCCTCCATATAAAAAACACAGGCCGCCAACCTTTCGCAATGCGTACAGTCAACGACCTGTTTTTATCAGTTATTCATGAAAAAAATTGAAGGATTCACCTTACTTCCTCCCTTTTATTTTCATAACCAACATTGGTGAAATCAAAGCCGATAAAACAACAAGTATCCATGTATTTCCAGTCAGAATGTTGTAAGATTGAAGCAAGCCTGCAAATCCTTCACCAGATTTGATGTAGGATGACAAGTCAAATAAGTTCGTCAAAACAAACCACATCACGCCAAATAAAATGTAATCTCGTTTTACACACCCTTTGATTTTAGGCACAAACAGATATGCAACAAGAAAGATGCAAACGCTCAAAATAATCCCGCTTAATGGGAGTGCCAGTATCTCAAGATGCACCATAAGCACATATTCACGGAATCCACCATTTAATATTGCGATAGGTATAATCATAACCCATATCAAAAACACAATCACATACTTCTTCATATAAATCTTTCTATCTCCATTTTTCAATTTGCTTCAGCAACGGTTCTAAATAGGATTGATCCGTCCAATCACATTTTTGCCCCACTGCACACATCAATGCTTTTTGCCAGGGCTCATATTCATCTGGATTTTGTTTTGCAACTGCTTTCTGGAGCATCTTACAAAGCGCTCTGTCCGTAAATTTCATTGTTTCTTCATCCCAAGCCCCTCTGCAATAGAATAGCGGTATACTACGAAGTTCGTTTTTGAAATGCAGGTCTCTCATTTGCAAGATTGCCTTCTCATCGTATGGAGAAGCACCTACTGCAAACACAGCGATCTTTTTATCTGCTAACTGACCTATATTCTTCTTAATAAATTGGAATCCTGCAATGCCGGAAGCGTAAACACCGCCACCCAGCAGGATCACATCATAGGGTTTCAGATCCACAGCATTTGCGTTTTTTGTTTCAGCACAATCATACCCGGTCATTTCGGCTAACCAGTCCGCATACTTTTTTGTTGCGCCATATTTCGATTGAAATAAAATAATACCTTTACTCATGTCCCTGAATCTCCTGTAAGTTATCTCCGATTTGTATAATGGTCTGTATGGTTGTTTGCAGCTGTTCCTCTGACACATCGTCAAACATTTTCTTCATGATTTTCATGGTCATTTCATCATTTTTTGCACAAAACGCTCTGCAATAATCGGTAAGCTCAATACGCTGCTTTCTCTTATCGCTTTCGTCCGCAGTAATATCAACAAATCCTTTCTTTTTAAGCTTCAATAAAATCTGTTTTACATTCTGGTGAGAGCTTCCCATGATCTCCGCAAGCTCCTTGATAGTTGGCTTCTCTTTACACATATTGATACAGATAATTGCAAAAAACTGCTTCCAGCTGATCTCTTGCATCGTACCATCTGCGACTGCTTGAAATCTATTATCAAAGGCACTCAGTAAACCAAGCAAAAAATAGGATTGTTCAATCCCTGTAAAGTCAACTTTGCCACTGTTGATTACTTCTTTAATATTCATTCTATCCTCCATAGGTAATATATTACCTTTAATAAGGTAACACATTACCTATTATTTGTCAATAGAATAGGGCGAAATCTATATTGTAAGATAAGTTGTCCTGTTTTTTGAAATAGGGTTGTCCTGCTTTTATCCTGTTTTTTTCAAAATCCGTCATAACCATAGTAGAAAGAGCGAAGCACCTGCCAATCACGGCGGGTGCTTCGTGCTTTCCAGACTATTATGAACGGAGGTTTTTCTATGACAATCTATGAAACCATCAAGGCGGCAATCAGCGTAAAGCAAGCCGCCGAACATTACGGGCTGAAAGTCCACCGCAACGGTATGGCTTGCTGCCCGTTCCACAATGACCGGCATCCGAGCTTGAAGCTGAATGAGGACTATTTCTTCTGCTTTGGCTGCGGAGCCAAGGGAGATGTGATCGACCTTGTGGCAAGGCTGTTCAATCTGACGAGCTTGCAAGCGGCGCAAAAGTTGGCTTCGGACTTCGGACTTGACCCGAAACCGCCCACTGCCGCAGCTATGGTCAAGCCGAAACATCCCTATATCCGCCAATTCCGAGAGGACGAAATGTTGTGCTTCCGGGTGCTGACGGATTATCTGCATCTTCTTGAAGATTGGAAAGTGCGGTATGCTCCGAAAACATTGGACGATGCTCTGGATGACCGTTTTATGGAAGCCTGCCAGATGCACTGCCATATCGAATATATGGCGGATGTGCTGACCGTGGGCGATCTGGAAGAACGGGTCGCTCTGGTGGACGAGCTGATGAAAAACGGCAAGATCGCTTTTTTGCAGGAGTACACTGCACGAAAGAAAGAGGAGGTGGCGCACAATGGCGAAGAACCGGAAAACGCCTGATATGAATTTACCTGTCTGGTTTGACGGGCAGAACATCAACGAAGCTCTGTTTTGTGAAGAATTTCTGCAAGAGCGCAGAATTATTTTCGCAAACGGAGCTTTTTTCACACCCGATGGTCGGGTGACAGACGATCTCCCTCTGCGTGGAGAGATTTACGACAAGCTGAAATTCTGTGCCGTGAACAACATTCCCCGGAAGATCACCAACATTCTGGAGGTGCTGAAGCTGGAAGCGCAAGTGCCTGACTTTCCACCGGAGCGGGATCGGATTCATGTGTCCAACGGTACGCTGCTGCTGAACGGAACATTTACCGTGGGCAGACCGGCTATCGTGAGAAGTCGTCTGCCGGTTGCTTACAATCCTAACGCTCCTGCGCCGGTGATCTGGATGAACTTTCTGGATGGTCTGCTCCACGCAGAGGACATCCCCACCTTACAGGAGTTCATCGGCTACTGTCTGATTCCCTCCAACAAGGGGCAGCGTATGATGGTGATTAAGGGCAACGGCGGTGAGGGCAAATCCCAAATCGGTGCGGTGCTGTCCACCATCTTCGGCACGAATATGAAAGACGGCAGCATCGGTAAGATTTCTGAAAACCGTTTTGCCCGTGCCGATCTGGAACACATCCTGCTGTGCGTGGATGATGATATGCGAATGGAAGCCCTGCGTCAGACCAACTATGTAAAATCCATCGTGACGGCACAGGGCAAGATGGACTTGGAACGCAAAGGCAAGCAGAGTTATCAGGGCTGGATGTTTGCCCGACTACTGGCGTTCAGCAACGGCGATCTCCAAGCCCTGTATGACCGTAGCGACGGTTTTTACCGCAGACAGCTTGTGGTGACCACCAAGGAAAAGCCTGTGGACAGAGCCGACGATCCCGACCTTGCGGAGAAAATGAAAGCCGAAGCCGAGGGCATCTTCCTGTGGGCATTGGAGGGCTTGCAGCGGCTTGTTGCCAATAACTTCAAATTCACAGAGAGTGACCGTATCCGGGAAAACCGGGAAGCGGTCAAGCGTGACAATAACAATATCTTTGATTTCATGGAATCGGAGGGATACATCCGGCGCAAAGCGGATGCGTCCATCAGCTCCAAGGATTTCTATGAAATCTACCGAATGTGGTGCGAGGAAAATTCCCTTGCTCCGCTGAAAGCCCGCAGCTTCAGCGACGCCATGATTGCCAATGCCCGGAAATACAATCTGCAGCATTGCAACAATATCACCAACTCTGCCGGTCGGCGGGTGTGGGGATTCATGGGAGTGAAAGCGATTGCACGACCTCATATAAACGGGTTTTACGGAGATTCGCCGTGTACGTACGTACCGGATGACATTCCGGAAGAATGGCGAAGGGGCGAGTAAAACCGATTGCTGGTACGTATGTACGCAGCAAAAGAGCGTGAAACACTCATTATCGGAACAGCACATTCTCGGGCTGTTTCGATGTCCACGGGCTTTTGGAAAAAGCCGTCTGTGGACACCGGCTGCAGGAGGAAGTTGGCGCAGAACAGCATCCTGCAGACGGGCTGACCATAAGAAAAGTTGCAGACATTTTCGCCTTGGTCAGCGGAGGTCGCCGCAGTGACCGCACACCCCCCTCCGGAGGAGCCCTCGGAGAGCCCACGGCACTTTGCAGCCAGTATGGATGAAAGTGTAATAGTGGGTTATTACACTTTGAAAAAGTGCCGTTCCCCAGCTCTCCGCTGTCTGCAAATCTCAAAGAAAGGAAGAACATCTATGGCAAGAAATGATGGAATTGACCGTACCTTAGCCAGAAATCAAGACTTGGAAACCTCGGATGATGTGGCTAAGGTACAGGAACACAATGAGCGTGAAAAAGACCGTTATTCCAATGTGGACATCGTGCCGGAACGCACTCCGCTTAACGTCCATTTCAAAGCTCCCAGCGCCAGCTATACAGAAATGTTTGAGCAGTTGGAACGAGACAAGGTGATTTCCACAAGAGGTCTGAAAGAGGATGCCGTTAAATATGGCGAGCTGGTATTCGATGTGAACTCCGCTTACTTCTACAACCACGGCGGCTATGAATTTGCAAAACAGTTTTATGCCGATGCCTATAAAGCCGCCGTGGAGATCGTAGGCGGTGAGCAGTATATCCTCTCCGCTGTGATGCACGCCGATGAACGCAACCGGGCAATGTCTGAAGCACTGGGCGAGGATGTGTACCACTATCACCTTCATGTGGTTTATATCCCGGTGGTGGAAAAGCAAATCCTGTGGTCGAAGCGGTGCAAGGATGAATCCCTCCGGGGAACGGTAAAGGAAACGATCACGCAGGTCAGCCGCAGCAAGAAATGGGAGTCTAAGCCCGTTCTTGATGAAAACGGAAATCCCATGTTGAACGCAAAAGGGAAAAAGATTTTGAAGTCGTCCTACAGTGTGTTGCAGGATGACTTTTTTCAGTTCATGCGAGCTGCCGGATATACCAATGTGGAGCGTGGAGAGCGTGGCAGCACCGAGGAGCATCTGACGGTGACGCAGTTTAAGGTGCAGGCAGAACAGCAGCGTTTGGAAGCTGTGACTGGACAGGTGGCACAGGCCGAGCAGAGTTTGGAGGACGCCAAAGCTGCCACGGAAAAGCAGAAAAAGAAACTGGAAGCTCTGAAAAAGGAAACGCAGGCTGCCAACTCTGTTGCTATGACCGCACATGAGATTGAGTCGATGGGTAAGAAAAATTCCATCACCGGAAATATCACGCTGTCAGCGGATGAGTGCCGTACCCTAAAAGATTATGCGGTCAGCAGCTTTGCGGAAAAGTCTGAGAAGCTGAAATACAAGCAGAAATTTGAGAAGGCAGAGAAAAGCGCAAAGATCTGGAAAGACCGTTATGAAAAACTGGATAAAGACCATGAGGAACTGAAACAGAAAGTCCAGCCTTTCCTGGATGCGATTGAGATTGCATCTGAAAAGGTCTGGGCTTTTATCAATGCCATCCTCGCCAGAGGAAAGGAACTGTATGAACACAAACACCCTGCCCGGAAGCGTGGACAGGATATGGAAATTTAATGGAGGTAACTGCTTATTGAAGAAATATTATGAGGATGCAAAGTATAATGCGGCATTTGTCCGCTGTGTGGATGTTATGAGCCAGATGCTCCAAAAATATGGACATCAGGTTTTGGATAAATTGGAGCAGGATGCACCGCAGAAAGTGGAGCATTCCGAGGAAAGTAATCAAGCGCAGCCTTTGACGAATAAGGCTGCGTAAAAATTTACAATTTACACGTTGCGTATTCGCTGTGGCTATGCTATAATGATTACGCAACGTGTATTTTTGTTTTTTATGGAGAAAAGACAGATGGATTGTAAGAACAGAATTATCAAGTTGCGGGAAAGTACAGGACTGAACCGGAAAGATTTTTGCAAGCTCGTCCATATCCCTTACCGGACTATGACCGAGTGGGAATTGGATAACCGCCATGCACCGGATTATGTGCTGTGGCTTTTGGAGTATTATATCCGCAACGAAGGACTTATGGTAAAAGAAATGAACGAGGGAGGTGGCGATTCTGAAAAAGAAACAACTTAAATGCTATCTTTATACAAGAGTGTCCACCTCTATGCAGGTTGACGGATACAGCTTGGATGCCCAGCGTGACAAGTTAAGAAAGTATGCGGCATACGAAGATATGGTTATTGCCGGGGAGTATTCTGACGAGGGCTTTTCCGGAAAGAACATCCAAGGACGGCAGGACTTTCAACGGATGCTGAATGACATTCAGGACTGCAAAGACGGCGTATCTTATGTGCTGGTCTTTAAGCTCTCCCGATTTGGCAGAAATGCGGCGGACGTTCTGAACTCTTTGCAGCTCATGCAGGATTTCGGTGTCAATCTGATCTGCGTGGAGGATGGCATTGATAGTTCCAAGGATGCCGGAAAGCTGATGATTTCTGTGCTGTCTGCGGTGGCAGAAATCGAGCGTGAGAATATCCGAACTCAGACCATGGCAGGACGGGAGCAAAAGGCTCGTGAGGGCAAGTGGAATGGTGGTTTTGCCCCTTATGGCTATAGTCTGGAAAACGGTGATCTTGTCATTGCAGAGGATGAAGTGGAAGTAATCCGTGTCATTTATGACCGCTACATTCACACCAACGAGGGCGTTGCCGGAGTCGCAAAATATTTGAATCGTAATGGCTTTGTCAAGAAGCTACGGCAGAACAATACTATTCCCGGATTTTCAAGGAGCTTCGTGCAGGATGTACTGGACAATCCTGTTTACATGGGTAAGATAGCCTATGGCAGACGCAGGACGGAAAAGAAACAGGGTACAAGAAACGAGATGCACGTGGTTGAGCAGTCAGAGTTCCCTATTTATGACGGGCAGCACGAAGCCATCATTTCCGAAGAAGATTGGTATCTGGCACAGGAAAAGCGCAAGATCAATTCCTTTAAGCGGGAAAAGGTCAATAATCCAGATCACGCACATATCCTGTCCGGTATTCTGAAATGTCCATGCTGCGGAAAGAGTATGTATGGCAATATCGCCAAGGCTCACAGCAAGGACAAGAAAACAAGATATTATTATTACTGTAAAAACACAGTAACACCAACCGGGCATGAGTGCAGCTTCCGACTGAATATCGAGCAGACGGAAATCAATAAGTTTGTGGCAAAGATTATATCCGCTATGGTCAACAATCCTCGGTTTGTAGAAGCGATTCAGGCGAAAATCGGCTCGGCAGTTGATACAGAGGATATGGAAAAGCAGATCGCCGTTCTGCAAGGTCAGTTAAAGCAAGCCTTTGGAACGAAAAGCCGCTTGGAGCGTCAGATGGACACCTTGGACATCAACGATGCCCACTATGACAGAAAGATTTTGGACTTGCAGCGCCGCTATGATGAGCAGTATGATACCATAGAGGATATCGAAGTTCAGATTGGCGAATTGCAAAGCCAAATCCGCAGCATTCAGCAGGAGAAAATCTCCGGCGACAATATCTATCGGCTCTTACTGGCATTTGATGAAGTCTACCATTCCGCAACGGAAGCGGAACAGAAAGAGTTTATGAAAGCCTTTATCGAGCGAATTGAAATGTTCCCGGAGAAAAGGAAAGACGGAAGCTGGACAAAGAAGATCGTATTCAATTTCCCTGTGCCTGTTGATGGCGAGGAAGTGAAAGAACTTCCCTTGGAAACTGAAACAACCGTCGAGACGGTAGTACTGCTTTCCCACAAAAAGCTAGACGGACATATCAACATAAAAGTTGAGTTTGGTGAGGGTGAGGGAAAAGTTCCGCTTGATAATATCGCTAAAAGAGCCGAAGAATACAAGCCCAAGGAACGAGTGACCTACAAAATGATAAAGGAGTACATAGAAGCTAAATATGGCTTCAAGGTACATACGCATATATCGCAGAGGTAAAGAGAGATTTAGGCTTGCCGATGTACGATGCTCCTAATGCGGTAGAAGAATTGAAACAGCCGAGGAAGCATCCGACAGCGGAGAAAGTGGAAGCCATAAAGGATGCGTTGAAGCATTTTAATATAGTAGAATGATATAAAGAAATGGAGAGAAATGCCATGAAATCAAAGTTAAAATTGTTTGAAATTAACAATCTTTTTAATCAGTTTAATGTTAGGTTACCTTTAGATGAAAAAGTGAATATATTTTTAGGCGAAAACGGTATGGGAAAGACAACGATATTGAATTGCTTATATTATGTTTTAAGTGGAAATATTGAGAAACTGAATAATATTATTTTCGATGCCATTTCATTAACATTTATTGACGGTGAAAAGATTGTAAATGGTAGATAGCCGGTACCGTGTCGCTTGCTAGTTTTTGTGAGATAATTACTCTAAAAAATCTAAGGTTTTTCAGGGAGGGCTATCTCATGGATAAAATTACTCACAAAGTTCGCTGCGAACA
>SKEW01000103.1_pt1 | contig 103645 bp, 84 predicted proteins | sample 4841441 | NCBI WGS metagenome assembly SKEW01 (sample SAMN11008799, study PRJNA524170) | human gut metagenome | isolation source: fecal sample from pouch patient p41 | place: Israel: Tel-Aviv | reverse complement strand
AGTGAACCGTGAACCCGTGGTTTATCACTGGAAGTATAAAATGGATGAAATCAGTGAAGAGGAAGCAGTATCAATTTAATATAGCAATTATTTAATATTCGTTATACTAGTTGATGGATTTAGAGCATTACAAGAAAAGAATGCTTCTGTGAATTAGAGGAATTACTTTTCCATAGATGGAAAGGTGGTTGCCAAGTGTCAACAAAATTAAAATCAAGAAAAGATAATAAGGGCAGGGTTTTGCGACCAGGCGAGAGTCAAAGAAAGGATAAAAGATATATTTACCAGTATACAGATCCTAATGGGATACGAAGGGTCATTTATGCGGTAGATTTGTTAGATTTAAGGGAAAAAGAGAAAAAAATAGTTAGGGACCAGCTGGATGGATTAGATACTTATGTATCCGGTAAAGCCACGTTAAATACAGTGTTTGATCGGTATATGGCAACAAAATATGATTTGAAGCCACAAACCAGAGTTTCTTATAAATATATGTATGATCATTTTGTAAGAGATAATTTTGGTAAGCGATATATTGGAGATATCAAGTATTCAGATGTGAAGCTTTATTACTATCATTTGATAAATGAAAAAGGGTTCAAACCAGTAACGATTGATAATATTCATACATTACTTCACCCTACATTTAGAATGGCAGTGAGGGATGGGATTATACGAGTAAACCCATCAGAGGGAGTTATGGCAGAAATTAAAAGAAGTAACAGCTGGGATAGAGGTACCCGACATGCATTGACAAGAGAACAACAAAAAGCATTTATGGAATATACAGCGAACAGTCCGTTATATAATCACTGGCTGCCACTGTTTACAGTATTATTTGGAACAGGATGTAGAATTGGTGAGGTGATAGGATTGAGGTGGGATGATTTAGATTATGAAAAGCGTCAGATTAGTATAAATCATGCAGTTATATATCGAATAATGGAAAATGGAAAAGCTGAATTTCATGTGTCGACACCAAAAACAAAAGCCGGAAAACGGACAGTCCCCATGATGGATGCTGTTTATCAAGCATTCAGAGATGAGTATGAAGCACAAAAAGAACGGGGATTTAATATAGAGGTATGTGATGGGATGAGTGGATTTATATTTGCAAATCGGAATGGAGGATTACATAATCCATCAACGATTAACCGAGCAATTAGAAGAATTTATGAATCTCATAATGCAGAGGAAATTGTAAAAGCGAAAAAGGAAAAGCGGGCACCAATATTGATTCCGCATTTCTCTTGTCATCATATGAGACATACCTTTTGTACAAGACTTTGTGAGGTGGAAGAAAATATAAAAGTAGCACAAGATATTATGGGGCATGCAGATATTGGTACTACTCTTAACATTTATGCAGAAGCAAATGATGAAGCCAAACTGCAGGCAGTGAACAGTATGCAAAAAAAATTTGATATTTTTTGAATGAGCACTTTTGATTAAAAAAGGAGTTCAAAAATTGACATCAAATTAAAAAAAAGACATCAATTTGACATCAAATTAGTGGTCTTTGATGGACAAATATGGATGGTCTTAAGGAAAATAAAACAATAAAATAGTTTCAGATTACACAGTATGGACTTATGTGGATTAGGTCAATTTATAATCCCGACAATGAAATCACAAGGTTCTGCAAAAAATGAAGCAAATAATGTAGCTCAGACAGCTGCAGCTGCTCCAGCAGAGACAGCAAAAGTTGACTTCTCCAACGTAAAGGTTGAGCCTTTATTTGAAGAAGAGGTTGATTTCGATACATTCAGCAAATCTGATTTCCGTGCCGTAAAGGTTAAAGAGTGTGTAGCAGTTCCGAAGAGTAAGAAGCTCCTTCAGTTCACACTGGATGACGGAACAGGTACAGACCGCACGATCTTAAGCGGAATCCACTCTTACTATGAGCCGGAAGAATTAGTTGGTAAGACACTGATCGCAATCACCAACCTTCCGCCAAGAAAGATGATGGGAATCGAGTCTTGAGGTATGCTGCTTTCAGCAGTGAATAACCTGAAGGATTCAGAGGATGAAGAACTGCATCTTCTGATGGTTGATAACCATATTCCGGCAGGTGCTAAGCTGTACTAATCCAGAAAAAAGAGTTCGGTTTGGTAGTCATAGACGTCCAATCAGGAAAAGTGGTTCCACGGATTGACATGGAGCTACATGAAACGGCTTGGAGCTGTATAGATTGAAATAATGATGTATGGATTATAAGGAAACAGAATAAGGAGCTCTATGGATTCTTAACTGTTTGACTTATTTGTTTACAAGTAAAATATTGATTATTTTTGAGGAGCATTTTTCAAAAATAAGGTGTATAAAGGGACACTTCTCTTTTGGTAGAAATACCAATGGAAGGTGTCCTTTTTTTGTTGTCAAGCATAGCAATTGTTCATTTTGATGATATGCAGAAAATATATCCTTTCACGTACCTGCCAAATAAATTTCTGGAAACAAGGAGGAAGCCATGAAAAAACGAAAAACACCTGACTTGGAAAAATATCTGGAAGGAAAGAAACGCAGATTTGTAAATTACACACAAGGAACAAAGATTTATAAGATGTCCTACTGGCCTTTTGTCAGACTGGCGAAAAAAGCAGAAGCCAATTATCCGATTCGAAAGACAGCCATTGTGGATCTGAATATTCTGGATGATTTTTTAGAAGGCAATCCTGAGGTTGTATCAGAATTAAAGAAGAGAAGGAGGAAGCGTTATGGGAAATAACCGAAGCAAGGTTCCGGATTTGGAAAAGCTTGTCAAAGGAGGACGCAAGAAATTTGTCCGTTATGAGGAAGGGGCAATGCTTTATTCCATGGGAGTCCATACATTTCAACAGTTAGCAAAAGATGCCAGAGCAGTATACCATGTCAAAAGAATCGTGTTAGTTAATTTGGATCTTATTGATGAATATCTGGAAGCATTCCGTGATGAAGAATTTTGATGAAAGAATACAGGAGGAACAACATATGTGTAAAGTGATATCCATTACAAACCAGAAAGGCGGAGTCGTAAAGACCACCACAACCGTAAATTTAGGAATTGGCCTGGCAAGAGAAGGAAAAAAAGTATTATTGATCGATGCAGATCCACAGGGAAGCCTGACAGCAAGTCTTGGATATGTAGAGCCGGATGAACTGGGAGTTACTTTGGCAACCATCATGACGAAAGTGATTAATGAAGATGAAATATCAGAGGAAGACGGTATTCTGCATCATCAGGAAAATGTAGATCTGCTTCCGGCAAATATTGAATTGTCAACTTTGGAAGTGACGATGGGAAATGTAATGAGTCGGGAAATGATCATGAAGGAATACATCGATACGATTATATCTTGATCGATTGCTTACCTAGCCTTGGAATGATGACGATCAATGCCTTGGTGTCTTCGGATTCTGTTTTAATTCCGGTCCAGGCAGCCTATCTTCCGGTGAAGGGATTACAGCAGCTGATCAAAACAATCTCTATGGTAAAGAAAAGACTGAACCGGAAATTGACGATAGAAGGAATTCTTTTGACTATGGTAGATTTCAGAACCAACTATGCGAAGGATATTGCGGCACTTGTACAGAAAACTTATGGAAGCCAGATTGCAATCTTTAAAAATGTAATTCCAATGTCAGTAAAAGCGGCAGAGACAAGTGCAGAAGGAATTAGTATCTACACGCATTGTCCGAAAGGTAAAGTATCTATGGCATATATGAATCTGACACAGGAGGTTATGAGTGATGAAAAATAGACCGGGTGAAAAAATTAAACTGGCAAGTATTGATGAATTATTAGGTGTTGTTAATGAAGAATCAGCAATGGAAATCGAGATCAACAAGATCCATGCATTCAAGAATCATCCATTTAAGGTTCTTGATGATGAGAAGATGCAGGATCTGATTGAAAGCGTAAGCACTTTATGGATATCATGAATGGAAGCTATGCCCAAACACATTTCCCTTGCAAGTTATGGGATACAGGAGAAAAGGGACTTACATTATCTGCTTTTGAATGGGAGGAGGATAGAAAAACGCTGATATATGGGCAGGTAGACTATATGTATGGAGAAGCACTTTATAAGCCTGAAATGAAAGAAGGAAATCCTATAAGGTTATATAGTTTGGATGAAATCACGGAGATATTCTGTAAATTAGGACTTCGTATTTGTAACAGCTTTGCTGATTTCAGTGGAAAGCCGAGTTCTGATAATGATATTCAATTGATGGTTTATTCCATACGGGAATAAATCTTCATCAAATCTTTATCTTTTTCTGTTAGGTTATATTTCAGTAAGAAATGAAATATAGAAGGAAGGATAGTAAAGATGGAAATGATGTTACAGACACAAAATCTATGTAAATATTTTAGAAAACAGAAAGCGGTAAATAATGTTTCACTTAATATCGAAAAGGGACAGATTTATGGACTGCTTGGACCGAATGGCGCTGGTAAATCTACCACATTGAAAATGCTGACCGGTATGATGAAACCAACTGCAGGAAAGATTTACTTTGATGGAAAACTTTTGGATAGGAAAGATTTATCAAAAATAGGAGCGTTAATTGAAAATCCGCCTATTTATGAAAATCTTTCCGCCAGAGAGAATTTGAAGGTAAGACAATTATTGCTTGGTACAGATGAAAACAGAATTGATGAGGTCTTGCAGATTGTATCACTTACAAACACCGGAAAGAAGAAAGCAGGACAGTTTTCTTTGGGGATGAAGCAAAGACTAGGCATTGCAATGGCATTGCTTGGAGAACCGGAACTTTTGATATTGGATGAACCTACGAATGGATTAGATCCAATAGGCATCGAGGAATTACGAGAGCTGATCCGGTCTTTTCCGGAACAGGGAATCACTGTAATTCTCTCCAGTCATATTCTCTCAGAGGTACAGTTACTTGCAGATAAAGTCGGGATTATTTCAGGTGGAATCTTAGGATACGAAGGAGCATTAAAGCAGGGAGATAATCTTGAAGATTTGTTTATGAATGTGGTAAGAAAAAACCAGAAAGCAGGTGAAATCCATGGTTAATATTATAAAAGCAGAACATCAAAAAGCCAAAAGAACCATGCGAAAAAAGTTTATCTGGGGATTTCCTCTTCTTACATTTGTCATGGCATTTATATTTACTCTTGGGATGACAAATGCTTATGCAGAAAGTGTTTGGAACTGGTGGTATACACTTTTGCTGCCGGGGATGATTGCTCTATTTTGTTATCTTTCTGTGGCGCAGGAGAAAAAGATAAAATACTATCATTTAATGACTATTCCCACAGACAGAAGAAAATTGTTGCTGGGGAAAATTATTTATATTGGGTACATGATTTTGTTTTCTAATGTGATTGTGTTTGCAGGAGCAACGCTTGGAGGCTTTCTTCTAACGACACATGTTCCAGTTGGAGGAGCGTTGATTGCAGTATTGTTTCTGACGGTTTCTGAGTTATGGGAGATTCCGGTAGCTTTATTTTTAAGTGAACGATTTGGAATGATTGTAAACCTGTTCGTCTGCCTATTTATTACCGTCAGCGGTGTGGTAATATCACAAACCAGAATCTGGTATGTACTTGTTTCTGCAATCCCTATGCGAATGATGTGCCCGTTGCTTCATGTTTTACCAAATGGACTTGCCGCAGAAGCAGGGAATCCTCTTTTGGATACGGGAGTCATTGTTCCGGGAATGTGTCTCTCAATCATCTGGTTTGTTTTTGTAACGGTTCTGTTTTTGAAATGGTTTGAGAGAAGAGAGGTGAAATAAGATGATTGGAAGATCTCTTAATGCAGACTTGCGAAAGATGAAAGGAACATCTGTGATTCTGGCACACTTACTGATTCCGATTATAACCAGCGTTATATTTTTAATATATTACTTTTTTTCACCATGGAATGAAAATATGAAAGTGATTGCATTTTATCAGGCAATAGGAGCAGGACTTCCGGTACTTATTGGAATTTTTACAGCAAGTGTGATGGAACAGGAACAAAATGCAGGTGATTTTCAAAATCTGTTGTCTTTACCGGATAAACCTGCAGCATTTTTATCGAAACTGTTGATGCTACTGGTTTTGTGTCTGTGCTCTATCCTATTGACAGCAATCATATTCGGAATTGGATTTGGAAGAATCGCATCAAGCGATATCGAAATCATGAAAGGATGTATATTTGCAGCATTGCTGCTGTGGGGAAGCAGTGTTCCACTTTATCTGTGGCAGCTGATTCTGGCTTTTCAGTTTGGAAAAGGGGTATCCATTGGAGCAGGGATTATATCAGGACTAATTAGTGCATTGATGCTTACCGGACTTGGAGATTATGTGTGGAAATATGTATTTGTCTGCTGGACGGGTAGAGTACCATATACTTATCTGCAATCTGTATTGGGAGAAACTAGTGTAGGTGAATGCTTGTCATTCATACCAGGTTGCTTAATATTTACAGGGATTAGTATGGTATACTATTTTTGGTGGGTAAACCACTGGGAAGGAAACAGAATATCGGAATAGAATCGAGGGAAACTATGGCAAAAATACTGGCAGTTGATGATGAACCGGCAATTTTGGAAATGATAGAAAGCATTTTGAATAAGGATGGACATCTGGTTACCAAAGTAAGTAATCCACTAAAAATTAATATGGAAGAATTACATCGTTATGACCTGATTTTACTGGACATTATGATGCCTGGAATTGATGGCTTCGAATTATGCAAAAGAATCAGGGCACTTGTGGATTGTCCGATTTTGTTTCTTACGGCAAAAACGGAGGAAAACAGTCTGGTAAACGGACTTTCTTTAGGAGCAGATGATTATATTTCAAAGCCATTTGGAGTGATGGAACTTCGGGCAAGGATCAATGCACATCTTAGAAGAGAGCACAGGGAACATTCTGTCCGGATGGTTTTGGGGAGGGTCTGTATTCAAATATCTCAAAAGAAACTATTGGTTGATGATAAGGAACTTCCTCTTACGAAAGCGGAGTACGAAATTTGTGAATTCCTGGCTAAAAACAGAGGACAGGTTTTCTCGAAGGAACAGATATTGGAAGCGGTCTTTGGCTTTGACAATGAGAGTAATGACAGTACTATAATCACGCATATCAAAAATATAAGAGCAAAATTTGCGGATTATGATTATACACCGATAAAAACAGTCTGGGGGATTGGATATAAATGGGAAGAGTAAAGAGAAGCAATGCACTCAGCAGGATTTTTATGAGATATGTACTGGTCATGCTTGGATCATTAGTTGGTTTGGTGATTGTTGCTTATCTGCTGCTGTACCTTTTGATTAGTGTGGGCTGTATTTATCCGGCAAATTATGCAGAGCAAAAGATTAATGAAGCATATGATACGATTCTACGTGCAGATAAAGTGACTGCTGAGATGATTCCCGCACTTTGTGATTATGTAATCTTTTCAGAGAATGGAGAGAAAATAGGTGGAGATCTGTCAGAACAATACGAACAGATAGCATGGAATGTTGCAAAGTACGGAAACGCATCCGGGAAATATTTTTATAAAGTAATTGTAAGGGAAAATGAATATGTTGTATTGCAATATCGCCTGACACCTCAATATCATTCAGCTTTTTTGAGGGAGCATTTTATAGGACCACAGAATGTGATGATTATTATGTCTGTGATTGGAGCGGTAGCGATTATCATCATTCCGTCCATACGTTTTGGAAAAAGAATCAAAAAGCAGATGCAGCCTGTATTAGACGCAATCAGACAAATAAAGGATCAAAATCTGGAATATGAGACATCCTGTTCCGGTATCAAAGAGTTTGATGACTGTTTATCGGCAATCGATGATATGCGAGATGCATTGCGAGAATCTTTAGAAAAGCAGTGGAAAACAGAGCAGGAAAAGAAACAACAGATGTCTGCTTTGGCGCATGATATTAAAACACCTCTTACGATTGTACGGGGAAATGCAGAACTACTTTCAGAGACTGAACTGACCACAGAACAGAAGAATAATATCACTTATGTTTTGAACGGCACAACACAGATACAAAGTTATGTAAAACAGTTGATAGATGTCACAAAATCATGGAATTGCAGTGATGTTACCTATACAACGGTGAGGTTAGAAGATTTTTTCGCAGATATAAAGGAACAGGCACTCGGACTGGTAGAAATCTATCACCAGAAAATAGATTGGAAGGCGGGACAAAATGATAAAAAGGTAACGATTGCTTATGATCCAATGTTCCGGGCCGTAATGAATATGATTCAGAATGCAGTGGAGCATACAAAAGAAAATGGAATCATTTATATTGACGCAAAGGAGCAGGATGGCCGGCTGACATTCATTGTGGAGGATAGCGGATCAGGATTTACAAAAGAAGCATTATTGCATGGCACAGAGCAGTTTTTTATGGATGACACAAGTAGAAATGGCGAAGCCCATTATGGGATGGGACTATTTTTTGCAAAAACTGTGGCTGAAAAATATGGTGGAGGTATTAAACTTTCAAATTCTGAAAATACAGGTGGGGCGAGGGTAGAAATATTTTTCCTGAGTAGTCAAGAAACAAGCTAAATAGACCGCAATTAAGCTATGTAAAAGAAATTTTACATGCTTTTATCTAATATGTAAAAGCCTTTTGATAGACATTACTACTACGTTTGCGGAAAACGCGTGGTATTTCAGAAACGCACTTGTCCGTGCAAACTATACGAACCTGCAAAAAGGTATTCACGAAACAACAGAGTATTTGGAACCTTTTCTTTATTGCTTAAATCGAAAATCGGAGTCCAAGTATCCGGCATTTTCACACTGAATCTTGCGGACAATGATAAGCCTTTAGGAGCAAGGCTTTAAAACACAAGCAGTTAGTCTATGAAAGTAGGGTAGCTGCTTTTTCGTGTCCCCAAATATATCCCGATAGTCAGCTTTTGTAAAAAAAGTAAATCAAATAGAATAAACAGTATACAACAGTTGACAACAGTACTATACTGTTATATACTGTTTACAACAGGAGGGAATATATGAAGATTATAATCAATAACACATCGATGGTACCAATTTATGAACAGATCATGGAGCAGATCAAGGCGCAGATTATCTCCGGACAATTAAAAGAAAATGATATATTGCCATCTGTGAGAACGATGGCAAAGGAGCTGAAGATCAGTGCACTTACTGTGAAGAAAGCATATGACAATCTGGAAGCAGAGGGTATGACTGTCACAGTTCATGGAAAAGGAACGTATGTAGCGGCTTCGAACATACAGCTGATGGAAGAAGAGCGCAGGAAAGAAGTTGAGGCGGATCTGGAAGCGGCGATTCAGAAGGGAAGGCGCTGCGGAATGAAAGGGGAAGAGATCCGTTCATTGTTTGAACTCATCATGGAGGATGAATAAGTATGTTAGAAATCAAAGGAGTAAAGAAAAGTTACGGAGAATTTCAGTTAGATTGTTCGTTAAATGTAGAAAAGGGAAGAATTACCGGTCTGGTTGGAGAGAACGGGGCCGGCAAAAGTACTCTGTTTAAGGCGGTGCTCGGACTCATTTCATATGATGCCGGCGAGATAAAGATTCTGGGAAAAACACAGGAAGAGTTAAGTGAAAAAGAGAAAGAGGAGCTGGGAGTCGTCTTGGCAGAAGCCGGATTCACCGGATATTTGAAAGGAAAAGATGTTGAAGCAGTCCTTGCCAGATTGTATCCAAAGTTTGAAGCAGAAAAATTCCATCAGATGTGTGAAGAATATCAGATTCCGTTGAATAAATTCATAAAAGAGTACTCAACAGGAATGAAAGCAAAGCTGAATCTGATCATTGCATTGACACATCAGGCAGAATTCCTGATGCTGGACGAGCCGACAGCAGGGCTTGATGTCGGAGCGAGGGAAGGGATGCTGGATATTTTAAGAGAGTATATGGAAGAGAAGCCGGAGAGAAGTATCCTGATCAGCTCACACATTTCTTCGGATCTGGAACATCTCTGTGATGATATTTATGTGATCCATAAAGGAAAAATTGTGCTTCACGAAGAGATGGATACGATTCTGGAAAAATACGCGGTGTTGAAAGTCAGTGAGGAACAGTATCAGGCAATGGATAAAAGGTATCTTTTAAAAGAGAAAAAGGAGTTTTTTGGAATTGTCTGTCTGACGAACGAGAAGCAGTATTATATGGAAAATTATCCGGAAATCGTAGTGGAGAGCGGATCACTCGATCAGGTGATTCTTATGTTAACAGGAGGCGAGAGATGATGAAAGGAATCAGAGGACTTTTGGAAAAGGATTTTCGGTTGTTTCTTCGGCAAGGCGGCAATCTTTTTCTGGTATTAGCAGTTGTAGCAATATTTTTTATACTCACGGGAAAAATGGGAGCTGACTTCATTGCAGTGTATATTCCATCTGTTATGGCAGTATATTCAGGTAATACGATTAGCTACGATGAAAATGATCATGGATACACATATTTGTTTTCTTTACCCGTAAATAAAAAAATATATGTCAGAGAAAAATATATTTTATCTTTTATTATGACAGTATGTGGATGGTGCATTGGGGCAATCTGTGCAGGAATAGCCACGCTTATAAATCCTGAAGAAGTGTTAAATTTGGAAATGCTGGCAATGGAGGTGATCACATTCTTTGTGGTTCAGGCAGTTGCGGGAATTATGATTGCGATCCGACTAAGGTTTGAAGGAGAGAAGGGACGAATCGTGCTGCCGATCGTAGTTTTAATTATTTTTGCAATTTGTTATACAATTGGTTCTTTTCTGAAGGCTAACCTGGAATTAAAAGAAAGCATTCTGAATGTGATAGGAGGAACAGGAGATCTTGAAATTGCGATTGCACTTATTGTGTTAAGTCTGCTTGTATGGTATGCTTCGTATAAGTATAGTATGAGAGTGATGAGAAAGAAAGAGTTTTGAGATAGGAATTGGCAAAAACGAAAAAACATTAACCATAAATATACTTTTGTAACAGATGGAATCTTTGAAAATGAGTATTCGGAGCAGTTTTGCCAAATGACATGGCAAGTTATATAAAATCGTGTTACAATGGCTTTTGTCAGGCTACCTGGGACTATGGAAAATAATGAGAAAATGAGAGAAAAACAGGTAGCATAGAATCTGCGGACATTAAATAAAAAACAAAGGAAAGTGGGGGGATTTTTTGAATGCAGAGAGCAAAACACGAATGACGGAAGGAAGCATCTCCAGGAAAATTATATTTTTTGCGATTCCGCTGTTTATCGGAAATCTGTTTCAACAGTTGTATAATACGGCAGACTCTCTGATCGTTGGCAATTTTCTTGGCAGTAATGCCCTGGCGGCGGTCAGTTCCTCGGGAAACCTGATCTTTCTGATGGTCGGGTTCATCAACGGAATCGCGCTGGGTGCAGGCGTTGTTATTGCGAGGTATTATGGGGCGAAAAATAAGGAATATTTACAGAAAGCGATCCACACGACAGTAGCGTTTGGGCTGGCGGCAGGTCTTGCATTGACAGCGATCGGGATGTTTCTGGCGCCGAAGATTCTGGTGCTGATGGGAACACCGTCGGAGGTGCTTCCACAGTCGATCGAATATTTCCGTACCTATTTTGCGGGTTCTCTTGGGTTTGTCATGTACAATATTTTTGTCGGTATTTTACAGTCGGTCGGTGACAGCCGGCATCCGCTGATCTATCTGATCGTGTCCTCGTGTATCAATGTGGTGCTGGATATTTTCTTTATCGCAGGCCTTGGCATGGGAGTCGGGGCAGCGGCGCTGGCAACGGCGATTTCTCAGTTTGCCAGTGCGATTTTCTGTATGATTCACCTGATGCGGACAAAAGAAGAATATCGGTTACAGATCAGTAAGATTGGTTTTGACGGGCTCATGATGAAACAGATCATTCAGAATGGTGTGCCGTCCGGTTTTCAGAACTCCGTGATTTCTATCGCCAATGTTTTCGTACAGACCAATATCAATGCTTTTGGAAAAATGGCGATGGCAGGCTGCGGTTCTTATTCAAAGATTGAGGGATTTGCGTTTCTGCCGGTTACATGCTTTACGATGGCGCTGACAACCTTTGTCAGCCAGAATCTTGGTGCGAAGCAGTACGACCGTGCGAAAAAAGGTGCGCGGTTTGGCATCCTGTGCTCCATAGTGATCGCGGAACTGATCGGTGTTCTGATCTATGTGGCGGCTCCGACGCTGATCGCGGCATTTAACGGAGATCCGGAGGTGGTACATTATGGTGTGATGCAGGCGCGGACGATTGCGCTGTTCTATTTTTTGCTGGCGTTTTCTCACTGTATCGCAGCAGTCCTTCGCGGCTCCGGTCATGCAGCAGTTCCTATGATCGTCATGCTCTGTGTCTGGTGTCTGTTCCGTGTCAGCTATATTACCGTTGCTGTGCACTACATTCCGGATATTCGTGTGATCTTCTGGGCATACCCGCTGACCTGGAGCATCAGCTCGGTGATTTTCCTGTATCTGTTTTTACGTGGAAAATGGGTATATGGATTCGAGAAAAAAAGATAAAACAGATAGTTTTATCACAGGTACTATAATTTTCAGAATTGAGGAAGAATGTTCGTATGCTAAATAAAAAAGAATTCTTAAAATACGCATCAAGATTAGCCTTTCCGATTATGATCCAGAATCTGATCGGAACACTGGTAAATATGGCAGATACAGTGATGCTTGGATATGTGAGTCAGACGGCTATGTCGGCATCCTCCCTTGCCAATCAGTTTACATTTATTCTTTTCTGTTTATACTACGGTATGGCAGCGGGAACATCGGTTTTATGTGCCCAGTACTGGGGAAAAGGTGATAAAAAGACGGTAGAAAAGATACTTGGTCTGGCGGAACGAATCTCGCTGATTGTTTCTGCTGTATTCTTTGCTGTCTCCTTTGCCATGCCAACTACTATTATGAAGATTTTTACCAATAGTCCGGAGACGATTGCTTCCGGTGGTGAATATCTGAGGGTGATTTCCTTCTCGTTTGTATTTATGGGATTCTCTCAGGTTTTTATGAGTGCCCTTCGAAGTATCGGGAAGATCATGCTGCCTTCTGTTACGTATGTAGTTTCTCTTTGTGTCAATGTAATCTGTAATGCCACTTTTATCTTTGGTTTGTTTGGACTTCCGAAGCTTGGTGTTACCGGAGTTGCCCTTGGTACGGTGATTGCCAGAATCGTAGAGGTAGTGATCTGCCTCGTTTACTCGTTACATAGTTCCGATGTCAGATTCCGGATAAAATATTTCTTTGCCAAAGCAGGTGTTCTGTTCCAGGATTTTATGAAGATCGCAACGCCGGCTGTGATCAATGATGTTGTCTGGAGCCTGGCCACTTCAGCATTTGCAGCGATCCTTGGTCATATCGGCGATGATATGGTTGCGGCAAATGCAGTTGCTGTTATGGTGGTAAATATTGGTGCCATCGCCTGTCGTGGCTTCTCCAATGCAACTACGATCATTGTCAGTCAGGAGCTGGGCAAAAACGGTGTTGACACAGCCAGAGAATACGGAAAACGCATGCTCAGGATCACAATTGTTGTCAGCCTGATCGGATGTGGCGTTATTCTGGCGATTCGACCAGTGATACTGAATTTCTATCGTGACAAACTGACAGAGACCGCCATCTATTATCTTGGTGTCTTTATCATTATGACAACCTGGCGTCTTATGGGGGAAAGCATCAATACCTGCCTGATATGCGGCTGCTTCAGAGGTGGTGGTGATACCAGATTTGGAATGATCACGGATACGATATTTATGTGGCTTGTTGCAGTTCCCCTTACCTACCTGGCAGCATATGTATTCAAGCTGCCGCCGATCTGGGTATACTTTGTAATGACCCTGGATGAATTCGAGAAAATGCCGGTGGTATTCGTTCATTATATCAGAGGAAAATGGCTTACGAATATTACCAGAGATTTCGAGTAATCAGGGAACGGAATCATTATATAAAAGGAACAGTACAATGAAAACGGGCTGAATGGCATCTTCTGCTATTCAGCCCGTTGCTTATGTATCGTTTTAAAAAATTTTGTGGAACCAGGGGCATGTTTCAGGAAAGGAAGTTATCCCTGAGCTGCGATTTATTCGATTCTTTCTTCGTCTGCACCCGTTGGCTTCTTAAAGTGGCCGACAATTATTTGTACAAGAACCCTGCCTCCGATAAATGTAAGAAGAAGGCCTGCCGGAATTCCTATACAGGCCAGAAGGAACGTTAAAGGGTCGTCGTCACCTTTCATTTTGTATTTGCCTCTTGGTGTCAGATAAACTTCGACATTTTTTTCTTCGCCTATGCTGACTTCCCGGTAGTAGGTACGTTTCCCTGTATATTTTATTCCATCCACTTCATACGAAAGCTTCGTCACATACTCGTCGTAATCGTCATATTCGTCGTCCGAATTCTTTATGTCATAATCGATAACACGGGCTGTTACCGTCCGAACATCCGCTGATTTCTTATATTCTATGCTGGATACAATTCTGTTAACACTCCATAAAAACACCCCTACAACTGCAAACAGGAATAAAAGACCTATTAGTACCTCACCTATAAAGTGTCCTGTTTTCCTTGATTTGTTTTTCATACACAATCCCCCTCTCAGCTTACATGATCCTGCTTTGATTTTTGCAGTACACCGTTATCTATGATTATATTATCGGAAAAACAGAAAAGCTGCACTATCACTTGTGTCAGGATAATTTTTCCGCGCCATGGGTCAGTTATCTGAAGAAGGAATCGCAAAAAAGATCGCCGAACAGATCAGCGTGATCGCCTTTAAGGCGCCTCGCCTGCTTCGCATGGAAAAAGAATTCACACTGCTCCGGGAAGCCGCCCTCCGGGCATATCGGCAGGAGTATCCGAACAGGGAGCACTTCCTGAACAAATAGTAAAGAGAGGGGATCGAGTTACGTTTCCGGTAAAAAGGAAAGCGCATATGCAAGAGAGTCGTTGAGATGAGATTTCATCATCTCGACGGCTTTTTCGATTTGTAATAACCGGGTGGCTGATCGGCGGGATTGGTTACCAGATAGGAAAAATCTACCGGAAATATTGCTGGGATATCATCAGTATTGTGGAAGTTATTACAAGCACAGCCATTGCAATTTATTTTGGAAAACGGATTAAAAATGTTATTCCGATAAATCTCATCACGCTGTTGCTACTGGTGCATGTGGTTTATATTGGAATCAGATGCTATGTGAAAGACTGGATGGAAGAACGAGGATATTATTAAAAAAGCAGGGAGTTTATGATATAATGAGCGTTAGCGAGCCAGAAGCGTGCTTGCACGGTTATGGGGAGCGGCGAATGTCGATCATGATAGCTGCGAAAGCAGCGTCAAGCACCGAAGGTGCGAATCATGATATATTGAATCTGAGTTTTGCAATGCAGGTACAGATGAAGATGCTGGCATGCGGAAATCATGACAATTTTACCAGAAAATATAACAGCTATTAAATCACTTAGAACAGGTGAAATCTCAATCGAAATTTAAGTAACAGACTGTATAGATGAAAAGGGGAGTTTTTTTACAGCCCCTTTTTCCATTAAAAAGTGTGGGAAATGTCTAGAAGATCAAAATTAATACCAAAAAATGAATAATTTTAAAAAAGTGGGAATAGAATAATGACAGAAGGCACAGAGTGTGATAATATCAGTCTATAAAATATATTACCGAAAAATAAAAATAATTCTAAAAGTGGGAATAGGAGATAGTAGCATGCAGCTTATCGTAAGAAAAGAGTATTTAAACGAACTGATTGAATTGTATGGGACACCGGATATAAAAGTAATTACGGGCATCAGACGAAGCGGTAAATCGGTATTGCTGCAAGAGTTTGTCTCTTATCTGCAGTCATTAGAGGAAGCGCTAAATATTGTTATGATAAACCTTCAGGAATTAGAGTTTGATCATTTGTTGGAGTATCATGCATTGCATAAGTACATCCTGGAACAGTACAAAGAGGGAATGACGAATGTTTTACTGGTTGATGAGGTTCAGCTATGCCCGCAGTTTGAACTTGCAATTAATAGTATTTATACAAAAGGAATTTATGATATTTATATTACCGGTTCAAACGCATTTTTGTTAAGTTCAGATTTAGCAACACTTTTTACCGGAAGAACGATGGAAATAAAAGTATATCCATTTTCTTTCGTGGAATATCTAACTTATTATGGAATTACAGATAGATATGATGAAGCTTTTGATCAGTATGTCCGAACTGGTGGTATGCCTGGCGCTTATGTGTATAAGACTGAGGACAGACAGTATGATTACGTTGGGGATGTATATTCAACCATTCTTATCAGAGATTTGGTTGAAAAGTATAAGATAAGAAATAAATCAGAGTTCACTAACATATCTGAATTCATGATGGATAACATCGGTAATTTACTTTCGCCTAATAATATCAGCAAAACTTTAAAAAATGACCAGAGTGAGATAACCAGAAAGACGGTGTCAAAATACATTGGTTATTTGGAAAATGCCTTTCTGTTCTATGAGGCAAAACGGTATGATTTAAAAGGGAAAAAATATCTGGCAAATAATAGTAAATATTATCTTTGTGATACATCATTTCGTTATGCAGTCAATGGTACACGAAACATGGACTTTGGAAGAGTTTACGAAAATATTGTTTATCTGGAGTTGCGTAGAAGAGGATATGAGGTATATGTGGGAAAACTCTATAAAAAGGAAGTGGATTTTGTAGCTAAGAAACGTGAGGCTCAAATATATATTCAGGTAAGCGACAATATTTCAGATGAAAAAACATTTGAAAGAGAATATTCGCCTTTGCTTGCAATAAGAGATGCATATCCTAAGATGATAATTGCAAGAACACATCATGAAACTTATGATTATAAAGGAGTGCAAGTGGTTGATATCTGTAGATGGTTACGAGAATAGTACCAATTACTGAGCACATTAACAATGTACAATTTGACTGAACTTAGTGATTATGAATTCCTATGGAGAACAGATAGAGAAGCAGGTTTTATGTACAGCATTCTCTGCTACATGTGAAAAGAGAAAGTCTATTTTTAGTAAGGATGATATAGAAACTACATTACATTTGGTATCTAATGATTTACATATGGCAGAGCTTTGGGGGCAGTTTCAAAAAAGCAATTATCCAGAAATTTTCCAGACAGCGTCTGGAAAATCTGTGAGTTTATTATCATGGTCGCATTATGCAGTGTTATTGCAAGTTAAAGATAAAGAAGCTATTACTATCGTATGCTCAAAACGCAGAAGGCAATGTTTTATCTTCAACAGAAGGAAAAAGAATAGATAAAGATAGAGGGTTTCGAATGAGCACAGAAAGCAAGACCAGAATGACGGAGGGGAGTATCGCCAGGAGGATCATTTTATTTGCCATCCCATTATTTTTGGGAAATTTGTTTCAGCAGTTATATAATACGGCCGATCCCCTGATTGTAGGGAATTTCCTTGGAAGTAATGCACTGGCGGCGGTCAGTTCGTCGGGCAATCTGATCTTCCTTCTGGTCGGTTTTATCAACGGAATCGCCATGGGTGCCGGGGTTGTTATCGCCAGGTATTATGGAGCAAAAAAGAAAGACAGTCTGCAAAAGTCGATACATACAACAGTGGCCTTTGGAAACGTGGCCGGGCTTGTACTGACGGTTGTCGGTATTCTTCTGGCACCGAAGATTCTGGTTTTGATGGGAACACCATCGGATGTGCTTCCGCAGTCGGTTACGTATTTCCGTATCTATTTTGCGGGATCGCTGGGATCTGTTATGTATAATATTTTTGTGGGAATCCTGCAGTCTGTCGGTGACAGCCGGCATCCACTGATCTATCTGATCATTTCTTCCTGTATGAATGTGGTGCTGTGATCTATGTTGCGGCACCGGCACTGATCGGAGCGTTTAATGGCGATCCGGAGGTGGTGCATTTTGGAGTGATGCAGGCGAGAACCATCGCGCTGTTCTATTTTCTGCTGGCGTTTTCTCATTGTATCGCAGCGGTACTTCGGGGATCCGGCAATGCATCGATTCCGATGATCGTCATGCTTTGCGTCTGGTGTCTGTTCCGGGTAAGTTATATTACCGTCGGTGTTCATTTTATTCCAGATATCCGCGTGGTATTCCGGGCGTACCCGCTGACCTGGAGCATCAGTTCCGGCATTTTCCTGTATCTGTTTTTGCGGGGGAAATGGGTGTATGGGTTTGAAAAAAGAAAAAATAGGATATTAAAAAGTTTTCGGTAAAAACCGGAGGGCATAATTCAGGGAGTCGTTCAGATGTGTTTTCATCATCTGGACGGCTTTTTCAATATCGCCATCTTTGTAAGCCTGAAAAATAGCCAGATGTTCCTCATCGATCCGAGTCTGGATCACGGTTTCCCGGCAGTACTGGTTGGAAAAAATAGAAATCCCGCTTCGGAGCCGTTCGGCGGACTCTGCAAGTCTGGAGTTGTTGCAGTAACGGTAAAAAACGAGATGGAATTCGTCGGAATACCGGTTCCAGGTTTGCACATCAGCGGCTTTGGCAGCTGCACATTCCTTTTCCAGAATCTCTGTGACCTCTGCCTGCAATTTTTCCTGATCCGGAGAGGCAGAAGCATAACGGATCGCCAGCCCGTCAAGATCCCCCATAAAAGTATAGATTTCCCGGAGATCATCGGCAGTAAAGCTGATCACCCGGACGCCTACATTAGAATAATAAGAAACCAGCTGATCCTGAGTCAGCCGGGTCAGAGCTTCCCGGATCGGGGTAGAACTTACCTGAAAGCGTTCCTGGAGAACCTTCAGGGTGAGCTTTTCTCCACATGGTATCTTTTGTGTCAAAATATCATTTCTCAAAATTTGATAAATCTGTTCTGATAAAGTTGATTTATTTAATCCCATCAATAAAAATCTCCTGTTATTCCTGTGTCTATGATAGCAGCCGGATCTTCCCGGAAGCTCGCACGTAGATATTATATGAAATATTTTAACATAGTACATAACGGTCAATCAAGAGTCTGTATTCGAACAAGATCTAGCTGTATTCCGGATTTTTATGTACGAATATGTTGCAGCTATTTGCTTGTTCTGTTCTGAGCATCGAGTCCTAAATCATGTAGAGTTGTTGTAAATAACAGAAATCTATATGAGAAATGTTATTCTTTTGTGGTTTTTGCCTTAAAAATACGTTTCTCTCGTTGACATTAACGCGTTGAAGTGTTATAGTCTGATTTAACATATGACATTTTGCAAAATGCAAAATAAGATAAAGGTGAATGGTTGATCAGAAGATACGAAAGATGATGATACAGGTATCACAGAGTCAGCAAAGAAGGGATGAAAGGAAGGACGATAGAAGATGGCAGAATATAACTGGCCTTATCCGGATGAGTTCGGACAGACGGAAACAGTAGATTCCGATATTCTGGTTTTAGGTGGAGGACTTGCAGGATGTTTTGCGGCGATCGCGGCAGCAAGAAAAGGGAAAAAAGTAGTACTGGTAGAGAAAGGGGCAACCAAGAGAAGCGGAGCGGCAGGAACAGGATTTGACCACTGGGAGTCAGCCTGTACTAATCCGTGTTCTCAGGTGACACCGGAAGAAATTGCCAATGCTTATGTGGATGAGCAGGATCATTACAGCAACGGTATCGCACATTATATTGAGTGCAGAGAAGGGTATGACCGTATGCTGGATCTGGAAAGTTTCGGTGGCAAGATCCGTGATACGGAAGATGAGTTTAAGGGTGCGGAATTCCGGGATGATGAGACGAAGCTGATGTTTGCTTATGATTATAAGAACCGTTTTACGCTGCGTGTCTGGGGTTCTACATTCAAACCGGCGCTTTATGAAGAACTGAAACGTCTCGGTGTCACGATTTATGACAGAACGGAAGCTACCGCCCTTCTTACAACGATAGAAAATGGAAAGAAACGGGGCATCGGTGCCATCGGTATGAACGTACACACCGGAAAACTGCTGGTATTTCGGGCAAAAGCTACTTTGCTGACGATGTCAAGACCGGCCCGCGTGTGGTTATTTAACCCGGATCTTACCGGACTTTGCGAATTCCGGCCGATGCAGTCCATCGGAAGCGGTCATGCCATGGGATGGAGAGCCGGTATGGAGTTTACCATGATGGAAAAATCGGTGAAAGGTGAATTCTCCGCAGCCGGACGAAGCTTCCCTCCTTACGGAACAGGAAACAATCATAATACCTGGTATGCAGCGACGATGGTGGATGCCAGAGGCGTGGAAATTCCGTATCTGGATCGTGACGGCAATGTGCTGAAGACTGTATCTGAGCGTTATTATCCGGTAAAAGGACAGAAGTTCTTCTTAAAAGGCGGCGTGATCGATGAACCGAAGTACGAGTACCGCGGACCGGAGACGATGCCTTTTGACGAACTGATCAAGAGGGGATATAAACTGCCGTTTTATGCGGATCTGAGCAGAATGCCAGAGATGGAGCGGAAAGTCATCTGGGGCATGATGGTCGGAGAGGAAGGAAAGACCAAGATTCCGATCCTTCAATATTATACAGAACGTGGATTTGATCCGGAGAAACATATGCTGCAAAGCTATGGCAATGGCTGGCAGTCCGCAGCCTTCCTGGATCAGGAGAGACAGCTGTTCGGGGCGCCGGGCGGAATTATGCATGACTGGGATCTGAAGACCAATATTGACGGTATCTATGCGGCCGGTGATCAGCTGTTTGCATCCGACTGTGCCGGATTTGCATGTTCCACAGGATACTATGCGGGAAGAAAAGCGGCAGATTACAGTGATACGATCGAAGAACTGGCTGAGATCGACCAGGCAGAAGTGGATGCGGAGAGAGAACGTCTGTATGCACCGATGAACCGTACAGAAGGTGTCACCTGGAAAGAACTGAATATGGCGATCTCCAAGGCGATGCAGAATTACTGCGGTGGCGTGAAGAATGATGATCTTCTGATCCAGGGAATCGATCTGCTGAAGTCTTACAGAGAAGAGATCGTTCCGCAGCTGTACTGTAACAACCCGCATGAACTGATGCGTACCCATGAGGTGCTGGACATTCTGGATGTTTCCGAGATGATCCTTCAGGCCTGTCTGATGCGAAAATCCAGTTCCAAACAGCTGTGTTTCTATCGAAGCGATTATCCGCAGATGGATCCGAAAGAAGACCACTGCTTCATCACGATCCGCCAGGAAAATGGCGTTCCGGTACGGGGAACCGTTCCGGGTGATTATTTCGGTGATTTGAAAACAGAGTATGAGAAGAGAAACCAGGATTATATCGGAGGTGAGGCAAGATGAGTAAGATGAAAGTTGAAGTGATTCCGTGCAGTGCCACACCACTGATCTACGATGAAGAAAAATGTATCGGCTGCAACGCCTGTGCAGAGATCTGCCAGTGCGATATTATTCTGCCAAATCCGGAAAAAGGGAAACCTCCGATCGTGATGTTTCCGGGAGAATGTTATTACTGTGGAGCCTGCGTGATGGTATGTCCGAAAAAAGGCGCACTCCGTCTGCAGCATCCGGTGATGAACCGTGCAAAATTCGTCCCGGTAAAGCCGGAACCAGAAAATTAGAAGGGGATTGAAAATGTTCTTTGCAAAATGAGCCATGCAGATCAATCGATGATCCGATGGATTGACTTTGCGTTTTGAAACAGAATTTTAAAAGAGAAAGATCAAAAGAACGGCCCGGAATGCTGGCAGGAATCCAACAGAGGATCAGATTCCGGGCAGAACCAGGAGGAAAAACGTGGAAACAAATACAAAAAAGAAGATCGGTCTTCTGGGCTGTATCGGAACGGGAATCGGTGCGATCATCGGTTCCGGAATTTTCGGTTCACTGCCCACAGTGATCAATGATATTGGAACCGGAATTGTACTGGCACTGCTGGCGACGATTGTATACACCTTAGCCAAGACGATTCCAAATGTTTATCTGTCATCGGTAACACCGGCATCGGGAAGCTTTTTTATCGCACCGACAAAACTGATCCATCCGGCGGTTGGAGTGTTTATGGCGGCACAGAATCTGCTACAGCCGGTATTGATCTCTGTGTTTGCGGTGTTGTTTGGCGATTATTTTGTGGCGCTGTTCCCGGCGCTGGAAGGATATAAAACGCTGATCAGCATTGTGATTCTGCTGATCTATACGGGAATCGCATGGCAGGGCAATCATACCTTTGCGTTTGTCAATAATATCATGGTAGTAGTACTGATGGTGGCTATGGGCTGTTATATTTTTGTCGGTATGCCAAGCATCGATACCTCCAGACTGACACTGGGCGAAATCTTCAATCCGGGCGTGAAACTGACCAGCTTTGCGGCAGCAGTCGGTGTGCTGGCATCTTCGCTGTCCGGTGGAAGCGCGGTTTCCCAGATCGCAGATGATGTAAAGAATCCGAACCGGAACATTCCGCTGGCATTGCTCCTGTCCCCAACGATTGTTGCATTTATCTATATCGGCATGGGTGTTGTTACCATCGGCTGCATGCCGGCAGGAGAACTGACCACACTTTCAGAGGTGGGAAAAACATTCCTTCCTTCCGGCCTTCTGACATTTTTCATCGTAGGAGGTCCGCTGTTTGGTGTCCTGACTTCGATGGTTCCGGTTATTATGTTAACCTGTGCCCAGATTCAGGCGGCGGCAGACAATGATCTGTTCCCTGCTTTTGTCGGAAAGAAGAATAAGAATGGAGTATCACCGGTGATTCTTTGCTTCGTTATGCTCTTTTCTATCTGCTGTGTGGCGACCGGATCCAGTTTTGGAGTGTTAATGACTGTATTTTCTTTCGTCAATGCACTGTCGGATATCGCTCTTTGTCTGGTACCGTTCTTCCTGAAAAAGAAATATCCGCATGCCTGCAATCATTCTACCTTCAAGATGGCCATCGGTCTGGTATATGCACTGTCAGCCTTTGCGTTTGTAGTCGCAGCCTATCTGGCATATGCGATGATCAGTACGCTGGGAATGACCGTATGGCTGATGATCCTTGGTGCAATTGTACTGTTTGTGATCTATATTCTGATCCGTATCTCTTATCTGAAGAAACACGGCCGGGATCTGATCGCAGAACTGAAACAACCATATGAGCCATGGGAAGCCCGCGAGCGTGAGTGCAAAGCGATGGATGAAGGAAAATGATATACTATTGATTATAGATGATATAAAAAGTGCGTAAGCTTGGTGAGAACAATCCGGGGCTTACGCACTTTTTATGTATTGCTTTTTGAGATGTATTGGGAAAGCAATGAAAAAAATATTCCAATATGGGACTATTAAAGGTATTTTGCAGGTGTTAAAAACTGCTTCAAATTTACATTCCAAAATGTACGTAAAATATTATAATGAAATACAGGCGAAAAGTAAATGAGAAAAATAAATGCAAAATTAAATTAATCCATTGAAACAGTTTTAAAAAGTGTTATAGTGGGATCAGAAGGAGGGATTGATATGACAGAGCTAAAATTAGAGTTTCTGTTAGAAGAACCGGAAATCCCGGCAGAGGTGGATCGTTTGTTACTAAGTTTTTTAAAGGCATCTGTAGAGAAATATTCTCCGGAACTTTTCGGAAAACTTTATACAAAAAAGCAATCCGTCATGAAAACATATTGCTGGTCATGCTATCTGCCGGGAGCACGATTCGCAGCAGACAAGATTTATCTGAAAGAAAATCGGTTTATGGTAACATTTTCCGATGCGGACATGGGAGAACTATTTGAATTCTTTAATGCATTTCAGTTAATGCGGAATATAGAGTATCCCATGGGAGGAAACTCGATGAAACTGCGTGAAGTGAAAGCAAAAAAGATTCCGGAGATTAAAGAATCGGAGCTTATCATAAAAATGCAGAGTTCCTTACTGGCAAGAAAACATGATCCGGAAAATAATACGGATATCTATTATACCTGCGAGGATCCTGAGTTTTCGGATACATTAAAAGATAATCTGAAGTTCTTCTTGAACAAGATCGGATGGGATGAAGATGTGGATTGTTTTTCGATTGTTCCGGTGAAAGGAAAAAAGATTGTTGCGAAAGTATGGGGAAGACCAACAAATGCCAGCATTGGGATATACAAACTACAGGGAACGCCCCGGCTTTTAGATTTCCTGTACTCTGCAGGACTTGGAAGCCGCAGATCGGAAGGCCATGGGAAATGGGAAATCGTCTGGTAGAGAGAGGTGATATTTTATGGAAAAATATGCAATTACGCCAGGTGATTTTCTGAAAAACGCCGGAATCGTCGGGCTGAAATATATACTGGATTGCGCAAAGGCGCAGGAAGGTGTTGACTTTGGCATATCGGAAGACGGTCAGGAGATGTGGCTGAACTACGAATTTATTCAAAATGCGGACTGGACCAGTCTGTATTTCCGGGCATGTGTGCAAAATTTTGGAAGGTTTACTGTTTACCAGGGCGTAATGGAGAAAATCAAGTGCTGTATCGGGAAAATTCAGAATGAAAAATGGAATCCGGGAAAGAACGAAAAGGATGATTTGAAATTTATCAATGACAAACTGCTCTCGAACAGTTACCAGGCCGGCTTTGAAAATATCAAAGATCAGATCGAACATCCGGAAGTTTATATAACACTGAAAAAAGAAAAACTGATTGATAAAATGACAGCGGAAGAATTACTGGAAAGGCTTTCGAAATTACAGGTGTTTCTGGAGCAGGAGAAATGCAAAGAGACGTTTATTATGAAAAGTGTAGTCTACAACTATATCAATCGTTTCTGGGATGGAAAAAGTTTTCTGCTTCGCTCGAATGCAAAAAAAGATATGAGGGAACAGTTTGAAAAAGATTTTTCAGAACCATTCCGAAAATACTTTATGACAGATCATACAAAAGCAAAGGATCTGTGTATTGACTGTGGAGAACCTGTAACCACAAAAGAGAAAGTATCCATCGCATTTATGAAGGAAGTCGGGGACGATTTTACAAGAAAACGGTCTGCGTTCTGGAATTGTAATGTGGATGCGTTCCTGTGTCCGGTCTGTACGTTTCTGTATGCAGCAAGTCCGCTTGGGTTCCGACTGTTTGCCAATAAATTTGTGTTTGTCAATAATAACAGTGATATGTTCACTCTGCTGGCAGCAAATTCCAAAAACAGGAAAAGCAGTCTGGAAGGAGAAAAAGAAGAGAATCAGAGATATTCCCAGTGGTTTGCGGAAACTCTGAATATCATATTGAATGAGAAAAGACAGGAACTTTCCAATATTCAGGTGATCCTGCGTGGAACCGGGGATAAGGACAGATATAAACTTTCTATTATCAACAAGGATATACTGAATATCCTGAAAAGGGAAGATGTAGAAAAAGCATTGAAAAATCTTGGTCAGTATCCGTTCACAAAGATCAGAAATGATTTTGTAAATGTGCATGAACAGGCTGTTATGAACCTGTTGGGCCATCAGAATCAGTATATTTTGTTAGATTCCCTGCTGAGAGAAGCCATTGCAGGGAATGCTGCATCAAACTTTCATATACATTGGGTATATGAGATTCAGAAGGGAACAGAGATCAGTTACAAAAAAGAAGAAGAGAAGGAGGTTCTTATGTATTGCATCAGTATGAAAAAGAGCGGTTCGGAATTACGAAAAGCGATCATGACCGCAAAAAAAGACACGACCGGAGATAGTCTGCGTGGTATCGAGTATCAGCTGATTAATGCACTGTCGGTAAAAAATACAGAGAAATTTATGGATATCGTTGCGAGACTGTACAGTTCCTATGGATCGGAAAAACTCCTGATACCGAATGGGATGATTCGGATGTTACAGGACAAAGAAAAATTTTCGGAGTATGGATATGCATTTGTTTTAGGACTGATTGGATGTTATGAAGGAAAGAAAGAGGTAGAACAATGAGAAGAGAAGGATTGACAGTAACTATGGTTTTTCTTGCGGAAAGTGCCAATTACGGAGAGGGAATCGGAAATATTTCTACATTAAAGAAAATGTCAAGAGGAAACCACGAGCAGTATTCGTATATTTCCAGGCAGGCGATGCGTTATAACATTGTCCGGCAGGCAAACTGGGATCAGACTCCGGTGGACGGAAAAAGCGGTGTGGTTCAGTTTGCACCGTCTGCAACGATTGCGGAATATCCGGAAATCGATCTGTTCGGCTATATGAAGACAGCGGCAAAGGATGGCGATCAGAAAGGCGGAGCGTCTACAAGAAGCGCTGTAGTGAGACTGAGTAATGCTATTGCACTGGAGCCGTTTTTGGGTAATCTGGAGTTCTTAACTAACATGGGACTGGCAGCAAGAGGAAAGTTGGAGAATGGAATTGCACAGAGCGAAATTCAGCGATCATTTTATACTTATACCATAACGGTCGATCTGGACCGGGTAGGGATTGACGGAGAAGTGCAGATCACAGGAGAAGAAAAAGCAGATCGTGTGAAAACACTTCTGGATACCGTGCAGTATTTGTATCGGGATATCAAAGGTAGAAGGGAAAATCTGAGCCCATTGTTTGCGATCGGGGGAAGATATGAACGGAGAAATCCATTTTTTGAAAACAGGATCCGGATAGAAAATGATCAGATCAATGTAGAAACTCTGGCGGAACTGTTAGAGGACGACGCGATCCGCACCCACACATTTACCGGTGTCGTAACAGGAACTTTTGACAATGAAAATGAGATCCGGGGAAAATTATCCGGAGAATCCGTAGGTGCAGCATTCAGGCATTTAAAAGAGGAAGTGGAACAGTATTATGGAGAAAGCAATTAGAGTTCAGTGTTTTCAGAATCTGGTAAATTATCGAAAACCGAGCAGCTTTATCATAAAAGAGACATTCCCGCTTCCTCCGTATTCTACGGTGCTTGGAATGATCCATGCGGCCTGCGGATACCGGGAATTTCATCCGATGAAACTGTGTATTCAGGGAACAAACAGCGGAATGGTGTCGGAACTGTATACGAGATATTCCTTTTCTTCCGGTACGAAGTATGAAGAGGGAAGACACCAGCTGTGTGTGGATGGAAAATATGGTGTGTTTAAGGGGATCGCGAATGTAGAACTGGTCTGTGATAATCACATGGTGATCCATATTATTCCGGCAGAGGAAGATTTTGCACATGTATATCAATCCCTTCTATATCCGGGCAGGTATTTATCCCTGGGAAGATATGAGGATCTCCTGGATATCGAACGGGTTGACATTGTGAAAATTCATCAGGAAGAGGAAGTAGATCTCAAGCGGGATATGTACATACCGGTAGCGATGGCAGAGACACTGGGGATTGAGAACAGTCGTATGACGGTGTACCATCTGACAAAGGAATATGAGATTACCAAACAGGGTCTGCGGCGGTGGAAAAAGGAAAATGGAAGAGTCAATGCTTTTTATTATCCTGCAGGAAATACACTGGGGCAGGGTGCCTACGTGGACGATTTCGAGGAAGATGCAGCGTTAGTGTTCTGTTAAAGAAGGTCAGAAAGGCGTGGGAATGAAATACTATGCAAAATCGAAGAAAAAGGGATTATCTGATAAAGAGCGGGGGAAACAGATAAAAGAACCGGAAGAAGAACAAAAAACACTGAACAGCCATCAGGAAGATATTGTGCGGTGTGCTGAAGCGTTTTTTGAAGAATATGGCCGATATTTTTCTGAAAAAGAGAAACGGCTGGTCATAGAAGCCTGCTGCATTCATGATTGGGGGAAGGCGAATCTGGTCTTTCAGGCAATGATAAATCCGGAACTTGCCGGAGAACGGAAGTTAAATGTGAAATCTATCAGTCAGATCCCTCATGGACACCTTAGCGCAGTTACTCTGTCACAAAACGAATTCTTTGCAATGGACGATAGTTTTACGAAAGATGATTTTGGGGCTTTTGTCACGGCAGTCTATCATCACCATATGAGAAAAGACCAGGAAGACAGTTCGGAGCTTCGTACATATGGAAAGAAATATTATCTGGAAGAGATCAGTGATTATCTTGGACAGACCAGAACAAAATTGTACTGCAGCAACTTGAACCATCTTCTGTTTCACAATAACGGATATAGTGGGAAGTTCCTATGTGATCCTGCAGTCTGGAATGAATATCTTCTCGTAAAAGGATTGCTGAATAAGTTTGATTATACGGTTAGTGCCGGATATGAGAGTGCGGAACTGGCGTGTGATATTAGGGAAAAAAGGTTGAAAAAAGAAGTGGAGAGTTTTCTGGAAGGAAAGGATTTACGGTCTGCCCAACAGTTCATGAAAGAGCATACAGATGATAACCTTGTTGTTATTGCACCTACCGGATCCGGAAAGACAGAAGCCGCTTTGTTATGGCTTGACGGGGAGAAAGGATTTTATACGCTGCCTTTGAAAGTTTCTTCCAATGCAATTTATTCCAGAATAAAAAGCGGATATGGTTATGAACATGCGGCGATTCTGCATTCGGACAGCATGGCGATGTATCTGAAAGAAAATCCGGGATCTGCCTGGGAAAAACAGGAACAGGCAAAGTTGTTAGCGAATCCTGTTACTGTGTGTACGATCGACCAGTTGTTTACGTTTGTTTACAGGGCGCTGGGGACAGAGATCTTTGCAGCAACTTTGAAGTATTCCAAGCTGATCATAGATGAAATACAGTCTTATGATCCAAGAAGTATTGCTACGATCTTATACGGTCTGAAAACCATCCAGCAAATGGGCGGCAGATATGCGATTATTACGGCAACTTTTCCACCTGTACTGAAAGATTTTATGGAACAATACGGGTTGGCAGATCAGTGTTTGTTTGCAGACTTTACAGACAATCCGGATATTACGATTCGGCATAAGGTAAGCATCCGGTATTCGGAAATGCATCTGGATGAGATTGCAGAACAGGGGAAAACCAAAAAAGTACTGGTAATCTGTAATACCGTTTCCAGAGCACAGGAGGTTTATGAAAAACTGCGGGAAAGGAACGATTCTGTGTGGCTGTTACATTCCCGTTTTATTCGCAGAGACCGTAATTTACTGGAACAAAAGATTATGGAGTTTTCAGAATCGGATGAAGTGGGGATCTGGGTCACCACGCAGATCGTTGAAGCCAGTCTGGATATCGATTTTGATATTCTGCACACGGAAATGTGTACAGCAGACAGCTTGTTGCAGCGTATGGGAAGATGTAACCGGAAGGGAAGAAGGATTCCTGAACTTTCCAATATTTTTGTATATGATAACAAAAATGGAAGCGGAAGTATTTACGAGGAGAACTTGTATCAGCGATCGCTGGAAAAGCTGAAAAAGTATGAAGATATCCTTTTTTCAGAAAAACAGAAGACGAAATATATGAATGAAGTGTATCGGACAGAAGCGATACGGAATACAGAATATTACAGGCAAATTCAAGACTGTATGGAGAAATTCTCGGAGATCCATCCGGCGGAATATACTCTAACGGAAGCGAAGGTGCGCGATATCAAGAGTATTACGGTCATTCCGGATACCATTTATGAAGAAAATCAAGAACTGTTTGAAGAAGTAGAAGACAGATATCTATCAAAAGAGAGAAAGCAGGAGATTCGGACAAAGTTGCAGGATTTAACCATGGGAATCAATCTGAGGACCTGTTTTGGACATCCGGATGGAATAGATAAGGTAGCAATTGGCTCGACAGACATCCATCGAACACAGTTTGTGTATGAGGTTGATTGTGAAACACTGCAAGGACGAGGTCTTTTGCTTGGAGAGAAGGCAGATAGTATCTTTTTATAGGAGGTACGACGTGAAAGAAAATATAACTGGTATGATGGTATATTATTACTTCGTCTGCGAACGAAAACTCTGGTACTTCTGTCATGAAATCACAATGGAGACGGAGAACGAAGATGTGTTACTCGGAAAACTGTTGGACGAGAGCAGTTACAAAAAGAATGACAAACACATTTCTATTGATCAGATAATCAACATTGATTTTATGAAAGAATCCGGAGAGCTGCATGAGGTGAAAAAGAGTAAGTCTGTAGAAGAAGCAGGGATTTGGCAGATGAAATATTATCTGTATTACCTGCAGCAGCGTGGTGTGATCGGAATGAAAGGAAAAATCGATTATCCATTATTAAAAAAGACAATGAGTGTGGAAATTACAGATGAAGACTGCGGGGAAATAGAAAAAATCATTTGCGAAATTACACAGATAAAAAAGAGGAATATACCACCGGATGATTGTAATAAGAAAATATGCAAGAAATGTGCGTATTATGATTTGTGCTTTATATAATACGAGGTGAGTGATATGAAACAAAGTTTTTATGTTTATAATAACGGGGACTTAAAACGAAAAGATAACACACTTCAGTTTACGAATCACGATGGAGAAAAGAGAGATATACCGGTTGAACGGATTTCTGATATTTATGTGATGTCGGAAATGTCTTTCAATACAGCTTTTATCAATTATATTTCACAATATGGGATTCCGATGCATTTTTTCAATTACTATAATTTTTATACGGGAAGTTATTATCCGAGGGAAACGTTGCTGGCAGGGAGATTGCTGGTAAGACAGGTTGAACATTACACGGATTATGAGAAAAGGATTGTGTTGGCGAGGAAATTTATCGAGGCTGCGGCGGATAATATTTATCGTAATCTCAGATATTATAATGGAAGAGGGAAAGATGTTTCTGTTTATATGAAAGAAGTGGATTCGCTTCGAAAACAGATTGGCGGTACGACTACAATCGAATCGTTGATGGGTGTGGAAGGTAATATCCGAAAACAATATTATGCTGCGTGGAATATTATCATTAATCAGGAAATATCGTTTGAAAAGCGGGTGATGCATCCCCCGGATAATATGATCAATTCATTGATCTCTTTCGTAAATACGCTGACCTATACTAAGGTACTGGGAGAACTCTACCGTACTCAGCTAAATCCCACCATTAGTTACCTGCATGAACCGGGGGAGAGAAGATTTTCTTTAAGTCTTGATCTTGCAGAAGTGTTTAAGCCGCTGATTGGTGATCGGCTGATTTTTTCCCTGTTGAATCGGAATCAGATCACGGAAAACAGTTTTACGAAAGAACTGAATTTTCTTCATCTGAAAAAAGATGCCTCCAAACTTATCGTGTCGGAACTGGAAAGTCGGCTCAAGAAAACGGTGATGCATAAAGAACTGGGAAGACAGGTCTCTTATCAGTACCTGATTCGTCTGGAAGCATATAAATTAATTAAGCATCTGATTGGAGAAAAAGAGTATGAGGGATTTCGAATATGGTGGTGAAGTATGTATATCGTATTAGTATATGATGTAAGTCAGGAAGACCATGGAACTAAGCGATGGTCAAAAATATTCAAGACATGTAAAAGATATTTAACACACATCCAAAACTCTGTATTTGAAGGGGAGATAAGCAGAGCGCAGCTGGCAAGCCTGCAGCAGGAACTGAAACAGTATATCGATCCGGAGTTGGATTCTGTTATTCTCTTCAAATCACGTCAGGAAAAATGGATGGACAAGGAATTCTGGGGCAGAAAAGATGACCTGACCAGTTTCATCTTGTGATTGTCGACCTGAGATAGAGATAAAACTACGAGAGGTCGACAAACGTGAAAAACATAAGCAAAATAGTGCTTCCGGTGAACCGTGTTATATCGAAATAAATAAAAAGATAAAAAAATATCATGGTCGACAAAATATGGTATAATATGGAAGAATTAATCGGTGGTTCAGAGGAGAGGGGTATTAATAGAAACATAGTGGAATGTAAAGGCGAGAAGTTGAGGCAACATTGAGCCGGTATTAATAGAAACATAGTGGAATGTAAAGTTATTTCTCCTGAGATGCTGTCAGGTCGGGATCTCTGTATTAATAGAAACATAGTGGAATGTAAAGTGATCTGCGCTGCCAGCATAGCCGTCTCCAGTGTGGTATTAATAGAAACATAGTGGAATGTAAAGTCTTTTAATGATGTAGATATTATACATCTGTATTTCGTATTAATAGAAACATAGTGGAATGTAAAGAGGAGTCCGGCAGCAGAACCAGCAAGCGATCCAAGTATTAATAGAAACATATTGGAATGTAAAGGTTAGCAGATAATAACTCAGGACGCTGTAATCTTCCGTATTAATAGAAACATATTGGAATGTAAAGAACAACCCACTGTATGACAAGATCAAGAACCGGAGCAGTATTAATAGAAACATATTGGAATGTAAAGCGAGATCAAAGTGTGTGCTTATGAAAGAATCAAAGTATTAATAGAAACATATTGGAATGTAAAGTCTGACCGGCCGGGGGGAAAACTGGTCGTCAGATGCGGTATTAATAGAAACATATTGGAATGTAAAGGTAAGTATTATTTTTAACACTGGTACACTGGACGACAAGTATTAATAGAAACATATTGGAATGTAAAGCTATGTCTCTGACTTCTAATACTGACAACAGTTTCGTATTAATAGAAACATATTGGAATGTAAAGTGAGATATATTTGAAAAACTACTTGCTTCGGTGTTCGTATTAATAGAAACATATTGGAATGTAAAGTTCATTGCATTGCAACAATAATGAGCAGCTTGCAGGTATTAATAGAAACATATTGGAATGTAAAGTTGTTTCAGCAAATCTTCCATGTTTGCCGCTGACGTATTAATAGAAACATATTGGAATGTAAAGCTTTTATCAATGCTTCAATTCTGATCCGGTCTGCTTGTATTAATAGAAACATATTGGAATGTAAAGTGTATTTCGCTACCATTTTTTCGGCGTTTGTTTTTGGTATTAATAGAAACATATTGGAATGTAAAGTAATATGACACCACGGCAGATGCTGGAGACGTTTCGTATTAATAGAAACATATTGGAATGTAAATACAGAACCTTCCAGAAATTTGTTGACCGCACGAAGTATTAATAGAAACATATTGGAATGTAAAGAAGATATCCGCCATAGTTTCTACAAGCTCGTCTGTGTATTAATAGAAACATATTGGAATGTAAAGGTGCTTTCCGCTGGTGGTTCCGGCGTTCTATAATGGTATCGTAATTTAAGACACTTCAAGAGACATTTCTTAATGAATCTGATATACTGTAAACACTACAGAAAGAAGGATTTTTATTATGTCTCGAACAAGAAGAAATTTCTCAGCCAAATTCAAATCAGAATTAGTGATTGAACTGCTCAAAGGAGAAAAAGACTTAAATACAATCGCAACCGAAAACAATATTCAGCCGAATCTTCTTCGCAACTGGAAGAAGGAGTTCCTCGATAAAGCATCCGTGGTTTTTGATGACACCCGAGAGGATAATCTAAAAGAAAAACTTGCTTTAGAGCGCAAGGAAAAAGCTGAATATGCGAAAAAAATTGGCCAGCTCACCATGCAGGTGGATTGGTTGAAAAAAAAATCTGAAGAAACACTTGGACCTGACTACGAGAGTAAATTTAGTCCAAAACCTTTTGAAGACTAAAGAACTTCCAGTTAAAACAGGAGCTGCGCTTCTTGATATCAACCGTACCAGTGTGTATTACAAGGGCACGCCCATATCTCAGGAGGAGTTAGATTGCAAATCAATCATAGATCGTTTACACACGGATAACCCGGCCTGGAGAGCACGACAATTGTCTGCCCAACTGAAGAAACGTGGGTATCAGGTTGGCCGCCGGAAAACGCGCCGTTATATGAATGAAATGGGGATCGATCCAATCTATCCAAAAATGAACCTTTCTAAACGTATGCAACAGGTTAAAGTCTGCCCGTATCTGCTACGTAATGCCGTTATCGACCGTCCAAATCAGGCATGGTCAATCGACATTACATACATCCCCATTAAGCGTGGATTCCTGTATCTGACCGCTGTGATTGACTGGTACAGCCGCTGTATCGTTGGCTGGGAAGTCGATGATACTCTGGATACCAGAATGGTCATAACTGCGTTAAAAAAGGCGTTTATGGTGGCAAAACCTGTTATCCTGAATTCGGATCAGGGCTGTCAGTTTACAAGCAATGAGTACATGAATTTCCTCAAAGAGAACCAGATCCGTCAAAGCATGGATGGTAAAAGCCGGTGGGCTGACAATATCATGATCGAACGATGGTTCCGGAGTTTCAAGTACGAGGAAGCATATCTGACTCAATACAACAATATCCGAGAAGCAAGGAAGGCTATTGGGAAATATGTGCATACATACAACTTTGAACGTTGTCATTCCGCACTCAATAATCAGACACCGGCATCCTGCTATTATCCAATCCTGTTACTGGATGATCACGCAGCCTAAGGGGGATTTTCTCCCCTACCCAGTTACATATATCAGTTCATTATAAAAAGCTTGGATTTTTGTCTTGACAACTGAACCACTATATTCAGAGGTGGGAAAAATATTCCTGCCTTCCGGTCTTCTGACATTTTTTATCGTAGGAGGTCCGCTGTTTGGTGTTCTGACTTCGATGGTTCCGGTTATTATGTTAACCTGTGCGCAGATCCAGGCGGCAGCAGACAATGATCTGTTCCCTGCATTTGTAGCGAAAAAGAATAAAAACGGTGTCTCACCGGTGATTCTTTGTTTCGTTATGCTGTTTTCGATTGCATGTGTTGCCACCGGTTCCAGTTTTGGTGTGCTGATGACGGTATTTTCCTTTGTCAATGCCCTGTCTGATATCGTGCTTTGTATGGTGCCGTTCTTCCTGAAGAAGAAATATCCTCATGCATGTAATCACTCTACCTTTAAGATGGCGATCGGACTGGTGTATGCGCTGTCTGCCTTTGCTTTTATCGTTGCGGCTTATCTGGCCTATGCGATGATCAGTACGCTTGGTATGACGGTATGGCTGATGATCCTGGGTGCGGTTGTGCTGTTTGTGATCTACATTCTGATCCGTATCGCTTATCTGAAGAAACATGGTCGGGATCTGATCGCAGAACTGAAACAACCATATGAGCCATGGGAAGCTCGTGAGCGCGAGTGCAAAGCGCTGGATGAAGTAAAATAGCCGTTGCTATTCACGGATACAAATGAATAAGAAACCGGTCGGGAAAGGCCGGTGTTGCGACAGCGTACGGATAGTATTCCGTACGCTGTTGTCGTATCCGGGGAAATCCGGAATATGAATAGAGGATGAGAGAGGAAAGTGAATTCACTGACAATATCCGGCGAAGCGTGTTGCGAGGATGGAGTGAGCAGCAACAGAAGGGTTGTGTGAAATAAATTAAGTATCGAATCGATGTGGAATATGTTATACTGAGAAAAAATGTGAAACCCTATGTTTGTGAGGGCGGTTTACACAGAAAGGACAGATATGGAAAAAGCAAGAACAGATGCATTATATTACGCGTTGAAAGAAAAAGGCTACCCCGATGATTTCTGCCGGGAGATCGCATATAAGCAGATGAATACGGATTATACCGCAACAAGGATGCTGGGATATCTGTACCGCGTATCGAACCCACGCCCGGAAGATGTGGTGGATGAGATGCTGGCTATCTTAAGTGACCGGAATGCGATCATTCAGAAAAAAGAACTGGAACATGCACAGGCAACAATCAACCGGATCTACAGAGAAGGGTTGTGACAGTCAGAATATGGACAAAAGAAAAATTGCAGTAAATACAGGATGTGTCTGTCTTATAATTCTGTTTATCTTCGGCTTTTATCAATTGATCCAGTGGGATAATACGAGCAGAAGAGGGCAGGAAGAAGCAAAAAAACAGAAGGAACTGGACGAGGCAGAGGCGGAAGAGAAGGCGTATGAGCGGGCAAAAGAATATATGGAAAATTACCGGATCAGCCTGCAGGAAAGTATGCAGGCTGCTGGAATTGAGGATATCAGAGTATCTTATGAGCAATACAATCAGAGCACGTATTCCAGCGTTTACAATTACTGGGACGATGATTCTGACTATCAGTATTTTTATTATGAACTGAGTTATTACTGTGACTCGATAGATTCTATATTTGAAGAAGCTACGCAAGATGGAAATTATGATTCTTTTATAGAACTGATGGAACGGGAGTGCAAGATCAAAGATCAGCGGCCGGTGGAAGTGGATGGGTTTTATAAAATATTTGTTGGAGATAGAAAATACGCCGTAAAGATCAATGAAAGAGATCCGGAAGGAGAACTGACAATTTCCCGGGAGTATGGAGTGTATTACAGACTGGTGCAGGGAGAAGACGGGTATGAGCTTTATACGAACAGAGGAAAGATTTATCCGAAAGAAGACATGGAAGAGGATAATGAATCGAAAAACAATGCCGGTTCGAACAGCAATTCAGGCAGTACTAACAGTTCCGGAAGTTCCTATGGGCATGCCGGCGGATACGGTTCAGGCAGCTTTTACGGAAATGCCAGTGGATCCGGTTCTGGCAGCACTTCCGGGCATTCCAGTGGTTCCGGTTCTCTGAAAAAGACAGATCCCTACGATGTGGATGATTACGATGATCCCGATGATTTTGCGGAAGAATGGGCAGAAGATTTTGGAGATGGGGATTATGATGACGGATACGATGATGCTTATGATTACTGGGAAGAAGAGTATGATGATTAATCGAAATACATAATTTGTGATATTGTGCGTATAAATATAAGTATATAATAGGCAGATAAAAAAAATAAGCTGGGGTAACAGCGTGCTCCAGGAGAGTAAGCAGTCCTGTGATGGGGCTGCTTTTTTCTGCTTAAAGACAAAAAAATGAAAAAAAATATCAATAAAAAATCAACTGATGAATTTTTTCAATAGTCCTTTGCATTGTTGACAGGAAAAAATTTCCTTGTTATTATGCTGATACTATAGTTAGAATGTGCTAACAAGAAATAGTTAACAAGGAGAGGAAAAGATGAAAAAGACATGGAAAAAAGTCGTATCACTGCTTATGTCCGTCATGGTTGTTTTCTCTATGATGGGAGTTCCTGTTATGGCAGAAGAAGCAAAAGCAGCGCCGACAGAGGTGGCTTCCTGTACAGCCAGCGGACTCTGGACGACAGTCCTGAACTTTGCATTCAAGGACACTGCCTGGATGAATGCAATCAACAGTGTGACCGTCAATGGTACAGTGTATACGAACAAAACGATCAGCAGCTTTGGAAGTGATACCAATATCTGGGATATAGGAAGTGCAACAGGAGCTTATGGAAGCTACACAGCGCTTAGAATTGTCAGTCCGGATACCTATCCGCTGACTGTTGATATTACAGCAGCCAGTTATCAGAAGCTGACCATGCAGGTGACAAAAACAACTGTAAGCTATCAGGATGTTTATACAGCAACCGTAGTACCGCAGCAGCCGGTAGAAAAGACTTACAAAGCAACTGCAGCAGCTGCAACACACGGCAAAGTTACTCTGAGCAAGAGCGAAGGCATCAAAGAAGGCGAGACAGTAACTGCAACCGCAACACCGGACGAGGGATATGAACTGGATACCCTTACCGTTGCCGCTGCAGACAGCAAAGCAGTAGCAACACAGGCTACCAAAACAGGCTGTACATTTGCCATGCCTGCTTCTGATGTGACAGTTACTGCAACCTTCAAAGAAGAAGCACCGAAAACGATCGATCTGAGCCAGGTAAGCATCGCAACAGATACATTCGGAAATGACTGGGAAGTAACTTTTAAAGATGCGAACGGCTATGTAAAAGCGATCACAGAAGTGAAAGTAAACGGAACAACATGGGAAGAAAAATCCTACAGTATTTCTTCCGGTGGTGCATATAAGAAACATACAGACGATAACAAACTGGTATTTGCAGCAAAAGATTACAGCTCTGCACCGGTGATCCCGGTATTAAAGAGCGGTGATGTGATCACCATTTCCGCAAAAGGTTATGAAGATTTTAAAGCAAAACTGGTTATCGACCTTGACGGAAAAGCATCTCTGGTAGCAGATGACGGAAAGGGAGATCCTTATGAACTGCATGTAAAGATCGAAGGTACTTTCGATTCTGCCCTGGTAGGACAGGACAATTACGATGCAGTATCCAGCGCCAGTGTCGGTGGCGCTTCCAGCAACAAAAACAGTGATGTAACGGTATACGGAGCAATGCTGGAAAAAGGCAAAGAACCGACCGACAGCGACTGGAAAGAACTGGACAATATGTCCCAGATCAAACTGGACGGTAAAAAATGCAGCGTAAGTATCGTACCGGATACTGCAAGCGGAACACCGGCTGACAGCGACAGCGGAATGCAGGGTGTCTATATGACCATCAGCAGTGCCCTGACACTGAGCGGTACACCGAAGGATGCCGGTAACTATCTGATCTCTGTAAAGATTACCGATCAGCAGGGAAGAGAAGCAGTCAGCAATACCTTACCGTTCCATGTATACACCGGAGAGGAAACTCTGGCAGACAGACTGGTAACGGATAACTTCAAACAGTATGAAAGCGGTCTGTATGCATGGGATATCATGGAACCATGGGCAATCAAAAACTTTGGAAGCAATGTGGATGGTGAAACAGAAAGCGTTCGTGTTCCGAAAGACCTGGAAGCATGGTTCGGATCTCATGTGAGCGGGACTTACGGATATCTGGGTTATGATCTTCCGTGGAAACAGGTAGTGAGTGGAGACATTCCGCAGACCCTGTATATTCCGGAAGGATGCAACCTGACACTGACCAATATGGAGATTCTGAGCAGCGTTCGCATCGTCATTGAAAATGGCGGAAAACTGGCACTGGATGATTCTGTGGTACAGGGTATCATCGATGTACAGAGCGGCGGTACTTTCTCCATGAACTACAGCAGCTACAACAACGAATTTACCACAGGTGCATCTCTGTGTGGACAGCTTCGTCTGGCAGATGGCGCAATCCTGGAAAATGCAGCTATCTACTCTCATGCAAACTATCTTGCAAATGGAAACCTGACAGACCGTACCACTTCCGAGCCGGTAGTAACCGCAACCGGAAATGTTACGATCAAAGGCAAAGTATTTATCAAGGGCGATGACGGCGGAAGCGATATCGGACAGATGGCCCTGCGCGTATCCAACGGAACTCTGACACTAGAAGACGGTGCGGAACTGGTAGCTTACGGTGGAAGCGGCAAGACACTGCTGTACACCGAAGGAGGAACAGCAATTGAGCTGGATAATGCAACGATCACAGGAAACGGAAAAGTAACAGCAATCGGAGGAGATGTACTCTGGGGCAATGGCGGAACAGGTGTAACCGGAAACGGAATCATTTCCACAAAAGAAGCATTCCTTCAGGGAGCAACTGCAAACACTTCCAACAAAGCCGTACCTGGAAAAGCAACCGACGGTAATGTAAAAATGACAAGCACAAGCAAACACATCGAAGACGGAACCGAGATCTCCGGCGCAGACAACGATCCACTAGCAGATCTGTACTGGAAGACTGGAATTAACCCAACTCCGCCGCTGGATAAATTTGTAACAACTCCGGCACTGTCTATCAGTGATGTGGAAGTTGCAAATACAACCTATACCGGAAGTGCACTGGATCTGGTTGTAACAGCAAAAGACGGAGAAACCGTACTGACAGAAGGAACCGATTACTTCCTTACGTTCAAAGATGCAGACGGAAATGAGATTTCCGCAGATTCCATTGTACAGGCAGATACTTATACCGTAGTAGTAAATGGTATCGGAAGTTATGGTGGAATACAGGAAATCCAGTTTACCGTGGAACCAAAACAGACCACTCTGAGCGTGACTACAGATCCGGCTTCTGCAACATACGATGGAACAAGCAAAACTCCGACCGTGGAAGTAAAAGACGGTGACCAGACACTGGTTGCAGGAACGGATTACAAAATCACTTACATTTACGGGGAAGAAACAACTGCGAAAGATTTTGCAGGCGCAGAATTTGTAGAAGCAGGCAGCTATAAGCTGGTCATCACCGGAATCGGCAACTATGCTGGTTCCACCGGAGAAACTGTTTTTGAGATCAAAAAAGATTCCACCGGAACCGATGACACCAACAAAGGTGATGATAAGAAAGACGATACCAACAAAGGTAACGACAATACTTCCACCACCGATAAAAATGACGGAAATACAACAACCGATAACAACAAAACAACAGGAAAAGATAACCAGACGGTATTAAAAGATGACACAACAACCAGCAATACAAACAACACAAATACTACCGCCAAGACATCCACCAGAACAAACAGCGTGAAAACCGGAGATACCAACAACCTGTATATCTGGATCACACTGCTGGCAGTTTCCTGTGTTGCACTGGCAGGTCTTGTAGTATATACAAGAAGACGTAGAGCAAAATAAAAATATGAAATGAAAAAGATGTGGGCATCATGCATTATCCGGCATGATGTCCACGTTTTATGTTGCATTGCATATCAATAATTGGTCCAGTGGACCAATTTTGATTACGGGCAAAGGGCGAACGTTGACATGGCTGTATTGCTCTGGTAGAGTAATAAAAACAGAAGGCATCCGGCAGGGTGTGGTTGGGTTATCAAAAATTCTGAAAAAAGGAAAGGCGAGACAGAAAAATGGAAAAGCAGAAAATACTGGATCAGATCAAAGGGGGACTCATCGTCTCCTGTCAGGCGCTGGAACATGAGCCGCTGTATACGAAAGAGGGCGGTATTATGCCACTGATGGCGAAGGCTGCTGCACAGTCGGGCGCTGTGGGGATCCGTGCAAATACGGTGCGGGATATCACGCAGATCAAAGAGGTGGTAGCCCTTCCGGTGATCGGGATTATCAAGAAAGATTATGAAGGAACACCGATGTATATCACGGTGACGATGAAAGAAGTGGATGCCCTGGTCGCATGTGGTGTGGATATCGTGGCGGTACAGGGAACCGGTGCCAGACGCCCGGACGGAAGCAGTGCACCGGAATTTATCCGTGCGGTCAAAGAAAAATACCCCCAGCAGCTGGTAATGGCAGACTGTGCGACGTTGGAAGAAGGAATCGCATGTGCCGAGGCGGGGGCTGATTTTGTGGGTACTACGATGCGTGGCTACACACCGGAGACAAAAGGATGCGACGATATCGATTATGCATTTATCCATGAACTTTCCGAAAAATGCCCTGCAAAGATCATTGCAGAGGGACATATCCATTACCCGGAACAGGCAAAAAAAGCGTTGGAAGCGGGAGCATTCGCTCTGGTAGTCGGAGGGGCAATCACAAGACCGGCGGAGATCACATCAAGATTTGTTTCGGCGATCCGAAAATAAGAGAGCAAATAGAACGTTGTTATAAGAAAACAGTGACGGTTGATTTTATGTAAACCAACCGTCACTGTTTTTCTATGCTGAAATTATATGGAAAAAGTTATGTTCATATGAATTACCGTTCACCGGCTGTGTCCAGACCCATCACCCATTTTCCGTTGGTAAAATCCGGAATATCAACGACAGCACCGCCTCTGGCTACAGACATCTCGGACAGGGCTGTGATCGCCATCCAGGAAGCTGCATCGTAGACATCTACCGGCATCGGGCTGTCTTCGCGCAGGCACTGGAAGAACTGTTCGAATTCCAGCCAGTCCATGCCGCCGTGGCTGCCCTGGACGCCTTCTGCGAGGAATTTTTTCCAGATCGGATGATCGTAGGTTTCGGCGTAGGTATCAGCGTTTCCGCTGCACTCTTTTCTCCAGTCAAAATCGTGATCGCGGTCTTCTTTGCGGTCGATGAAGACAGAATCGGTGGCTTCTTCGTACATGCCTTTGGTTCCACGGACAGTGAAGTTACGGCTGTAGTATCTCGGCAGGGTGGTGTCGAGGGTCAACTGGATAGTTTCTCCGTTGGCACAGCGGATCATTGTGGTGATGATATCACCCTGGGCAAAATGTGCCTGTTTCAGTCTTTCGTCATCGCTCTTATTCTGCATGATGAACTCATGGAGTCCTGCAGATTTGGAGGCGAAGGAAGAAAGGGTGAGCATCCGGTTTCCGTGGTTGATATTCAGGATCCTGGCGATCGGTCCCAGATCGTGAGTCGGATAGTTTTCGCAGTTTCTGGACAGATAATTTCTAAGGCGGTAATGTCTGTTCTCTTTTCCGAATGCGATTTCGTCTCTCAGATCATGCTGATATCCACCGGCGCAGTGAACTATCTCACCGAGAACACCCTGTTCTACCATATTTAATACCATCAGTTCGCGGCGGCCGAAACAGCAGTTTTCCAGGAACATGAACGGTGTTTTAGTTTTTTCATAAGCATCGACCAGTTTGTAGCAGTCTTCCAGAGAGTAAGCGCCACCTACTTCCATGGCTACGGCTTTTCCGGCATACATGGCAGCAAGGGCGATCTCTACATGAGATTCCCAGGCGGTTGCGATGATGATCGTATTTACTTCTTTATTTGCGATAATATCTTTATAATCGGTAGATACAAAAGGTGTCGGCTGTCCGGCAGCTTCCACTACTTTCGCTCCTTCCCGGGCGCGATCTTCATAAACATCACAGACAGCGACAACCTGTTCTTTCTGAGCCAGAACGATATTTTCCAACAGATCTTTTCCACGGCATCCAAGGCCGATATATCCGATTTTAATATTTTCCATTAGAGTCTCTCCTTTATGTGTCTTTTTATAACCATTTAGTAGATAGAGTTCTACGAGGTTTTCTACTCTCGTAACTGCAAATATGCCGAATGATTATATTCTGAAGTTTATTATACACAGATACCGGGATTTGACAAGGAAAGTAAAATCTAAATATTATGAAAAATCGTAACTATTCAGTAGCCACTGTCCACTGTGAAGGTACTGAACAGTTACGAAAAATCAAAGAAAAGTGAGTGAGAATCTTGTGTTTCATGTGGGAAATTTCTATAATAAAAGAAGAATCGTTTGAAAAAAATGAGAAGATTTTTGAGGGTTACACACATAATGTAAAGGAGACAGGAAATTATGAAATTTACCAATGGTTACTGGCTGCTTCGTGATGAGATGAAAGCTGCCTATGCAGTAGAGTACGGAAGTCACCGGGTATACGGGCAAGAATTGACGATGTATCTGCCGTGTTCCCATATCGTGGATCGGGGAAGCTGTCTGAATATCCCGCTTCTGACGGTGACACTGTCCAGTCCGATGGACGGTGTGATCAAAGTGTCTGCGGTGCATCATGACGGAGCCGTATATAATGGACCTTTTGCAAAGATTTATACCGGCGATGCGCATGTGCGGATCGAGGAGAATGAGGGGCAGCTGATCTATCAGACGGGCTCTCTGAAAGCGGTGATCGATAAAGCACCGAATGGATACAAGATGGCATTTTATGAGGGAGATACTTTCCTCACAGAGTCGAGTTTCCGGAATCTTGCCTATATGCAGAATACAAAAACCGGGAAAAACTATATGCTGGAGCAGATGTTCCTTGATGTGGATGAATATGTCTACGGACTCGGGGAACGTTTCACGCCGTTCGTAAAAAACGGACAGGTAGTGGAGATGTGGAACGAGGATGGCGGAACTGCCAGTGAGATTGCCTATAAAAATATCCCGTTCTATGTGACAAATAAAGGCTATGGTATCCTGGTGGACAACGAGGGCGATGTGGCGTATGAGATCGCCAGTGAGAAGGTAGAACGGATTCAGTTTTCCGTAGAGGGGGAACATCTGGATTATTATGTGATCAGTGGAAAAACGCCGATGGGAACCGTAGAAAAATACACAGAACTGACCGGAAAACCGGCACTGCCGCCGGCATGGTCGTTCGGATTGTGGCTGACGACTTCTTTTACTACGAATTATGATGAGGCGACCACTTCCGGTTTTATTCAGGGCATGGCAGACCGGGAGATTCCGCTGCATGTGTTCCATTTTGACTGCTACTGGATGGATGCCTATGAGTGGTGTAACTTTGAATGGGATCCCGCGACATTCCCGGATCCGAAAGGCATGCTGAAACGGTATCATGATCGCGGGCTTCACATCTGTGTATGGATCAATCCGTATATCGGACAGAAATCCTGTCTGTTCAAAGAGGGAAAGGATCATGGTTATCTGGTTAAGAAAACAGACGGAAGCGTATGGCAGACGGATCTGTGGCAGCCTGGTATGGCACTGGTTGATTTTACAAATCCGGATGCTGTGGCATGGTATCAGGGAAAGTTAAAGACGCTGCTGGATATGGGCGTGGATTGCTTTAAAACTGATTTTGGTGAGAGAATCCCGGTGAAAGAAATCGAGTATTTTGACCATTCCGATCCGGTGAAAATGCATAATTACTATACTTATCTGTACAATCAGGCAGTTTTCGAATTACTGGAGCGTGAGAGAGGAACCGGCGAAGCTGTGCTGTTCGCGCGTTCTGCCACCGTCGGTGGTCAGCAGTTCCCGGCACACTGGGGCGGTGACTGTTCTGCAAGCTATGTTTCCATGGCAGAGACTCTTCGTGGAGGACTTTCTCTGTCTCTGGGTGGATTTGGTTTCTGGAGTCATGATATCAGTGGATTCGAGAGTACCGCACCGGCGGACATCTACAAACGCTGGTGCCAGTTTGGCCTGTTAAGTTCTCACAGCCGGCTGCACGGTTCGTCTTCTTACCGTGTGCCGTGGATGTTTGATGAAGAGGCATGTGATATTCTGCGGGAGTTTGTCAATCTGAAATGTCGTCTGATGCCATACCTGTACGGGCAGGCTGTGCGCTCACACAAAGAAGGCCGTCCGGTACTGCGCCCGATGTTCCTGGATTTCCCGGAGGATCGTGCATGTGATACCCTGGATCGGCAGTATATGTTCGGCGATTCTCTGCTGGTGGCTCCGATCTTTAAAGAGAACGGTGAAGTGCAGTATTATCTGCCGGAGGGAACCTGGTATAATCTGATCACCGGAGCAGATGTGAGCGGAGGAAAATGGCAGAAAGAGACGCATGATTATCACAGTCTGCCACTGATGATCCGTCCAAATACAGTGCTTGCTTTGGGCAATAATGACCAGAAACCGGATTATGATTATGCGGATGGTGTTAGCCTTCTGGTATCTGCGTTTGATGAGGGAGCCGAAGCGAAAACTGAGATACCGGATCTGAAAGGAGAGACGGTGATGACGGTGACTGCGAAACGTGTGGGAGATGAGATTCACCTGCATGTGGAAGGCGGAAACGGAAATTATACGGTGAAGAGCCTTTCGGGTTGCAAGGTAGTTGTGGAAGCGTAAGAATCTGCGGGGACAGAGAAGAAATACCGAAGCGTATCCGTAGAAATGTCAGAAAAGCTATAATGCGAAAATAAAATTGTAAAATTATATCACCACAAAGAAAAAGCATGCATACAGAAGCGAAAAAATCCTGTATGCATGCTTTTTTGATGCATTGCATATTAAAAATTGATCTGGTGAATCAATTTGCTTACATAAGATGCGTAGAACACTGCTGGATGTATCTGGATTCTGTGTCGGTCGTGGGAGATTGCAGTTGAAAAAGTCCTGTGTGCGGATCAGTTACCGGCAGCCGTACCGCGCTCCGCCCAGCGAAACCACTTTTGTGGAAATTCAAAGACAAACAGGATGCCAAGCACGATCGCCACCGCGATCTTCAAAGTCTGGAATCCACGGTCGGAAGCTTTGGCCAGCTGATCTGTCACGACATAATAGGCAGTCCAGTAGATCCCTGCTCCCGGAACCAGCGGGAAGATGCCTGCAACGAGAAAGATCGTCACCGGACAGTGGCGCCGGACCGCACTGAGCCTGGAGAGAAAAACGACAAGAACCGTGGCAAAAAAAGTGGAACCGAAGAGCCCGCAGCCAGCCAGCAGTAACTTGTAGCAGATCCAGCCACAGCCACCGGCCAGACCACAGTTTACATAATATTCTTTTGGCACCTGAAAGAGCAGGGCGAAAGCGATCGTACCGACAAAAGCGGTAAGAAACTCGAAAATCAGATGTACGGACATAAAGATAACCTCCTGAGAGATAGATAAATATATTTGATTTACGCAAGCAATAAGTAAGCTTCGCAAAGCGTATGTTATCTCGTTTTATAAAATCCGCCGGGACGAAAGAAACCCATGCATTCATAGAAACCCATGAATCACGGCAGAATCGCACCGCCCACAAAATGGTGATACCCGATCATTACAAGACCGACACCCATTGCGATACTGAACGTGACAAGCAGTGCGTCCAGCATGCGGACCGCACCGGCAATATAGTCTTGGTCGGCGATATCGCGGATGCCATTCGTAAACGCCACACCGGGAACCAGTGGGATGATGGAACCGATGATAATCTCACTCAGATGATGTCCAAGTCCTAACTGATAGATCAGGACGGCGATGAAAGTCACAAACATGCCACCGGATATATTCGTTGCGATTTTGGAAAGCTGTCCTTTCACCACACACAGCAGATAGACATACAGCAGCAGTCCGGCGATAAAAGCCACGATACAGTCTACCGGATCGCCGCCGAAGAGATAACAGAAGCATCCGCTGCCCACGCCGGAAGCAAGGATCTGGCAGAGATTCCGTTTGGCGGGCATCTGCTGGATATCCTGAAGCTTCTGATAGGCTTCCTCCGGTGTATAGAATCCGTGTTCAATCTCACGGGAGAGCTGGTTGACCGCAGTGACACGGTCAAGCCGGGTAGCACTCAACGGGATGTGGCGTACCCAGGCAAAGTTTTGATCCGAGTTGCTGTCAGCCGTGAGAAAGAAACCACTGCTTAAGACAAACGGATCACACGAGTCGATGCCGTAGGCATGGGCGATCCGGTTGATGGTTTCCTCTACACGGAAAATCTCCGCTCCGCTCGCCAGCAGGATATCCCCGGCAAGTGCCGCCACATTTAACGCCATACGGTTATGTTCTTTTTCTACAGTTTCCAAAATAAAATCCCCCATTGTACACAAAAGATGCGGATACAGAAATAGAAAGATTTCGGGATGTATTCGCGTATGGTATGACTCTAACACATTTTCGAAAGAAAACAAAGAAAAACCGATACATTTTCAGCAGAAAATCAGGAGCCATTTCACCATGTGGATGAGGAAAAGCAGCCGGAATCGATGGAAACGTATGGAAACGGTGGGATTTTTTGCTTGTTTTGAAATAGGTCTTGACGGGGGGAAGGAATATCTGTAATATATTCAAGAAGTACGCCCATCTGGTTGAAAAAGTTGGTGGGTGAGAAATGGAAAATAGAAAAGAAGTAACCGGCGGATCGTGGGTTGACTGTGGGATGGCGGTTATGAAAAAGAGGATAAGTATATGAAGAAAGATTGGGAAAACGTGACACTGATGCCGGAGTTTGACGAGCAGGGTGTTGCCTGCTATCGGCTGGATGGCGGAGATTATCTGAATGAGTATTATGTGGTTTCGGAGGCGGAGACGAGAAAGCTTCTGAACACACCGGAGATTGTCGGGTATGAGGTTTATAACTGCCTGATTCCGTCGACTTCTCAGATGTTATATTATCTGAAAGAACAGAAGAAAGTGACAACAGCGAATATCTTATCGATTCTTCGCGGTGCGCTGAATTATCCGCTGGAGGAGAGCTGCTACCGGGAGCACATTCGTGTGCATGACATCAGTTTCTTATCCAGTGAGCGTGTATTTCAGGAGGAAGAGATTGCGGGACTGGAGATCAAATACAGTAAGCTGACGATGGTACCGGACAGCACGTTGATGATCGGAGATATCATTGCGAGTGGAGAGACGTTGATCCACTGTCTGCGTTATGTGACTGATTTTTACCGGAATCACGGAGCAAAACTTCGGAATATTATCATCTTTACGATTGGTGGAACGAAGGGTATCGAGATCCTGGAGGATCTGACCCGGGATATTCGGGAGTTCTGGCCGGAATTTGAAGGATTTATCACGGTATATTATGAAGGAATCTTCGGTATGTATGAAGATAAGGGTGTATCCGGTATCAATCTTCCAAATGTAGACTTTTACTGGAAGGGTGGTATTGTGGCTCCGGAATTCCGTCGGGAGACACTTTCCATGTGCAGCCCTCTGTTTGAAAAATGTATTATCTATGATGGCGGGGCGAGACGTTACGAGATCCATGAGCATGTAGAAGAAGTGCTGGAGTTCTGGAACGGAATCAAAGAGCGCGCCGGTCAGATTGATTTTGGAACTTTACTGGAAGAAAAACTCGGTTATGAACTTCCGATCAGTTACGAAGACTGGATCCATGCAAACCATTATGAAAAGATCCGTCCGGCAGATACAAAATGGCTGTATCGCCAGGAACAGGGATATGTGGAGAGCATGAAGAACATTACATTAGAAGAACTGGCGCAGCAGCGGATCGATGAATTTACCGGTGCACTGCGTAAATATATTCTGTAATGGAATCAGCCGAAAGACAAATAAGGTTATGGAAACAAACTGAGACGGGAGAAAACAAATGAAAAAAGAGACAGAACAGAAAGTAGACATCGATTACGCGGATCGCGTCGTACCGGAGGAAGGAAAGAAGGGCTTTGTGACCATGTTTATGATCATGCTGGGATTTACCTTCTTCTCCGCGAGTATGTGGGCAGGTCAGCAGCTGGCAGCAGGACTGGATTTCTGGGGATTCTTAAAATCTTTGCTGTTCGGTGGAGCAATCCTTGGTCTGTACACCGGACTTCTTGGTTATGTCGGAGCGAAGACAGGTATGAGCATGGATCTGCTGGCGCAGAAAGCCTTCGGAGAGAAAGGTTCCTATCTTTCCTCTGCAATGATCAGTTTTACACAGATCGGCTGGTTCGGTGTTGGTATCGCCATGTTTGCGATTCCGGTAGCAGGAGAATTATTCGGTGACAGTAAAATTGCCATGTGGGCGCTTGTTATCGGAGCCGGTGTGTGTATGACAGCTTCCGCTTACTTTGGTATAGATTCTCTGACGGTGATCAGCTATATTGCAGTGCCGCTGGTAGCAGTACTCGGTACAGTGGCTATGGTCATGGCGATCCGTCAGGGTAACGGAACGATCGTGGATCAGTTCGCCGTATCCAGCGGTTCCCTCACCGTCTTTGGCGGTGCCGGTCTGGTTGTGGGATCTTTCGTATCCGGTGGAACTGCAACCCCGAACTTTACCCGATTTGCCAAAGATGCGAGGACAGGAACGATCGCAACGGTCGTGGCATTCTTTATCGGAAACTCCCTGATGTTCTTCTTCGGAGCAATCGCCTATATTTTCGTAGGTGGAAATGATATCTTCGAGGTTATGATCCGTCTGAATCTGTTCTACATGGCAGTTCTGGTACTTGGTCTGAACATCTGGACAACCAACGACAATGCCCTGTATACTGCAGGTCTTGGTCTGGCAAATATCTTTCATCAGAAGAAAAAACCGATGGTTCTGGTATCCGGTATCATCGGAACGGTGCTTTCTGTATGGCTGTATTATAACTTCACAAAATGGCTGAACATCCTGAACTGTACGCTGCCGCCGGTAGGTATCATTCTGGTACTTTCATACTTTATGAATAAGAAAGAGTATGAAGATCCGGACGCGAAACCTGCAGTGGTCAACTGGTTCGCTGTAGGCGGTGTGATCCTGGGAGCTGTTGTGGCAAATGTTGTAAAATTGGGAATTGCTTCCATTAATGGTATGGTGGTAGCAGCTGTATGCTATCTGATTGGTCAGGGAATTACAAAAAATAAATAAAAAATATAGAGAAAAATACAAAAAACCGTTATGTTGTACGAAAAACCGTAGGCATAACGGCTTTTTTGGTATACAATAGAGCGTAGAGTCTGCGAGAAGATAATATGGAGGGTTACATAATATGGAACAGGAAAAAATCAATCGATTGCAATGGATCCTTGATGATGCAGTGGCAAGGGGAGAGATCCCGGGCGCGATTCTGATGGTCAGAAAAGAAGGGAAGGAAACCGTGTATCTGGAAAGCGGTTATGCGGATATCGAGGCAAAAAAGCCGGTGTCGAGAGACAGTATTTACCGTCTCTATTCTATGTCCAAACCGATCACCGCAACTGCAGTGATGATTCTGGTGGAGCGGGGACTGATCGATCTGGCAGATCCGGTATGTAGATATCTTCCTGGATTTTGTGGACAAATGGTGGCTGCAGCAGACGGACATGTGGAAAAGCCATGGCGGGATGTCACGATCCAGGATCTGGTGAATATGACCTCCGGTCTGGTCTATGACGGCAATCATCTGACCGGAAAACAGACGGAAGCCTTATTTACCGAGGTGATTCAGGGACTTGATGAGGGAGAAGGAGGAGCTTATGGTACGGTGGAGATTGCCAACCGTCTCGGACAGATCCCGCTTGCCTTTCAGCCGGCGCGCTCCTGGTGCTATGGAACTTCCGCTGATGTGGCAGGTGCCCTTGTGGAAGTGGTTTCCGGTATGCGGTTCGGAGATTTTCTGGAAAAAGAGATCTTCACTCCACTGGAAATGGTGGATACAGGCTTCTGGGTACCGGAAGAGAAGCAGAGCCGGCTGGTGAAAACGTATGAGTGTAACGAAGGAAAGCCGTCGGTACTCTATACCGGTAATCATCTGGGCATCCGGAATGCGATGGATCGCCGCCCGGCGTTCGAATCCGGTGGTGCAGGCCTGGTGTCTACGATCGATGATTATTCGCATTTTGCACAGATGTTGTTAAATGGCGGAAGTTATAAGGGAAAACAGATCCTCAGTCCGGCGATGGTACGCTTTATGACCGGTCATGTGCTGAGCGCAGAGCAGCAGGAAGTCTTTGAACGGGAAGGCATGGCATGGCTGGAAGGATTTTCTTATGGTAATTTCATGCGTGTGCTGGTGAACCCGGGCAGATCCACAACGCTGGGAAGCAAGGGAGAGTACGGCTGGGACGGCTGGCTCGGCTGCTATTTTGCCAATGCGCCGCAAGATCAGATGACGATCCTTATGATGACACAGAAAAAAGATTCAGGAACTTTCCGGATGACACGGTTGCTGAGAAATACGATTTATAATATGTAAAAAACATAATTCTGTGGAAGAATGAACAGTTACAAAACTATAAACAAATGGAGAAGATGTGATGAAAAAAAGAGAATCATTTAATACCCGGTGGGGATTTATCCTGGCGTGCATCGGTTCGGCGGTGGGCATGGGAAATATCTGGATGTTTCCTACCAGAGTATCGTTATATGGAGGCGGAGCATTTCTGATTCCGTACTTTATCTTTGTGGCGCTGATCGGATTTACCGGGGTGATCGGAGAGATGACATTCGGACGTGCAACGAGATCCGGTCCGATTGATGCGTTCGGAATTGCCTGTGAGAGAAAAGGAAAAAGAAAACCGGGAGAAGCACTGGGGCTGATCCCGGTGGTCGGCTCGCTGGCGATGGCGATCGGCTATACGGTCGTTATGGGATGGATCTTAAAATATACGGTCGGCGCATTCACCGGGGCGACACTGGCACCGGCTGATGTGGACGAATTCAGTGCTGTGTTCGGTTCGATGGCATCTGCGTTTGGCAATACAGGCTGGCAGGTTGTGATCCTGCTGGCAGCTATGGGGATCCTGATGTTCGGTGTCGGAGGCGGGATCGAGAAGGTCAATAAAGTGCTGATGCCGGTATTTTTCCTGCTGTTTGTGGGACTTGGCATCTATGTGGCATTTCAGCCGGGGGCCGTGGACGGATATCACTATATCTTCCGCGTGGACGGCAAGTCGCTTGGCGATCCGAAAACGTGGATTTTTGCTCTGGGACAGGCATTTTTCTCCCTTTCGGTGGCGGGAAACGGAACGCTGATCTATGGCTCGTATCTGCCGGATGAAGAAAATATTCCGGCTGCTGCGGGAAGAGTGGCTTTCTTTGATACACTGGCTGCGATGCTGGCAGCTCTGGTCATCATCCCGGCGATGGCAACCACTGGCGCGCAGCTTGACCAGGGCGGTCCGGGACTTTTATTTATCTTCCTGCCAAACCTGATCAAAAATATGCCGGGAGGAAAGATCATTGTGATCATTTTCTTTGTTGCTGTATTATTCGCGGGGCTGACCTCCCTGATCAACCTGTACGAAGCACCGATCGCAACGGTTCAGGAGAAATTCCATCTGGAGAGAAAACCGGCATGTGCGGTGATCGCGGTGATCGGCGTGATAGTTTCCATCCTGATCCAGGGCATCGTATCCGGCTGGATGGATGTGCTTTCTATCTACATCTGCCCGCTGGGGGCCGGACTGGCTGGTATCATGCTGTTTTGGGTATGCGGAAAAGAGTATGTGGAAAAACAGGTAAACAAAGGACGAAGCAGTCACCTTACCTCCTGGTTTTACCCGATCTGTAAATATGTTTATGTGCCGGTGTGTATCCTGGTGCTGGTTCTTGGAATCGCGCTGGGCGGTATCGGATGAAAGAATATTTTTGACAGCAACTCTATTTTATTGAGAAAAACAGCTGCAGTAACCTGGTTACTGCAACTGTTTTTCTCATAGTTACGCTTGTTCCGCAGGCAAAAACATGATATGATACAACTGTCGGGAAAATACAAATCAAAAAACACATCACATTTTTGTTGCAGACAGTAAGATATTTTACAATTCATCCGTCTCATCTGAAAAAATATAATCATTTAATTCTTCAAAACTGGAATTTACTATTAGAAACAAGTTGTTTTATGCTTCATATGCTGATATTCTTTTTTTGAGATCTTAATCTTCTGAAAAAAGAGTCACGTTAAGCGGAGGTCGAATTTTATTTCTTTTTTCGCAAGATTAAATTCCACTCCTCATTCGGTTCAGTATTTCTTCCGAATGGCGCTACGTTTTCTTATTTTTTCAGTAATAGAGGTGTAAGGTTAATCTCGTTAGCGGGAATGGATTTTATTCCTAACTTGTCAAGAATATCCCCGCCATTAATGAAGCTGAACAACTGGTGTGCCGACTGGTTATTCAGCTTTTTTCTGTTATATGAGTTGATATTACTCATCATAAGATTGATATCATCCTGAGTTAAGTTATCAAAAGAGGTTTTCTTCGGAAGCACACGACGAATCATCTCATGTGTAACTTCACAACCACCTTTTTGATCAGAACGCTGTGGATCACAATAAAAGATATGTGTTCTGCGACCATTGCCCTTATTAAACTCGATTGCCAGCGGGTTAGTAAATTCACTTCCTCTGTCGGTCAAAATCACCTAGAAGAGGCTAGAGCGTGTCTGAAAAATCATTTCCGCAATCTGCAAGCCCCACTTTGCGGTATATTTTACCCTCATTCGGTTGCCGTAGCCCGCTACGACGCCCTCATTCGGATAAAATCTCCCACAAACTAAGACTCGCAGCTCACGAAAAGCCTTTTTCAGACACGCTCTAGTGAATACTTCATGTCTTAACTGTTCATACAACCAATCAAATATTTCTGTAACTGACTTGGCGGTATTGTTATCACGGATAAATGCAAGCATTAAACTACTATTTCTAAAGTATATGGTCAACAAGACTTTACCGCCTTTGCGACCTTCTACTGAATCCATTTCCACTACCGGAATATCAGAATTCGCAGCAAGATAAGCTTCAAAATCCTCGTAAGTGCGTCCTACATGACACTGCTTGTCTACTCTTACAGGCTTCTTATGTGAGCGGGTACGATAACGGACCTTTCTCGGAAGATCAACGGTATCTACAGATAAAAGCCCTGCATCAATGTAGTTATAAATAGTCTTTTCATCAAGCATGATATCATCTGCATTATTGACATATATCATGTGAATAGACTGGCCTAACTTAACAAGCGGTGAAACAATAGCATCTACACGCTTTAATTCTTCCGGTGTAATTGCTATTCCTTGACGACTTTCTGAGCGAGTAGTCTCATAATTCTTCTGAGCTGATTTGGCAGAATAAATATGCTTCTCCAGCTTACAGGATTGCCGTTGGATACAGCCGTTACAAACGTATGGTGGTTTCTTCAGTTTGTTACAAACCAATACCTCAAACTGCTTGCAATGCTCGTAGCACTTTACACGAGGACATCTCTTGCAGCTTTTTGAATACTGTAGTTTGCACTTTGAACATGCTGTTCCGTATTCATCACAGGTACTTCGCTTGCTGCAGGGATTGAAGGAATCTTTACGTACAGTCTGACTATGGAGTCTGACTTCTTTTGAGATAGTAGAAGGGTCCTTGCCAAGTTCCCTACCTATCTCAGTAAATGAAGCTCGTTCTCTTAAGCGAACTTCTATTGTGGCTCTTTCATCAAGAACCAGATGTGCATTCTTAGCCATGGTATTCTCCTTGGATAACACCATCCGGACTCTATTGCTGAGCCACAACTATAACTAGATATCAAGAGGTTTGCAACACTAACTTCTAGGATATATTTTGCAATACTAAGTTCCGGTTTTTGGGTGAATGGACTGGAATTTAATTTTCCAATTCACCAATATCAGTCGTACACATGCAACCATCGTATACCGAAACGGAGCATTTGCAATCGTTGATAACAATGCAACAAACGGAACAAACGTTAACGGTGTTGCAGTACCGGCCGGAAAAGAAAGAGCTCTGACAGGAAATGAAACCATTCGTCTGGCAGATGAAGAATTTCTGTTTCGTGCATAAAACTGAATAATATATGAGAGGTATGAGGATGATTTATAAAATAGCAGCTCACAGCGATGTGGGTATTGTGAAGAAAACAAATCAGGACTCAGTACTCGTGAAAATCGCGCAGACAAACCATGATAAGGTTTGTCTGTGTGTCGTGTGTGACGGAATGGGCGGTCTGGCTGATGGTGAGTTGGCCAGTGCGACAGTGATCCGGGAGTTTGATCAGTGGTTTATCAATAAACTTCCCGGACTGCTGGAAACACCGGAATTTCCAATGGATGAACTTCGTGTACAGTGGGACGACCTGGTAATGCTGCAGAACAAGAAACTGGCAAAGTATGCATCCGGAATAGGAACACGCATGGGTACAACAGTCGTAGCTTTTCTGGTTGTGGATGACAAATATTACATCATGAACATCGGCGACTCGAGAGCTTACATGGTTTCCGATGCCATCTATCAGCTGACGAAGGATCAGACCTATGTGCAGTACGAGATGGATCTGGGACATCTGACCTGGGAACAGGCACAGACCCATCCACAGAGAAATGTACTGCTCCAGTGTGTAGGAGCATCGGATGAGATCCACCCGGATTATTTTGTGGGAGATGCCAATCCGGACACCACCTTTATTCTCTGCTCCGATGGATTCCGCCATGTGATCTCGCCGGATGAGATCTATGAGAAGTTTCGTCCGGAACTTCTGGAGAATGAAGATATCATGCTTCATAATATCGTCTCACTGGTGGAACTGAACAAATCCAGAAAAGAAGTGGATAACATATCGGCAGCTGTTATCCGGACATGTCGGGAGGGATAAGCATGCTGCAGATAGGTTCTTATGTAGACGGAAAATACAAAGTATTAAATAAGATCGGCCAGGGCGGTATGAGTGTCGTCTACCTGGCATTGAATGAAAAAGCAAATAAAACATGGGCCATCAAAGAGGTCCGAAAAGATGGACAGCAGGATTTTACCACAGTCAAACAGGGACTGATCGCTGAGACCAACATCCTGAAAGAACTGAATCACAAATACCTGCCAAGTATCATCGATGTGATCGATGACGGGGATTCCTTCCTGATCGTTATGGATTATATCCAGGGAAAATCACTGGATAAGATCCTGAAAGGAAGTATGGAAAAAGAAGGGCTTCCCATCGCACTGGACGATGTGATCGACTGGGGCAAACAGCTGTGTGAAGTGTTCTACTACCTTCATACCAGACCGAATCCCATTATTTATCGAGATATGAAACCGGGCAACGTCATGCTGAAGCCGGACGGAGAGATCTCCCTGATCGACTTTGGTACCGCCCGTACCTTTAAACAGGGGAACAGAGAGGATACCACCTGTCTTGGAACACCGGGATATGCGTCACCGGAACAGTACGGAGGAAACGGACAGTCCACACCCCGAAGTGATATTTACTGTTTAGGAGCTACCCTCCATCATCTGATCACCGGAAGAAATCCTTCCCCTACACCATTTAACTTCCCGAAGATCACACAGTGCCGGCCGAGTCTGGTGGATGAGATCCCGAGAGAGGATATGAACAAGCTGCTTGGCTTAGAGATGATCATTGATCGTTGTACACAGTACGAACCGGAGAATCGATATGAATCCTGTCTGGAGATGCTGTACGATCTGGAACATATCGAAGAACTGAGCCTTCCATATCGAAAGAAATTAAGAAATAAGCTGCTTGGCTTTGGTGTCAGCGCAGCAGTAGCTGTCTTATGCGGCGGTATTTCCCTTGGCTGTATGCTGATGGAGAACAAAACAGAGCAAAGCGGCTATGATTATTATGTAGACCAGGCAGAGAAGAGTGACGGAACAGCCAAAGTCAATTATGCGAAAAAAGCAGTTGCCATCGACCCGGGCAAGGAAGAGGCCTATCTGGTTTATCTGGATGCCCTGCGAAACGATGAAGACGGTTTCTCCGGTCAGGACAGTCAGGATTTTAAGGCCCTGCTGCAGCAGATGGCAGGAAGACAGACCTACGAAGAAGTACTGGAAGATAATCTGGACGGTTACACCGAGCTGGCTTATGAGCTGGGAATGGCTTACTACTTCCCGGGCGGCGCCGGAAAACCTGCAGGAGATAAAGAACTTGCTAAAAAATGGTTCGGTATCGTAGCACAGGCCGTGTTGTCCGATGACCAGCTGAAAGCTTTTAGCCTGGATTCCACAGAAAAATTGTCTGCAGACAAGATCCAGGAATATGATATCGACACCAATCTGGTGGAAACCTTCTTAAGTATCTGTAGTTATTACGGAAAAGTGGGTCAGGAAGATACCGTAACCGGTGAGATCAAATATTCCTACTCGGATTTCTGGGTAGAATTAAACGGTCTGGTAGGCGGACTTCCGGAAACCATCAGTACAGAAAGTCGGGAACGTCTGACACAGCTTCGATTGCTGAACGATGTATCTTATCAGCTGTATGAAAATGCAAAACAGTTCGTATCAGATGCCGGTGTGGACAAGGCAACTTTCCAGGGTGCCCTGGCAGCCATCGAGACAAGAGTCTCCGGTGCTGATACCGGTTCCAACCAGACGGCACAGCGGATCCGTGATAATACGATAACAACCGTGGACAATACAAAGAAACTGGTAGAATCTCTGTATGCACAGAATTCTGATGCCGTGAAGAGCGGAGGTGATTAGTAATGGGGCAGACACAAAATATTGAACAGCAGATCCAGCTTCTGAGCAATCTGCAGCTGGGATTTGGGATTGCTGCATTGCTGTTCCTTGCACTGGCGATATTCCTTTTCTTCTATCTGCATATCCCGCAGGTGTTTAATGAATACCGGGGAAAGAGTGCTCAGAAAGCCATGGAAGAGATGGCAGCCAACAGCAGCGACTCCGGACGTATCGTTTCTATGGATAAAAAGTCCAAAAACAAGAAAAAAGGAACCGGACAGCTGGTACAGAGACGTCACTATACAGACAATCTTACCGATGATCTCAGCGGCCGGATGAGCCAGGAATTTGGCGAACCAACCGGTCAGATGAATCTGAATATGGCAAATAGTTCCGAAGCAAATGGCATGATGCAGGAAACAGCAGCCAACGGCTCGGAAGCCACAGATGTGCTGGATCCGTCCATGATCGCCAACCCGGTACAGGAAAGACAGCATGTATCTACACCGGAACAGGAAGGAACCATGGTTCTGGATCCGAACATGCTGCAGCATTCCAACAGTACCTTTGAGATAGAAAGAAGTATCATCCTGATACATACGGAGAAGGCGATCTGATGAATAAGAGAAAAACAGCAAGGATATTTAATGATCTGTCGATGGCTTTCTTCCTTATATCATCTACAGTGGTCGCATTTCTTCCGATAGCTGACAGAGAAAAACACCCGGCAATAGCAGTATTTGCCGGGGGTATCTTCTGGGTAGGATTGTTGTGGGGGATTTTCCTCTACATCCTCAGCTGTCAGAAAATAAGAAATCTGAAAAGCTATCAAAATTATCGCTCGGTGGAGCGTATCGGTGCACTTGCACCCGGATCCACCAAAGAAGGATTGATTGCAGATCTTGCATTCATCCCGGGATTCCTAGTGATTATACTCGGAACCTACGTGTTCAACATACCGGATCCCGTCATGTTAATTTGTATGTGGATAACCATGGTATCCTTTTACGGACACTTCGTCCTGAATGGAAGGGTATACAAGTTTTTGCATAAAAGAAAAGTTATAAGATACCGAAAGGTAAAAGAGGAATCAGCCGAGAAAAATACTCAGCTGAAGGAAGGAGTCTGAGGACATGAAACAAAAAACAAAGAGAATTCTGGCGTTCGCCATGGCCGTTGTCTTCGAATTGTCAACCTGCGTAACCTCCAGTCCATACACCGTTATGGCGACGGAAGCAGGAGAAACGATCGCACCTCTTGCAGAAGAGAGAAGCGGCAGTGGAGAAGTCACTCCGGGTACAACAGAAACAGGAACACCTGGAGGAAGCGGTAAAAGAGGCACGGTAACACCATCTGAACCGTCTGCACCACCGGCAGCAGAAACAAAATACCTGAGTGTTAAGATAGTTTTGGGTGAAGGTGCTGGAACTATTGGTGGAGTAGACTTAGAAAATGTAAGTTTCACTCTGTCAAATGGTGAAAAAGAAGTAGCTTGTACTGTGAATCCAAAATCATCCACAACTACAGGGATGGAATATGCTACTGGTAAAACCTATAGCATAAAAGAAGGTAGCATTAGCGACAATTCTGGAATGTATACGCTCGGAGATATTACCTCCACAGTAGAAAATGCGGATTCAGAAAATCCGACATTGGTTTTAAAGATTGGAGAATTAACTCCGAAAGTTGGAACAATCTCAGGGGCTGCTAGTATCAAGGCGTTGTCTGAAGTGAAGTACACTTTGGATGGAAATTGGAGCGACAAGGTGGATCGATGGGTAATTGAAGGCAGCAACGCTGCAAAGGCTACTGTTGATGCTACTGGTGTTGTGTCTGCAAAAGTAGGTGGACAAAGTTTTATTCTGGCAGCATATTGTAATGATACAAAGTTGACAAGCAAAGAAATTCAAGTTACTAAAAATGCTACAAAATTAGAGATAAGTACAAATAACGAATCTGCCGGAGGAAACTCTTGGGACATACCATTGCAGATAACAGTTCGTTTAACAGATGAGTCAGGATCTCCTGTTCAGGGAAGAGAAATAACGGTTAATGTAAAGAATAAATTAATTGCTTCGACAGAGTTAAATGGTCTAACAGATCCGAACGGTGAGTTTAAACCTAAAGAAGTAAAAGTGTATAAGATTGTAGGTGATATACCTGTTTCAGCATCCTTCGAAGGTGATGATGCCTATCTGCCATGTACTGAAGGAATATCTTACAAGACAACAAAAGATTCTGGAATCCTTTCCTATGAAAAAAAGGACACCAAAACTGTGACGTTTACTTACGGAACAGAAGACGTTGTAAAAACACTGGAGTTAAGAGATAAGGATAAAAATCTTCTTGAAACAGAAGAGCTTTCTGACGTAAGTCAGGTGAAATTAAATGTCACATGTGATAATTCAGCTATACAAGTGACACCTAAAATAGTAGCGCCAGAGGCAGGAAGCGGAAAACCGTTGCAATTGCAATTGGTATTCCATGCAAACAGTGCAACTGAAAAAGAAATTCCTTTTACGGTGACTGCAGAGACACCAAATTACAAATTTGAAAAAGAATTATATGTAAAAGTGAATCCATATGAATTAAAACTGGAAGGTACTGTTTCAGTAGCGGGATCCGGTAAGACAGAGTATAACAATAAAAAAATCTACGATGCAACAGATCTTGTTGATGTACAGGCTACTCTGGTAGGCGATAATAATCTGACAGAGGCTGCAAAAAACGAAGTAAATACATACTTTACAAATCTGATTTTTAAAGGATATAAAACTGGAAAAATCAATGTTAAGGAAAATGAAGAAGAACAGAGCTTTGATTTTGCACCGACAGATTTTTCATTGTGTACAGATTTAGCGGAAAATATTAAAGATAAATATGTAATCAAATCTGGAGAAAAAGCAACAGCCAAAGTAATTATCCAGAAAAGAACCCTGAAGCTTACCGTAGCACCTTCCACACGTCCATACAGAAGCCTGGGATACACAATAGCTCTGGATAAACTGGTATCTGTAGCCGGATTTGCCGGAACGGATGAAGTCGATAATCTGAAAGGATTTACCTATCCTACAGTAGTAGATACCACTGCTACAGGTCTTACACCGGAAAACGTAAAGAAAAATGATACGGCAACCTGTTCTGTACACACCAATGCACTGGAACTGGATCCGGATTCAGGAGATCCGACAAATAATTACAAATTTGATTTTAATTCTTATAAACATGGTGATCTGACTGTAACAAAGGAAAATATTACCAATGCTACAGATTATGTGACAATCAACAACAACACAAGCACACATGCTTATGAAAATGAAAAACATGACCGTTATTACGGAAAAGATGCAGTGATCAAATTCGCGTTAGAAGGCGGATACAACAAAATTTATCTGCGCAATGGTACAGATCTTACAACGGATGGTTTAAAAGAAGCAGAAGCGTATGAAGCAGGAACTGCTACAGAAGAAGAGATTTATCTTGCCAAGGTAAACAATGACGGAGAGGTATTAAACAGTACAAATCCATTTAAAATCACCTTCAAATACGATCCAGATGCACCGCAGTGCAGCGAAATCAAATTCGGAGAAGAGAATAAGGTAGTAACCGATCTGGCAACGACTATCACGTTTGGTATTTACAAGAATAAAAACATCGAAGCAAAAGTTGTACTTTCTGATGAATTATCAGGAATACAGGGATGGTCTTATTTTGTGGCCAACACAGAAAAAGATGTTCGATTTGATGAGTTGCTTACACCTGATGACTATGCTGAGGAACTGACAAAAGAACATTTTACCGCAGGAGCTACAACAGGAGCCAATGCGTATACCGTTTCCGTCGGAAAATTAAAAGACGGTGAGACACTGGGATCTAACAACTATATTGTATTCGTAAAAGTAAAGGATAATGTAGGAAATACAAAAATCTACGGTTCTAATGGTATCGTTTTGGAGAACTTCCACGATATTACCGTGGAATACAATGAGAAACCTGCATCCACAACAACACAGCAGGGAACTGTAGACAACAGAACCTATTATTCAGGTGATGCAGAGTTAGATCTGACAGCTAAAGAAAATGCAAGCGAAAGCAAATTCTACTCCGGACTGGAAAAAATGCAATATACTATTTCCAGACACTGGGGTGATGGTAAAAAAGAAACAGAAGAAGTTACAGAATCAAATAAATTTGGTTTCCCGAAAGATGTAACTCTGAAAGAACTTCAGGACTACTGCACCATCGATAAACTTCTGGAACTGAAGAACGACCCGAAAAAATCTCAGGTGATCACAGTTTCCGCAACAGCCAATGACAATGCAGGAAATGCAATGGAAACCCGTGCAGACTACACATTGGTTCTGGACTCTATCGCGCCGACAGTAGAATCCTCTTATGCACAGGCAAACAACAATGGCGCTTTCCTGAATGCAAAATATGCAAACAGTGATGTAACCTATTCTGTCAACGTAACCGAGCGTTTCTTAAATGAACTGAAAGTAACACTGAACGGAACCGTTTACACACTGGAAGAACTGAATTCTCAGAAGGATGCTCTGGGTATCAAAGAGATCTCCATGGATCCGGTTAATGATTTTGCAGATACAAAAGACAGTACCGTATATAGATTCACTATCGTATTCCACAAAGACGGTGAATATACCGTACAGACCAAAGTAGCCGATGCAGCCGGAAATAAAGGGGAAGACAAAGAATTCTCCTTCGTGATCGACACAGTAAGACCTGAGATGCAGGTTACTTATACTGCATATCGTCCGAACGGAACAAGCTTTGTTCTGGATCCGTCCCGGGGACGTGCTTATGCAAATGAAGAAGTAGCTTATGTAGCTGTAACAGCAGTGATCACAGAGAGAAACTTCGCTGAAGACAATACAAAAGATACATTCGATACAAACGATGCAAATGTTGCTTACACAGCAGTAAACAGCAAAGGAAAAGCAGTGAAAGTTGCAGATTATGACGCAGCGATCCGCGAAGAATGGACCAACAAAGGAAATGTCAGCACAGAAGACAACCGTTTTGTATATGAACTGTCTCTGCCGACTATCAGTGTAGATGCCAACTATGATTTCGCTTATGACTACACCGATCTGGCTGGTAACCCGATCAATGAAACTATCAAACAGGCAGTTACCCTTGACCGTGTAAAACCGGAAGGTACTGTAACAGTAGAAGATCTGGTGAACGGATCTGCTTCTGAGACATGGAACAAGTTCCTGAGTGCAATTACATTTGGACACTTTGGTAAGAACAGTGTAAGAGCTTCTATGACAAGTGATGATGAGACTGCAGGTGTGGAAGCTACTCAGTATCTGATCTCTGCAAAAGTACTGACAAGAAGCGAACTGGAAGCAAGAACCGGATGGACCGGTTACAGCAGCAAGATCAGCCTGGCAGCAAGCCAGAACCTGGTTGTATATGAAAAGATCACAGATAAAGCAGGAAATATCCAGTACATCAGTACTGACGGAATCATCGTTGATAATGTGGCACCGGTAGTGAAGATCACTCCTACCAATCCTGGATGGGGCAAAGGTGTATACAGCGCTGCCGATAATCCTGGATTTGACATCAGCGTTACCGATCCTGTTGTAAACGATGCATATGCAGGACTGAAGACAATTTCCTACACAATCACAAACGGAACCACAGGTTATGTAGAATCCGGAACACTGGCAAACCTGGAGAGAACATCCCACCTGCAGAGCTGGACCGGACATGTAACCATCAACCCGGATAACTTCTACTCCAACGATGTTCGTGTGAAAGTTACCGCAGATGACTGGTCCACCAACGATGCAACATCTGAAGAAATCAGTATCAAAGTGGATAACAAAGCCCCGATCGCAACATTCTCCTTCGATCAGAGCGATGTACACAACGGAAAATACTACAACAATGACAAAACTCTGACAATCACAGTAGACGAGCGTAACTTTGATGAAAGCTACCAGCCACAGGTTACATCTACAGCAGGCGGCGGATACAGCATCAGCGGATGGTCTCACAACGGAGAGATCCATATAGCTACTGTAACCTTCAGCGGTGACAGTGATTACACAGTAACCTATGACTGCTTCGACCTGGCAGGCAACAAGTCCAATACTGAGAAACTGGATGAGTTCACAGTTGATAAGACAAAACCTGTGATCCAGGTTTCTTATGACAACAACAGTGCATTGAACAACAACTATTACAAAGAAGCAAGAACAGCAACCATCACCATCACCGAGCATAATTTCAATCCTGGTGAAGTGACAGTTACAACAACAGCACAGCTGGATGGTGCAGCAGCTTCCGCACCTGGCGTAAGCGGATGGTCAGGATCCGGGGATACACATGTAGCAACCGTTTCTTACTCTGCAGACGCAGATTATACATTTACCATCAGTGCAACAGACCTGGCAAGCAATGTATCCGATCCATATGCAACAGAAAGCTTTACCGTTGACCAGACAAAACCGACAGTAGAGATCACCAACATCGAAGATCGTTCCGCAAATAACGGAGAAGTAGCTCCTGTTATCACACTGAATGATATCAACTTCGACAGCGGCAAGACTGTTGTCCACCTGACCGGAGCCAACAAGGGAGAGGTAGATACCACAGGTATGTACACTTCCACAGCAAGCAACAAAGGTCAGACACTTACTTTCTACAACTTCAAAGAAAATATGGATGATATCTATACTCTGACTGCTGAGACAACTGACAAAGCAGGAAATCAGTACAGCACATCCAAGATCTTCTCTGTAAACCGTGACGGTTCTACTTATCTGTATGACGATTATACAGAAGAACTGATCAAGAATGGTTACACCAACGATCCGAAGAATCTGGTAGTATCCGAGATCAACGTAGATACCCTGACCTTCCGGGAACTGACGGTATCCGAGAACGGAACACAGAAGACTCTGGAACAGAACAAAGACTTTGAAGTAAGTGAGTCCGGAAGCGATGTAAGCTGGAAAGAATACAAGTACACCATCAACGCATCCAACTTCGAAAATGAAGGAGACTACAACGTTTCCATCTACTCCGAAGACCGTGCAACTAACGTAACAACCAACACAGCCAAGTCCAAAGATATTCTCTTTGCAGTGGATAAGACTTCACCGGTTATCTCCCTGGCTAACATCGAAGACGGCGGAAGATACAAAGTAGAAAGCCAGAAATTCACAGCAAACGTAGATGATAACATGGCTCTGGATAAAGTTGAGTATTACGTAGACGATGAGCTGAAACAGACCTTCGATGCAGACGAAGTATCTGCAAACGGCGGTTCTCTGGAACTGAGTGTGGATTCTTCCAACACATTCCGGAATATATCTGTAAAAGCTTATGACAAAGCAAACAACGAAGCAACAACCGCAAGCGTAGACGTCCTGGTATCTGCAAATACATGGGTACAGTTCTATAACAATAAACCGGCATTCTACGGTACGATTGGAGGCGGTGTGGCAGCAGCAGTAGCTGCAGTAGCCGCAGGCGTACACTTCAGTGGCGCAGCCGCAGGAACAGCAGCCGCAGCAGGAAAAACAGCTGCAGGCGCAGGTATCTTCCTTGCAGGTAAGAAAAGAAAAAAGATGAAGAGTAAATAAGAGAAAATCATAACTGCGAAGAAACTGAGCAGTTATCGATAATCTCTATAAAAGTGTTTATTTTCTGACCGGATGTGTTCAGTACCTTCCCGGTCACAGACCAAAATGCATTTGCACATAAAAAATATTGCTTTTGTAATTGACATTTCCATAGAAAAGAGGTATCTTTGAGAAAGATAATAAAACTATTTTATTAAGTTTCAAAAACTCATATATGGAGGGCATTTCACATGGAAGGTAAGATGAAAGTAGCAGTGATGAACGGTATCGGCAAGATGGGATTTACAGAGCGTGACATCCCGACGCCGAAGGCTGATGAGGTTTTGGTAAAGCTGGATTATGTGGGAATCTGCGGATCGGATCTGCATTATTATGAGAGTGGAGCCATCGGCGATTATGTGGTAGAACCGCCGTTTGTTCTCGGTCATGAGCCGGGTGGTGTTGTCGTGGAAGTGGGAAAAGATGTCAAACATCTGAAAGTGGGCGATAAAGTAGCTCTGGAGCCGGGAAAGACCTGCGGACACTGCGAATTCTGTAAACAGGGAAAATACAATCTCTGTCCGGATGTCGTATTTTTCGCAACGCCGCCGGTAGACGGTGTCTTTCAGGAGTATGTTGCGCATGAGGCGGATCTCTGCTTCAAACTCCCGGAAAATGTAAGCACACTGGAGGGCGCGTTGATCGAACCTCTGGCTGTCGGTTTCCACGCAGCGATCCAGGGAGACGCCCATCTGGGACAGAAAGCAGTGGTGATGGGCGCCGGATGTATCGGTCTGGTTTCCATGATGGCACTGAAAGCCCGTGGAGTATCTGAGGTTTATGTGGTAGATATCATGGAAAAACGTCTGGAAAAAGCCCTGGAACTGGGCGCAACCGGAGTGATTAACGGCGCAAAAGAGGATGTGATCGCCAAAGCACAGGAACTGACCGGTGGGGCCGGTATGGACCTGATCATCGAGACCGCCGGTACAGAGATTACCACCAGACAGGCGATCCATATGGCGAAGAAAGGTTCCACGATCGTTCTGGTCGGCTACAGCAAGAGCGGTGAGATGACCCTGCCGATGAGCCTGGTTCTCGACAAAGAACTGACTTTCAAAACGGTCTTCCGTTACCGGCATATCTATCCGATCGCAATCGATGCGGTAGCTTCCGGAAAAGTAAACGTAAAAGGAATCGTTACTAATATTTACGATCTGGACGATGTACAGCGGGCGATGGATGAGAGTGTGCATAATAAGGCAGACATTGTAAAAGGTGTGATTAAGATTCATCCGTAAGAGTTGAAAGGCTCGTAAAAAGAAAAAAGCATACAGGTGTCAGGCATTTCTTCGTAAGAACTTTGTAAGAGTGCCTGACACTTTTTAGATTTCAAAAAAAGTCGGAAATGACCTATAAATCAGCCGGAATCCTATCTGGAAAATCTCTTGCTTTTTGAGTAAAATAAAAGTAATAAGCGGCGATTGTGCCGCAGGAAAATAGTTACTGGGCACGGAGTGAACAGTAACAAAAATAACAGGCAGGGCGGTCCGCCGGCGAGTGCGGTGGGACAGCCGGAAAAGAGGTTTGTGATGAAAAAATGGACAAGAGTCATGTATCAGCCAAATCTTCCCCTGGAAGCAGGCAGATATGTAACAGCAAGTAAAGAACATATTGCATTATCCCTGGAGGCAGCGACAGAGGGTATGGTGCTTTTGAAAAATGAGAACAATATCCTGCCGTTAAAGAACGGTTCCCGGATCACACTGTTCGGACGCGGAAGCTTTGATTATGTCAAAGGCGGCGGCGGAAGCGGTGATGTAACCGTATCTTATGTACACAATCTGTACGACGGTTTCAAAACACTGGAAGATAAAGTCCAGGTATACGAGCCGGTAGCAGAATTTTATAAGAAAAATGTGGAAGAACAGTATGCGATCGGAAGAGCACCGGGTATGACCGAAGAGCCGGAACTGCCGCAGGAACTTCTGGACGGCGCGAGAGCATTTGGCGATACCGCACTTATCGTACTGAGTCGTTTCTCCGGAGAGGGATGGGATCGTTCCAGCGTGGAATACAACGGTGAATTCAATCCATGGCCGGATGAGACAAGCATGCCGAAACTGTCCGCAGAAGTGTATCCGGACGGCGATTTTTATCTGACTGCAGGCGAGAAAAAACTGCTGGCACAGGTAGAAGAAGCTTACGATAAGATCGTGGTTGTATTAAACATCGGCGGCGTGATCGATCTGTCCTGGATCAAAAAAGATGACAAGATCGGAGCAGCTTTATACGGCGGTCAGGGCGGCATGGAAGGTGGAACTGCAATGGCACAGGTACTGTGCGGTCTGGTCAACCCATCCGGTAAACTGGCAGATACCTTTGCTGCAAGACTGGAAGATTATCCGTCCACGGAAAACTTCCATGAGTCTGTAGAATATGTGGATTACACCGAAGATATTTACGTTGGTTACCGTTATTTTGAGACGATTCCGGGCGCAGCTGAAAAAGTGGTTTATCCGTTCGGTTACGGTCTGTCCTACACAACCTTCGAGGTGGAGACACAGAAAGCATGGGAAGAGGCAGACTCTATCAACGTACAGGTGAAAGTAACCAATACCGGAGATATGGTCGGTAAAGAGGTCGTACAGCTGTATTACAGTGCACCACAGGGACTGTTAAAGAAACCGGCGAAAGAATTGGGTGCATTTAAGAAAACCCGCCTTCTGCAGCCAGGAGAGAGTCATACGATGGTACTGACCGTCACAAAAGAAGCAATGGCATCCTACGATGATCTTGGAAAAGTAGCAAAATCTGCTTATGTTCTGGAAAAAGGCGCATATGCTTTTTATATTGGAACCTCCGTAAGAAATAACGAAAAAACAGCTTATGAATATCTGGTAGCAGAAGATACCGTGGTAAAACAGCTGGAAGCAAAGCTGACACCGTCAGGTCTGTCTAAGAGAATGCTTTCCGACGGAACCTACGAGGAACTGCCTCAGACTGAAGGAAATGATCCCAATGCCTGTGCATTTGGAAAAATGGTTCCGGGAACCGATGAAGGCATCCTGCCGGAAGTACGTTTCCGCGAGCATCGTCTGGCACTCTATGTAGTGAAAAAAGGTGCAAAACCATTTATCGAGGTAGCAGAAGGAAAAATCACCCTGGACGAGTTCATGAGTCAGCTTTCCGATGACGATCTGATCGAACTGCTTGGCGGACAGCCAAATACCGGTGTGGCCAATACCTTTGGTTTCGGTAACCTGCCGGATTACGGTGTACCGAACATTATGACAGCCGACGGACCTGCAGGTCTTCGTATCGCACCGGAATGTGGCGTGTGTACAACTGCATGGCCATGTGCAACTCTTCTTGCCTACACCTGGAACCCGAATCTGGTAGAAAAGGTAGGTGCAGCCGGAGCAGAAGAAGTGAAAGAAAATAATATCGCCGTATGGCTGACACCCGCTGTCAACATTCACAGAAATCCTTTGTGCGGAAGAAACTTCGAGTATTATTCCGAAGATCCGCTGCTTGCAGGTAAGATGGCAGCAGGTATGGTACGTGGTATCCAGTCTCAGCATATCGGCGCTTCCGTAAAACATTTTGCCGCCAATAACAAAGAGACAAACAGAAAGCACAGCGATTCCCGTGTATCCGAACGTGCCCTTCGTGAGATTTATCTGAAACAGTTTGAAATTATCGTAAAAGAATCCGATCCGTGGACGATCATGAGCTCCTACAACGTGATCAACGGTCACAGAGCTTCGGAAAATAAAGAACTTCTGGAAGACATCCTTCGCGGAGAATGGGGATTCCAGGGCATGGTTACCACAGACTGGTGGACCCGTGGTGAGCATTACAAAGAGATCAAAGCCGGCAATGATGTCAAGATGGCAACCGGTTATCCGGAACGTGTGAAGAAGGCTATAGAACTTGGTGAACTTACCCGTGCTGATCTGGAACACTGTGCAAGACGTGTACTGGAACTGATCCTGAAAATCGATTAAATATAACTAACAGTTACGATTAATCAAAAAATATGCATAAAAAGTGAGAAAAAAAGCAAACAGAAAAAGAATCTACTTTCTGTTTGCTTTTTTTTGCAAAAATATAAAAGGCCATACTGGATTACTGGAAAAAAACAGGGTATAGTAATAAGAAAACAGAACGTGTAAGAGGGGTAACAAACGATGAACAGAAAGATAGAAAATCCTTTCCTCTATGTAGAAGTCAGTGACCGCGGAGCAGAACTGATGCGGATTATGAGAAAGGATACCGGTGCGGAGATTCTCTGGAATGGGGATCCGGCTTTCTGGAGCTACCGGTCTCCGATTCTTTTTCCGAATGTGGGAAGTACCTGGCAGAAAAAAATGAAGATCAACGGAAAGGAATATCAGACCCGCCAGCATGGATTTGCCAGAGAAAAAGAATTCACCTGTGTGGAAGAAAGTACTGAAAAACTTCGCTACCGGTTAATGTCTGACGAAGAGACAAGAAAGTACTATCCATTTGATTTTGTATTATGGATCATCTATGAACTGAGAGAAAAAGAGGTTCTCGTCAGTTGGGAAGTGGAAAACCGATCCGGGGAAGTCATGAGTTTTACGATTGGCGGACATCCGGGCTTCCGTTTTGAAAAAGAAGGAGAACAGAAAGAAGACTACGAACTATATTTTCCGGAAAATACAGAGTTTACCGCTACCGCAGTCGATCTGGTCAACGGTACCGGAAAACCGGATCAGAAATACCGGGTGAAACTGACAGATCATACGCTGGTGTTAAGTGACCAGCTGTTTGATGTGGACACGCTGGTAGTTGACGATGCACAGATCCGGGAAGTATGGCTCAGAAGAAAAGCCACCGGGCAGCTTTATGCGGGAGTCCGTTGTATCGATGAATTTTGCAGTTTTGGAATCTGGTCCCTTCCGAAAGGACCGTATGTCTGTCTGGAACCCTGGGCGGGAAGATGTGATGATGAAGGGTTTTGTGAAGATATTTCAAAAAAGCCGGGAATCAACCGGGCGAAGCCGGGAGAATGCTGGAAAAAGCAGTATGCGATTCTGATCGGATAGAACAGAGTATCTTAAGAGGTGTATTTACAACAGGGAAAAAGAGTGTCAGATGTAAGAATCCGGCACTTTTCTGTTATCTGCAGAAGAAAAATAGCAGAGGATAAATTTTATAATTATAGAAATTACAGGGAGGTTTTTGTATGGGAAGAGCAATTTATGTGAGCAGTGTAAACGGAGATGATGCAAACAGCGGGTATGCACCGGAGAAAGCATTCCGCAGTCTGAGAAAGGTAAACCAGATGGAGATACAGCCGGGCGATCAGATTCTTCTGGAGAGAGGATCGGTATTTGTCGGAGAGTATCTGCATCTGTACAGAGGTGGTACAAAGGAGGCACCGGTTGTGGTAGATGCGTACGGAGAAGGTGCGCTGCCGCGCATCGAGACGGACGGAAACGGGATCTGGTATCAGAACTATGGCGGACATCTGGACAATGTAGTACATATCTGGAAAGGCTATCTGTCCTCAGCGGTTCTTTTATACGATGCAGAATACATTTCCATCCGGAATCTGGAAATTACAAACAACCCATGCGTCCAAAATGAGCGCCTGAACCAGGCAGACCGTATGAACCGCACCGGTGTATCCGTGATTGCGAAGAATCACGGGACGCTCCATGAGATCGAACTCGATCATCTGTATATCCATGATGTAGAGGGAAATATCTACGACAAACATCTGAACAATGGCGGCATCTACATGTCAGTCTCCCGTCCGGATGACGAAGAAAAGACCGGAATTGCCCGTTATGACGGTATTCATATCCACCACTGTAAAGTTGAGAACTGCCGCAGATGGGGAATTGCCGCAGGCTACACGTACCAGCATGACAAATTTACCACACTGGAACTGCCCGATGAAGTGGTGAAAGCCTACGGCTCCACCAATGTTGTGATTGAACACAACTTTGTCAAAGATATCGGCGGAGACGGCATCACACCGATGTACTGCTTTGAACCGCTGATCCAGTACAATGTGTCTGAAAATATCGCTGTGGACATCCACCCGGATCTGTACAACGAAGAAGGAAACCGTGGCGGTATGACCGCAGCCGCCATCTGGCCATGGAAATGCAAAACAGCGTTGTTCCAGTACAACGAAGTCTACAACACTGTCTATAATCAGGATGGTCAGGCGTGGGATGCCGACTCCGGTGACGGAACGATCTACCAGTACAACTACAGCTGCAACAATGGCGGTGGCTGTGTGATGTTCTGTGAGGGTGAGAGCGTCAACAACATCTTCCGCTACAACATCAGTCAGAATGACGGAACAGGCATCCTGACCCCGGTACGAAACGTGGATGCGAAAATCTATGGCAACATCTTCTATATAAAAGAAGGCGTGGACTTTATCCGTCATCGGATCTGGGGCGATACAATGATCGAAGGCGGCGGAATCGAAGTCACCGACAACATTATCATCTACGCCGGAAACGCCCCCAAAGAAGAGTCCTGGACCTACAACAGCCCCAAGGCATATTATCAGAGTAATACATATGTAAACTATCAGAATACCCCGGAAGGTGATCCGGCTCCAATCTGCCTCTCCGCTGCCACCGACATCCTGACAGCTCCGGGCATCGCCCCAGAGACCACCAACGGCAGCAGCCGCATGTACAAAGGCAGTCAGGACTTTGCCGGTTACCGCCTGAAAAAAGACGGCACAGACCTTCTGAAACTGTAAACTTCAGGAACAAAAGAACAAGAAGAAAGGACACAAAATTTTCACAAAAAAATTAGCACTCCCCCTTGACGAGTGCTAATACAGGTGTTATAGTACAAATAGAACAAAGGAAGAGAAATAAAGAAGTTCAACTACCGGATGTTCTACACGAATAATCAATTAAGCAATCACTCCGCCACCGGGCGGAACAAATAGAAGGGAGAAATGACTTATGTTAATGCCTAGTATTTTTGGTGAGAATTTTATGGATGATTTCTTTGGAGTTCCGGAGAGAACTTATACACAGAGTGCACAGAACGCCCTGATGAAAACCGATGTAGTAGAAAACAAAGACGGATTTGACGTATCCATTGACCTGCCGGGATTCAAAAAAGAAGATGTGAAGGGAGAAGTCAAAGACGGCTACCTGATCATTACCGCATCGACCAAACAGAACAAAGAAGAGAAAAACAAAGACGGCAAGTACATCCGCAAAGAGAGATACAGTGGAACCTGTCAGAGAAGCTTTTATGTAGGAGAAGATATCACCCAGGAAGACATCAAAGCAAAATTTGAAGATGGTGTTCTGAAACTGGAGATTCCGAAAAAAGAAGCAAAACCGGAAGTAAAAGAAGCAAAATACATCTCTATTGCATAAAAGAGCAGGGAGATGAAAATTGAGACAAAACACGTATTACGAGTTTTATCCATTCATGCGGCAGGCGCGGACCGGGCGCCTGCCGGATAAATAAACTGTGCGCTCATTACTGTGAAATCGAGTGAACAGAAAAAGGAAAATAACAGGGTTTTAAAACCCGTTCACTATAGAGATTACCACAGAGGGACAGGACAAACTTTATATCCGGAGTCTCTCTTTTTTATATATACAGGCAGCAAGCCGAATGTACAGGATGTAACAAGTTCCCAAAGGAGGTGGAACAAGTGGAAAATAAAAGAGATTACTATGAAGTGCTTGGCGTAAGCAAAGAGGCAGACAGTTCGGCAATTAAAAAAGCCTACCGGAAACTGGCGAAAAAATATCATCCGGACACCAACGCCGGTAATGCAGAGGCAGAAAAACGATTCAAAGAAATCTCGGAAGCCTATGCAGTACTGGGAGATGAGGAAAAGAAAAAATTATACGATGAATTCGGACATATCGCCTTCGAGCCGGGATTCAATGCGGATGCCGCAAGAGCACAGAAACAATATGGATATGAAAACTTCGGCAGTGATAACAGCCAGAATGGTTATCGGGAGTACCATTTTAACGGATCAGGTGGAGATGACATCTTCGGAGATCTGTTTGGAAATATGTTTCGCCGGGGAGCAAAAGGCGGGAATTTCCACAGCGAAGGATTTCATAACGACAGCGGATTCTATCAGCAGTTCCATCAGAGAGAAAATGATGGCTTCTATGGTAAACATGGATTTCACGAAACTTATTCCGGAAAAGGGGAGAATCTGGAAGCAGAGATTTCACTTACCTTTGATGAGGCTGTATTTGGCTGCGACAAGATGATCACATTGCAGGAAGCAGGAGGTAACCGCACTTTGAAAGTGCATATTCCTGCGGGAATCGATACCGGACAGAGCGTTCGACTGCGTGGAAAAGGTCATCCGGGAATCGGAGGCGGTGAACCTGGCGATCTGTTGCTGAAAGCAAAGGTTGGAAGAAAACCGGGATACGAACGAAAAGGCGTCGATGTCTACACCACGGTCAGTATCCCATACACAACCGCCGCTCTCGGCGGAGAAACCAGAGTATCAACATTATACGGGGATGTTAGTTGTAAAATCAAAGAAGGGACTCAGTCGGGCAGCAAGATCCGGCTGCGTGGAAAAGGAATTGTATCTATGAAAAATCCGAACGTCCACGGCGACCAGTACGTCACCGTCCAGATCCAGGTGCCCCGTCACCTGAATCAGCAGGCACGCCGGAAACTGATGGAATACAAACAGGCTTGCGGATAAAAAGAGCAGACAGGAATAACTTTGAACAGTTGTTACTGTCTGCTTTTTGCATGTGTTGTGCCGCATTTCGGGTGCGTTCCGGTTTGAAAGCAGAAAACAGACAACGAGAGTCTACGAGATGCAGTTTACAAAACATCATTTCTGAGCTATCCTATAGAAAGAAAAATAATAAAAAGTAACTATCCAGTAGATAGCATAACGGTGAAGATACTGAACAGTTGCGAAAAGACAATCAGGAGGAAGCAACATGGTAGGTCCGGAAGGAACAAAACGAATATCCAAAATAGATACGTACCTGAATGTAGCCGAAGCATTTGCCTATCGAAGCACCTGCATCAAACGAAAATACGGTGCGGTGATCGTAAAAGATGATGTGGTAATCTCCACCGGCTATAATGGATCCCCGCGCGGCTACGACAATTGCTGCGATATCGGCGAGTGTCCGAGAATAAAACTGGGTATGCATCAGGGAGAGGGGTACGGTCTTTGCCGTGCGATCCATGCTGAGCAGAATGCATTGCTGAACTGTTCCCGCGAACAGACCATCGGTGCCGACCTCTACCTTGCCGGCATCAATCCCGGTGATAATTCTGTTCACCGCGCAAAACCCTGCCCCATCTGCTCCCGCCTTATTATCCAGGCCGGAATCAAAAACGTCTACCTCCGTGTAGGTGCAAAAGCCGGTGAGTACGAAGTGGTTCCGGCCAAAGATCTGGTGTGGCATCTGTAAAACAAAAATGATAACCGGAAAATAAAGACAGAAAAAGCCGCAAGGAAACAGTCCTGGCCAGTAAAGTTCAATGCCCCGGAAGCCCGCGATCCCTCCTCGGTGCGCGCGAACTTGTCGAGTACGAGTTTGAGACTACAGGCTCAAACCGAACGCAGACCTGAGCACGCACCGAGGAGGGATCGCGGGCTTCCGGGGCTCACAACATCCCCAACAAACCTTACTGCGGAATCCTTGCCTTATAATAAAGTGGCGACAACCCAAAATACTTCTTAAACAACTTACTGAAATGATAAGCATCCTCATATCCCACAGCCATCGCCACAGCCTGAATCGACTGCTCCGGGTTCTCATCCAGCAGTTCCCGGGCCTTTTGCATCCGCAGGCTGATCAGATAATTGATCGGCGTATCCCCTGTTTCACTTTTGAAAATCTTCGAAATATAAAAAGAACTCAGATACATATTTGCCGCAATCTGATCGAGCGAAATCTTCTCTTTATAATGAGTCTCCATATAATGCATAATCTGCTGAACCACGTACTTCTTATTTACCGACTTGAACTCATACCGTGGTGCATACTGACGCTTTACATCTTCCTCAAGCTCCTGCTTCTGATATCTGCAAAGCAGACAGATCACCTGAATCAGATAGGACTTCAGCATAAAATACCGCCCTGGCTGGCAGGTCTTCGACTCCTGTTCCATCAGGTTACACAGCCGAAACAACGGTTCTTTATAACTGTCCGGCAATGTTGCCAGCAGCTGATAATTTTTAAAAAGAGGAAAATGCCCTCTGGTACATCCGGCAAATTCCACATTTGAAAAAGCCAGATAAAATTCCCGGGCAGAAGTTCCAGCTACAGGAAGGCTCTGGTGATATGTTCCGGGATTCAGCAAAATCACGGATCCTTCTTCCACATCATACAACTTCTCATCTATACGAAATGTTGTTTTTCCTTTCAGTATAAGCACAAATTCAATAAAATCATGACAATGATAATTCATCTCAGGCTCTGTTCGAAGCAGATTACAGCAGAACAGAAAGCGGGGATTGAGATCATTGTAAGTAAGATCATACACCGATGGTTCCATAAAAATCCCCCTGTCATAAATATAATTTCAACGTAACTGTTCAGTACCTTCACAGTTACGAGCCAAAATGCCTCGCGGGACAGTGGCTACTGAATAGTTACATTTCAACACATATTTGATAAGTTAAGTATACAACATAAACCATCCGATGCACAAGAAAGTACATTCCACTTTTTCGACTGTACTTTATAATAAAACTATCGTAACTGTGAAGATACTGAACAGTTACAGTCATATAAAAATTGGCAGCCAGCGGTAAAAGATGCCACATGGTATGCAAAAAAAGAAAGGATGAAAAAAGAAAATGACAAAAAGTATGACATCAGGAAAACCGGTAAAACTAATCCTTTTATTTGCGCTTCCGCTGATTGTGGGTAATATTTTTCAACAATTCTACAGTATGGCGGATACCGTAATTGTAGGACGTACTATAGGAGTTAATGCCCTGGCGGCTGTCGGATGTACAGGAAGTGTATCTTTCTTTATTCTCGGATTTGTTATGGGATTTACCTCGGGTTTGTCGATTCTCATTGCCCAGCGTTTCGGTGCGGAGGATGAGGAAGGAATCCGTTGCAGCTTTGCTGCCGGTATCATTCTAAGTATTGCACTCACAATTGTGATGACATTATTTGCAGTGGCACTGGTTCGTCCTGCCATGGAATTTTTGCAGACACCGGAGGAAATCCTTGACGATGCGGTTTCTTATATCCGGATTATATTCTGGGGAATCGGAGCAAGTGTATTATTTAATCTGGGATCAAATACGATGCGTGCATTGGGCGACAGTCGGACACCACTGTATTTTCTGATTTTTGCCTGCTGTGTCAATATTGTACTGGACATTGTACTGATTGCCGTAGTCGGTATGGGAGTTGCAGGGGCAGGTGTGGCAACTATATTTTCTCAGCTCCTGTCAGGAATCTGCTGCTTTGTATATATATGGAAGAAAATGCCGGTACTTCGGATTAACCGCCATCACTTTCATCTGGCGCGAAAACAACTGGGTGATCATCTGCGAATTGCTCTTCCAATGGCGTTTCAGATGTCCATCATTGCGATCGGTTCCCTGATTCTGCAGTTTGCTCTGAACGGTCTGGGCGCGGTATCTGTAGCAGCTTATACGGCGGCACAGAAGATTGATTCCATTGCAACCATGCCACTGAATTCTCTTGGACAGGCAATGACTACGTATACTGCTCAGAATTATGGTGCCGGCCAGTATGAGAGAATAAAAAAAGGAGTGTTCCAGTGTATTCTGATTTCTCTGACCGTCAGTGTTTTGATGGGACTTATGAATATTTTTGCAGGAAGCAATCTGTCCGCTGTGTTTGTGGGAAGTGGTGAACGGGATGTAATTGCCTTATCCAAAACATATCTGGTCATCAACGGATCCTGTTACTGGGTGTTGGGACTGTTATTTATCTATCGCTTTACCTTGCAGGGACTTGGTAACGGATGGGTGCCTACAGTGGCAGGAATTATGGAACTGGTCATGCGTGCAACAGCAGCTGTTTTGCTGGTAGAGCGTTTAGGATTTGCCGGTGCAAGTTCCGCAAGCCCGTTGGCATGGATCGGGGCATGCATTCCGCTGGGAATTGCATATTATCTTACAATCCGGCAAATGGTTCCCAAACAGCCGGAGACTACTCCTGTAAAAGCCATGTGAGCCTGAAAGTCAGCGGCTTTTCCTTTACTTCCCGGGCTATGGGAAGTATAATAAAGGAAACTGAGAAAACGTGGAGGGTATTACCTATGGAACTGTTATTTTTGGAGCCGGTATTCAAAGAGGCTATCTGGGGTGGAACAAAATTAAGAGACTCGTTTGGATATGATATTCCAAGTGACACAACAGGAGAGTGCTGGGCGATCAGTGCTCATAAAAATGGTGACTGTAAGATTGCAGGTGGCAGATACGATGGAAGATATCTGAGCCAGTTATGGGAAGAAGAGCCGGAACTGTTTGGAAATTATCCGGGCAGCCAGTTTCCGCTTCTGATTAAAATCATTGATGCGAAAAATGATCTGAGTATTCAGGTACATCCCGATGATGCATATGCATCCGAACATGAAAATGGTTCGTTGGGGAAAACCGAGTGCTGGTATGTGCTGGACTGTGAGCCGGGTACAAAAATTGTTATCGGCCACAATGCAAAGGATAAAAAAGAACTGGAAGAGATGATCCGTCAGGGACGGTGGGATGAATTTATCCGTGTGACAGATGTGAAAAAAGGAGATTTTTTCCAGATCAATCCGGGATGTCTGCATGCAATCAAAGGAGGTACAGTGATTCTGGAGACACAGCAGAACAGCGATATTACATATCGTGTATATGACTATGACAGATTGTCCGACGGAAAACCGAGACAGCTGCATGTGGAACAGAGCATTGACACAATTGTGGCACCGTTTGAGCCGGCAAAATGCGATACCTATACTGAGAACCTGCAGGGGGCGGAACATAAACATTTGATCACCTGTCCATTCTATTCTGTAGACAAGTATGATGTGGACGGTGTATTTACTATTGAATTTGACAAATATTTTACGGATGTCAGCGTAGTAGAAGGTTCCGGTACTGTAAATGGAATTCCGCTAGAAAAGGGTCAGCATTTTATCGTACCGGCAGGATACGGAAAGTGCCGTTTTGAAGGCGTGATGAGTCTGATCTGTTCAAATCCGGAAAAACATTAAGAGAAAATCCGGACTTAATAAAAGGAAATTAAAAAGTTAGACGGAATATATATAACAGAGATAATCTGAGAACGGTATAAAAAGCTGTTCAAAACACAGGTAAAAAGGAGAATACAGATATGAGACTGGGAGCACTGGAAGCAGGCGGAACCAAGATGGTCTGCGCAATCGGAAACGAAAATGGGGAGATTTTTGAGAGGATATCTATTCCTACCGAAACTCCGGAGATCACACTTCCGAAACTGATTGAGTATTTTAAAGATAAAGAGATCGAAGCACTGGGAATCGGCTGCTTTGGACCGATTGATGTAAACCGTAACTCTGAAACTTATGGTTATATCACAACCACACCAAAGCTGGCGTGGGCAAATTGCGATATTGTCGGTGCTTTTAAAAAAGCACTGAATATTCCGGTGGGATTTGATACGGATGTAAATGGATCTGCACTGGGAGAAGCCACCTGGGGAATCACCAAAGGCCTGGAAAACAGCGTATATATCACTATTGGAACCGGTGTCGGTATGGGTATTATGAGCAACGGAAAACTGCTTCATGGTATGCTGCATCCGGAAGCCGGACATATCCTGATGAGAAAACATCCGGAAGATCATTACGAAGGCAAATGCCCATATCACAAAACCTGTCTGGAAGGTCTGGCTGCAGGCCCGGCGATCGAAGCACGCTGGGGCAAAAAAGGAATAGAACTGGCAGATAAGAAAGAAGTATGGGAGCTGGAAGCTTATTATATCGGACAGGCTCTGGTAGATCTGATTCTGGTACTGTCTCCGGAAAAAATTATTCTTGGTGGCGGTGTTATGCATCAGGAACATATGATGCCGTTAGTCAGAGAAGAAGTAAGAAAACAGATGGCCGGTTATATTAAGACGAAACAGATGGATGATCTGGATAATTATATTGTACTGCCAAGCCTGAATGATAATCAGGGAATTATGGGTGCGCTGAAACTGGCAGTGGATGAGCTGGAACTGGAGAAATAATATCCTTATATAAAATAAGAAAGCTGTCGTGGTGAAATCTGCGACAGCTTTCTTATTTTTACATGAATAACGAGCCACATTCATATCTTTTACTTGACTTTTTTGTTGACACATGGTATATTAAGTAAGCGACATGGAAGTAGGTCTTTTTTTTATGCCTAAAATCGAAAGACGTGAATTTCGATGGCAAAAGAAAAAAGTCCGTTGCAACAACGCAAATCAACACAGTGGAGGTGGAAGTCGTGCGCGTAAAAATCACATTGGCATGTACAGAATGTAAACAGCGGAATTACAACATGACAAAAGAGAAAAAGAATCATCCGGAAAGACTGGAGACCAAAAAGTATTGTAAATTCTGTAGAACACACACAATGCACAAAGAGACGAAATAAGATTGTCGTGTAAGAGGTGAGGACTATGGCAGAATCTGCAAAAAAAGAAAAGGCTCCGAAAAAGGAGAAAGCTCCGAAAAAGAGCTGGACCAAAGGTCTGAAGTCCGAATTTGACAAGATTATCTGGACTGACAAGAAAACAGTCGGCAAACAGACGGTTGCCGTTGTTGGTATCACAGTAGTCCTGGGCGTGATTATTTCCGTTCTGGACAGTGCGGTTCTGGAGTTCGTTAATTTGCTGATTAAATAAGGACAAGGGTGAGGAAATGGCAGAAGCAAACTGGTATGTAGCCCATACATATTCGGGCTATGAAAACAAAGTGAAAGCCAACATTGAGAAAACAATCGAAAACCGACATCTGGAAGATCAGATTCTGGAAGTTCGGGTACCGATGCAGGATGTGACAGAGTTGAAAAACGGTGCACAGAAGCTGGTATCCAGAAAAATGTTCCCGGGATACGTACTGATCAACATGGTGATGAACGATGATACATGGTATGTTGTTCGTAACACCCGTGGTGTGACCGGATTCGTCGGACCGGGATCTAAACCGGTGCCTTTGAGCGAAGAAGAGATCGGCATGCTGGGTATCCAGCCTGAAACCATCGAAATCGATTTTGCAGAAGGCGACAGCGTAGTTGTTACCGGAGGAGCCTGGAAAGATACTACTGGTATTATCCAGACGATCAACAGTCAGAAGCAGACTGTGACAATCAATGTTGAGTTGTTTGGTCGCGAAACACCGGTTGAGATCAGTTTCGCAGAAATTAAGAAGTTGTAAACAGAATCATCGAAGTATGAAGTTTCGCACGGAAATGATTCGTGGGAGGGAAATCCCCGCAATTACCACATTATAGGAGGTCATTACAATGGCAAAGAAAGTAACAGGATATATCAAATTACAGATTCCTGCTGGTAAAGCAACACCAGCACCACCAGTTGGACCGGCTCTGGGTCAGCATGGTGTAAATATCGTACAGTTTACAAAGGAATTCAATGCTAGAACAGCTGACAAGGGAGATCTGATCATCCCTGTAGTTATCACTGTATACGCAGACAGAAGTTTCAGCTTTATAACCAAAACTCCACCAGCTGCAGTTTTGCTGAAGAAAGCTTGTAACATCAAATCAGGTTCAGGTGTTCCGAACAAAACAAAAGTAGCTACTATTTCCAAAGATAAAGTAAAAGAGATCGCTGAAATGAAAATGCCAGATCTGAATGCAGCAAGCATCGAAGCAGCTATGAGCATGATCGCTGGTACTGCAAGAAGTATGGGTATCGTAGTTGAGGACTAATCTTTACTAATGTAACTTTGAGACCATAAGGTCACAAACAAACGAATATCGTGGGAGGGCAATCCCCGCAATTACCACAGGAGGTTATAGGAAATGAAACACGGTAAAAAATATATGGAAACTGCCAAAGCAGTTGATCGTGCAAAACTGTATGATCCGGATGAAGCAATCGCTTTAGCTAAAAAATCTGCAGTTGCAAAATTTGATGAAACAATCGAAGCTCATATCAGAACAGGCTGTGACGGACGTCACGCTGACCAGCAGATTCGTGGTGCAGTAGTTCTGCCTCACGGAACCGGTAAAACTGTTCGTGTCCTGGTATTCGCAAAAGGTGTGAAGGCTGATGAAGCTCAGGCAGCTGGCGCAGAATTCGTTGGAGCAGAAGAACTGATCCCGAAGATCCAGAACGAAGGATGGTTTGACTTTGATGTAGTTGTTGCTACACCGGATATGATGGGTGTTGTTGGTCGTCTGGGTCGTGTACTTGGACCGAAAGGCTTAATGCCAAACCCGAAAGCTGGTACAGTAACAATGGACGTTACAAAAGCTGTTCAGGATATCAAAGCTGGTAAGATTGAATATCGTCTTGATAAAACAAATATTATTCACGTGCCAATCGGAAAAGCTTCTTTCACAGAAGAACAGTTAGCGGACAACTTCCAGACGCTGATGGGTGCAATCAATAAAGCAAAACCTTCTACACTGAAAGGTCAGTTCCTGAGAAGCGTAACAATCGCTCCTACTATGGGAATTGGTGTTAAGATTAACCCATTAAAACTTGTGTAATTTATAAAATGAAACACTCCGGAGAATTTCTCCGGAGTGTTTTTTGTACAATATAGACAAAAATTTATAGTTGCTTTTGGAGTGTCTGCTTATCTTTTTATTTCCCTCTTGATTTTTGATAACAGTTGTAGTAATATCCATGTATAGCAAAAAAGCAAACGTTTGCGCAAACGTTAAAATCACAAAAATATTAAAATAAGGAGGAGGAGATGAAGCTTTTTTACGAACCAAACAATGCATACTTTGGAGATTGTATGCCATTTTACCATGACGATACGTTTTATGTGTTTCACCAGAGAGATGCGAGAAATCCACGTCCTTTTGAACCTTTTGAATGGTCTTTGGCAACGACAAAGGATTTTGTCCATTATGAAGATAAAGGAGTAGCAATTCCGAAAGAAGGAGATGATTCTCCGGAGCAATATATTTTCGCAGGAAGTGTTTTTGAAGGCAATCATAAATTTCATGCAATTTATACTGCTTATAATCGGGATTTTGCTGCACAGGGAAAAGATGCACAGGTTTTGATGAGTGCGGAAAGTGATGATCTTCTCAATTGGAAAAAGACTGGTAAGTTTGTTCTTCCTGCACCGGAAGGATATGATGGCAATGACTGGAGAGATCCATTTATTTTATGGGAGGAAGAAAGCCAACAGTATATTATGATATTGGGGGCCCGAAAATTAAAGGGAAAACAGATGAGAACCGGAAGAACTGTCTGGTTTACATCAAAAGATTTGTCGGAATGGCATTTTGAGGGCGATTTTTGGGCACCTGAAACATTCACGATGCATGAAATGCCGGATTTGTTTAAAATGGGTGACTGGTGGTATTTACTTACCACAGAATACAGTGAAAGAAGTAAAACAATCTATCGTATGAGCCGTTCTTTGAAAGGTCCCTGGATTGCTCCGGCGGATGATGCCTTTGATGGTCGGGCCTACTATGCTGCACGTTCGTGTTCGGATGGAAAACATCGGTATCTTTTTGGATGGGCAGCAACAAAAACTGATAATCAGGATATGAATAGTTGGGATTGGGCAGGAACTTTTGTGTGTCATGAAATCTATCAGCGGCCGGATGGAACGCTGGGTGTAAAACTTCCGGATTCTATGCTTTCAGCTTATGAGCCGGATACAGAGGTTATGAAAGGCCCTGCTACACTTGAAACAGTAGATTCTCAGGCAAACCTTCATATTACAGAAACACCTGAAGACTTCTATAAAGTTGAGATGGATTTTCAGATTTCCGAGAATACCAGAATGTTTGGAATTAGATTGTTCGAAGATCCGGAAACCGGAGATTCTTACAAATATGAAGTTAATCTGGCAGAAAATAGAATTTATTTTGACAGAACACCAAATCAGCCGTGGTATCGCTATTTTGACAAGGGATTGGAAAGACCGATTCATTTAGAAACAGGAAGAAAATACCATGCCAGATTGATTGTGGATGACTCTATTGTTATAATGTATATTGATGGTGTTTCGTTAATTGCCCGGATGCATGCAAAAGCTGGATGTGACTTAAGCGCATATGTAATTGATGGCTCCCTCAAGATTGAAAATATTACAATAGCAAAATCATTAAGGAGTTAAGATCTATGTCTAATCGAACGGTGAATTTAAAAGATGTTGCCGCAAAAGCCGGTGTATCCATTACGACTGTCTCTCATGTAATAAATAAAACTCGATTCGTTAAACCTGAAACAACAGCTGCTGTAGAAAGTGCAATAAAAGAACTAAATTATGTTCATAATCTTGCAGCCAAAACTCTGCGGTCGAAAAAATCCGGAATCATTGGAGTTATGATTACTGGATTTGGAAATCCATATTTTCTGGAAATTCTTCAGGGTATAGAGCATATTTTAAGCGAAAAAGGGTATCAAATGATTCTTGGGAACATTGGAAGCTCTATGGGGGCGCAGGAAAAACAATTGGACATCTTTAATTCGTGGTGCGTAGACGGGATTATAACCTATGGTCAGGGATACCAAAATTTATCTCAAAAATATGATTCTCTGAATTGCCCTGTTGTCTGCATTGAATCTCCGGGAGGAGATCAAACAGATAATGTTATTATAGATGACTGCGCTCTGATAAAAGAAGCGATTACTGATATGATTCAATGTGGACATCAAAAAATCGGTTGTATTTATGGCGTTTCTGATGCATATACATCGATTCAGAGAACAAACGGATATAAGGAAGGTCTTTTGGCTAATAAAATAAAAGTAGACGAGACCATTATCAGATGTGGACAATCGACATTAGAAGGTGGTTATCGTGAAACAAATTGGCTTCTGGAGAATGCTGAGCTTGATGCAATTTTTGTGGAAAATAATTTGATGACACTTGGATGTGTAAAAGCATTATCTGAGCGTGGAGTTGAAATTCCCAATCAAATCGCCCTTCTTGGGTATGATGATGATGACTGGAGAGATACGGTTGTTATACCGATCAGTTCCATACAGCCTCCACGATATGAAATGGGAGAAAAGGCCACCCAACTTTTGTTGCAGAAAATAAACTATCCAAAACGAAGATCCATTACAATCAAACTATCTCCAGAATTAATAAAACGAAAATCTTATTGATATATGAAGGAAGATTATTCTGTATAAAAAATATTATCTATACTCTTGACAGGTCTTAGAACGGTTTCTTTTGCCGGATGTTCGAATAAAGAAGCCGATAAGAGTAAGTCAAATGAACTGGTGCTTTTTAACGCCAAAGGTGAAAATGAAGCTGAATTTGAAGAGATGTGCAAAGCGTTTACAGAGGAAACTGGCATTCCGACAAAATGGTTTTCTACGTGCAATGGAACAAACCAGTCTTTCAATTGATCCTGCATATATTGGGCATTTAAAAGGTGAGGTGGACATAGAATCCGTGGTATCAGTCATAGAAAAGATTTTTGTACCGAATCATTTTCCTACAGCTATTTTTTGCTGTAGTGATGAGGTAGCCATTGAATTGATGTGTTGGCTTATGCATCATGGATACAAAATACCGGAAGATGTTTCTGTACTATCTTTTGATGGCATACCTTATACAGAAAAGCTGAATCCTTCAATGACTACAATCTGTCAGCCGGTAGAATTTCAGGCAGAAAGAATCATAAATGGAATGTTATATCTGCTGGATGGAAAAGAGCGAAAAAGTGATGATACTGGAAATGATTACGTCTTACAGATAAGAGACAGCACAGGAGTTCCAAGAGAATAAAAGATGGAGATGGGACGAAGGAAGTTAAAAATCGTCAAAGCCAGTAAAATCAATAGATTAGGGCTTGACAGAATAGGAGGTATATGAATGGAAAAAGTGCTATATGAAGAATTGTTTCCGGATGAGTTCGCCGAGCGAATAAAAAAAATGCCTGTCGCATTTTTACCTCTTGGTACATTAGAGTGGCATGGACCTCATATGCCATTAGGAGCAGACGGAATACAGTCAAAGGAATTATTTATCGAGCTTGCAGGGAAAATGGGAGGGGTGGTCCTTCCAATGCTATTTGTAGGGCCGGATCGCGTGTTCGATGATCGTGGAGAATTATTTTACGGAATGGATATTAATACAAGTGGCGCTTTAAAAAGTTATCCGGCGCAACGTTTAACTGGTAGCGCATATTGGCTGGATACAGAATTGTTTAAAAAGCTGCTTATGAGCATTGTGGAGCAGCTTTCAAGAACTGGAGTAAAAATCATTATCGGACATGGACACGGACCATCAATAAATGCTTTTGCAAATATTGCAGCTGATGCCCAGAAAATGTATGGAGTGAAATTGTATACTGCATGGAGTTTTGCTGAGAATGAAGAATTAAAATTTCAAAATGACCATGCGGGGGCAAATGAAACTTCAATTGTGATGGCATTTCGACCGGATCTGGTTGATTTTAGCCGTGTGAAAGAAGATGAAAGTAATCTGATTGGAATTGCCGGTCGGCATCCGGTGAAAGAATCTTCTGCGGAGTATGGAAAAAGGATCAAAGAGTATACAATAGAATGTATTTATGCAGGCTTACGTTCGGAATATCCACAATTGTTTGAAGAATAAGCCCTTACAATTCCGGAATGTGCGTTTAGAACTTCAGGTGGTTTTAAAATTTCTTAACGGGGACTGATGCGGGGACGCAAGCCTTATTTGATCAATCGAATATTGTTTATCATTCCCGTATGTCGGGCATGATAGCCGATCTTATGCCGGACTATTGACAATGACCTTCAACCCTATTGTTAGCAGCTGCAAACATTTTACTGATATTCCAGGGTTAACTAAGGCTGACAGAGATGATATTCAGATTGACTGTAATTAATTTGAAAGTATTTTAAATACTATAAACATGACGAAACACAGTGGTGGAAAAATTGTGCAGGAATGTAGATTTTCGTTCGCGTTCGTACGGTAGGCGCCAGCAGAATTTATCTGAAAAAAGTAGTATGGGCGGAAGGAAAATTTATATAGAGGCAACGGAAGATTGACGAATAAGATGTTGTCTGAGTTATTTTCAAGACCTAAAGGGAGGGAAAGAGATGAAAAGAAAAATAGTTGCAGTTTTAACAGCAGCTACGCTCGCGGTTGGTATGTTAGCCGGCTGTGGCGGCGGCGGAAGCAATTCTAGTTCCGGATCAACAGATACAAGCGGAACAGCAGCATCTGAAGGTATTACTACAGAGGTAGGAACTCCTCGTTCCGAGACACTGATCGTTGAGAGTTCGACGCCTACTGATACACCAGGTCAGTTCAACAGTTACATGACCGGTACCCAGATGGGATTTGGTATTCATCAGTTGATGAGCGCACATCTGTGGGAGATGGATACCGTAAAAGGTGAGCAGTGGGGTGAAATCGCTGACGGTATGCCGGAATCCAATGATGACTTTACTGAGTGGACAGTAAAAGTACGTCAGGGTATCAAATGGTCCGATGGTGAAGATGTAACAGCAGATGATGTAGTCTTCACTTTCAACATGATCAAAGACAATGACGGAATCAATGCAAGTGCAGCAACAAACATGTACATTGATTCCGTAGAAAAAGTAGATGATTACACAGTTCTGTTTAAGATGAAAGAATCATTCCCACGTTTTGCACAGAAATATGGTATCACTGCATGGGGAACTGATTACCGTATCGTTCCGGAACATATTTATTCTCAGCAGTCCGATGTTACTACATTCAAAGATGAAGATCCTGTAGTAGCAGGTCCTTATACCGTAAAAGAGTACGATAAATTAGGTGACTGGGTACTGTATGAACTGCGTGATGACTGGCAGGACAGCACACTTGGTGTTGCAGGATCTACTCAGTATGACTATGCAGACGGAGCAACTCCTCCGAAATATGTATGGTTCCGTACATTCGCAGATTCTACCACAAAACAGATGGCTATGATCAACAACGAAGTTGACCTGCTGTGTGAAGTAACACTGGAAGAGTTCCAGACAATGAAAGAATCGAATGACAAGATTAACTGCTGGTACAATGACTTCCCATATGCAAACCCAGATGACCCGGGTGCAAAAGGAATCGTATTCTCCATGGGTAAAGGCGCACCTTATGACAATGCAGATTTCCGTTGGGGTATTGCTTTAGCACTTAATATCGATGAGATTTCCATGAACACGTTCTCCGGTGCCGGACGTGCGGCTCCGATCCCGCTGTTTAACAATACACAGTTCCTGCAGGATACATACACAATCCCGATGCAGGATTGGCTGGAAAACTTTGAACTGGATCTTGGCGATGGAACAACCTTTAAACCTTACGACACAGGTTATGCAAAACGTATGGCTGAGTCTCTTGGCGTTGAAGGATCCGATGAAGAACTGATCAGCATGTTTGGTGCAGGCTGGTGGAAACACGACGAAGAAGCTGCTACAAAACTGCTGGAAAAAGCCGGTCTTGAAAAAGTAAACGGCGTATGGAACTATGAAGGCAAACCGTTCACCTTCGAGATGAGCTATCTTGCTGATACTGAATTCCAGGCAGCACGTGGCGTACAGGCAGCTTACAACCAGCTGACAAAATTCGGTTTCCAGTGTACAATCACTTCCAAATCTTCTGCAACATGGGATGTAGACGGTGGAAAGGGTAACTTTGATATCGCTGGTTACTGGATATCCGCTGGTACCCTGAAAGATTTCTATACCGGAATCAGTGGTTTTGATGCAAATCTGATCAAACCTGTTGGCGAGACTGGTTCCGGACAGGGTCTCCGATGGAAAAACGAAAAAGCTACAGAGATTATTCATGAGCTTGCTAATACTTCTCCTGACGATGAAAAATCTTATGAATTACATCAGGAATTCCTGAAGGAATGTGTAACAGATATGCCTAATATCAACTTCCTCGCTGGTACAAAATTCGTTCCGACCAACTCAACATATTGGGAAGGTTATCCAAATGCGGAAAATCCGTATAGTGGTCCATGGTGGTGGTGGAGCTGCTTCAAATACATGCTGCCGAACATCACTCCGACACAGGCTTAATTGCTATATATAATAAGTCTTTGGAACAATAGTAACATGATGAAACCAACAGAGATCCGGTAGAGGGTTCTGTTGAAATATCAAAAGGGACGGAGTTGTAAGAAGATCTTATGACCCCGTCCCTTTTAACGTAAACCTGAATCCGTGAACTTCACGGATTCAGGACTTTTTTTAAAAAGTCGGAAATGACCTATAAATCAGCCGAAATCATATCTGGAAAATTCTTTGTTTTTTGCGTAAAATAAAGATAATGGGCGGTGATTAGGCCGCAGAAAATAAGTTTGGTGATACTGCACTTGTTGTACTGAGTCGTTTTTCCGGAGAAGGATGGGATCGTTCCAGTGTGGAATACAATGGAGAATTTAACCCGTGGCCGGACGAGACCAGTATGCCGAAACTGTCTGCGGAAGTGTATCTGGATGGAGATTTTTATCTGACTGCAGGTGAGAAAAAACTGCTGGCGCAGGTAGAAGAAGTATATGATAAAATTGTAGTTGTATTAAATATCGGTGGAGTGATCGATCTGTCCTGGATCAAGAGAGATGATAAGATCGGAGCTGCTTTATACGGTGGCCAGGGAGGCATGGAAGGCGGAACCGCGATGGCACAGGTATTGTGTGGTCTGGTCAATCCATCCGGTAAATTGGCAGATACCTTTGCTGCAAGACTGGAAGATTATCCGTCCACGGAAAACTTCCATGAGTCTGTAGAATATGTGGATTATACGGAAGATCGTTTAGTATCGGTTCTGGTCAGGATTCTGACGAGATTTTACGTGCGCAGATGAATTCGGAAAATCCACCGGCAATTTATACTTTAGCCGCTTTAAGAGCTTTGCCGGAATGGAAAGAAAGCGGTCGGGTTTTGAATCTATCAACTGTTGAAGATCCGGAATTTCAGGATATTGTATCTTCTGTTCCTGATACTATGCGTTTAACAGATGGTGGGCCGGAAAGTTATGGGATCCCTTATGGCGTTGAAGGAATCGGTTATATCGTAAATAAGAATATGCTTAGTGACTTGTTCGGGTCAGATAACGGAGAATTAGTGCTTACTGAGCTTAGTACCTGTTCGTGGGATTGATTATCCTATACACAGGTTTTGGTATCAGTATGTCTGTGTTTATGATGACAGGTTACATTAAGAGCATTCCAAAAGATATTGAAGAGTCTGCTGTTATTGACGGTGCAAATATTATGCAGGCCTTCTTTTATATCATGCTCCCTTTGATTAAACCTATGACTATAACGATTATAATTTTGAATGGTATGTGGATATGGAATGATTATCTTCTTCCGTTCCTGGTGCTTGAAACGTCGGATTTCAAAACCATAACGCTTGAGATCTATTATGTTAAGATGACAGCCGGGCAATATGTGAGTCCTTGGGAGACGCTTTTTCCAAGCGTTCTGATTGCAATCCTACCATTGATTGTAATTTTCAAAAGCATTTTGTTAAAGGTGTTACTGCTGGAGCGGTGAAGAGCTGAAAATAAGTTGGTTCTCTTTGAAGAGGATGTGATTACATTTAGATCACATCCTCTTTTCTGATTATAGGTAATGCATTCAGATAAATGAAGAATTTTTCTGCATACAGTATAAGCTCTGTTAAATGTAAAGTGAAATATAGGTAACTATTCAGTCGTTAATTAATATCTCTAGGCTGAACTGTAACAAATATAGTTTAAAAAATAGAGAAAAACTATTGACAAGCCACAACCTTGATGGTATTATACCTAAGTATCACGCCGAAGACAGCAGGTGCCGTAAGGCATAAGACTAAAACGCCTGCCGAGGAAGTACATTCTTAGTAAAGAATCGAGGTCCTCTTTGTCGTGCACAAAGAGGTTTTTTTATACCTTGCCTCGGGCAGCCAGAGCCTGCTCCCATGGAAGGATGGCTGACGGAGTGCCCGCAGGTGTATATTTGGCGGTACACAAAATCTATAAGGAGGTGCACCAATCATGGCAAAAGTTGAACTGAAAAAACCGATCGTAGAAGAGATTTCCGCAAATATCGCTGATGCTCAGGGCGTTGTTCTGGTAAACTACAGTGGTCTGACAGTAGCTCAGGATACTCAGCTGCGTAAGGAATTAAGAGAAGCTGGCGTTGTATACAAAGTATACAAAAACACAATGATGAACTTTGCATTCCAGGGAACTCCGTGTGAAGAACTGTGCAAACATCTGGATGGAACAAACGCTCTGGCTATCTCTAAAGAAGATGCAACTGCCCCTGCAAGAATCCTTGCGAAATTTGCAAAGACAGCTCCGCAGCTGGAACTGGTAGCAGGTGTTGTTGAAGGTGGTTACTATGACCAGGCTGGAATTAAAGCACTGTCCGAAGTACCTTCCAGAGAGGAACTTCTTGGAAAACTGCTTGGAAGCATCCAGTCCCCAATCGCCAACTTTGCTCGCGTCATCAGCCAGATCGCAGAAGCAAAAGAAGCATAAGTTTCTTAGCGAAGGCAAGCTGAAAGCGCAGCCTGAGGTTAGAAACTTAGCTGTTCGACAGCGCAAAGCGATGTCGAACTTCCTAGCAGCGTAAGCTGCCCAAAAAAAATTAAAAAAGAAAACAAAACTTATAATTGGAGGTAAATAAAAATGGCAAAACTTACTACAGCTGAATTTATTGAAGCTATCAAAGAACTGTCCGTTCTGGAACTGAACGAACTGGTAAAAGCATGTGAAGAAGAATTTGGTGTATCCGCAGCAGCAGGTGTTGTTGTAGCAGCAGCAGGTGCAGCAGAAGCAGCAGAAGAGAAAGATGAGTTTGACGTAGAGCTGACAGAAGTTGGTCCTAACAAAGTTAAAGTTATCAAAGTTGTTCGTGAAGCAACAGGTCTGGGACTGAAAGAAGCTAAAGAAGTAGTAGACGGTGCTCCGAAAGTAATCAAAGAAGCAGCTGCAAAAGCAGAAGCTGAAGAAATCAAAACAAAACTGGAAGCTGAAGGCGCTAAAGTAACTCTGAAATAATCAGATTACAGCATTTAGTTGAAAGATGGAGAACCCGGAAGAGCTACAATGCTCTTCCGGGTTTTTGTAATGAAAAAATAAAAAAGATTAGAAAATTGGGTTGACACTCTTGACAAACTGTGATATTGTAAAAAATGCACTATTATGGCAAGATATGCCTACTAGTCTAATCTTAAAAGCACGAAAAAGGCATGAGCAGTAATAAATCAAATACACAAGGGGTGAAACGGTCAATGGAAAAAAACAGAATACGTCCTATTACAAACGGTAAAAGTATGCGGATGAGCTACCAGAGACAAAAAGAAGTTTTGGAAATGCCCAACTTGATTGAGGTTCAGAAAGATTCCTATAACTGGTTCCTTGAGGAAGGTTTAAAGGAAGTATTTGCTGATATCTCTCCGATCACTGATTACAGTGGCAAGTTGAGCTTGGAATTTGTGGACTTTACTTTGTGCGAGGATGATGTGAAATATTCCATCGAGGAGTGCAAAGAAAGAGACGCAACTTATGCAGCACCTTTAAAAGTAAAGGTGAGATTGTACAATAAGGAAAACGACGAAATTAAAGAGCATGAGATTTTCATGGGAGATTTGCCGTTGATGACAGCAACCGGTACCTTCGTAATTAATGGTGCAGAACGAGTTATTGTCAGTCAGTTAGTACGTTCCCCTGGTATTTACTATGCGATTGCTCATGACAAACTTGGTAAAAGACTGTTTTCTTCTACCGTAATCCCGAACAGAGGAGCATGGCTGGAATATGAAACAGATTCCAATGATGTCTTCTGGGTACGTGTAGACAGAACAAGAAAGGTTCCGATTTCTGTTCTGATTCGTGCTTTGGGAAAAGGAACCAACGCAGAGATCACAGAACTGTTTGGTGAGGAGCCGAAGATTCTGGCAAGCTTTACCAAAGATACAGCAACCTGCTATGAAGAAGGTCTGTTAGAGCTGTATAAAAAAATTCGTCCGGGTGAACCGCTGGCAGTAGACAGCGCAAGAAGCCTGATCACAAGCATGTTCTTTGATCCGAAACGGTATGATCTGGCTAAAGTAGGTAGATATAAATTCAATAAAAAACTGCATCTGAAAAACCGTATCAGCGGTCATGTACTGGCTGAAGACGTAGTGGATACTACCACAGGTGAGATCCTGGCAGAAGCAGGTACAGAAGTAACAAAAGAACTGGCAACTTCTATCCAGAATGCGGCAGTTCCGTTTGTGTGGATTCAGACAGAAGAAAGAAATGTAAAAGTTCTGTCCAACCTGATGGTAGATCTGACCGCACATGTAGACTGTAATCCGGAAGAACTGGGTGTTACAGAGCTGGTATATTACCCTGCACTGGAACAGCTGATGGAAGAATATGAAGATGCTGATGAACTGAAAGAAGCCATCAAACATCATATTCATGATCTGATTCCGAAACACATTACAGAAGAAGATATTTTTGCTTCTATTAACTATAACTTACATCTGGAATATGGTCTGGGAACCGACGATGATATCGACCACTTAGGAAACCGTCGTATCCGTGCGGTCGGAGAATTGCTGCAGAACCAGTACCGTATCGGTATGTCAAGACTGGAGCGTGTTGTTCGTGAAAGAATGACAACACAGGATCCGGAGGGTATTTCTCCACAGTCTCTGATCAACATCAAACCGGTAACCGCTGCTGTAAAAGAATTCTTCGGTTCTTCTCAGCTGTCTCAGTTCATGGATCAGAACAACCCGCTGGGTGAGCTGACTCATAAGAGACGTCTGTCCGCACTGGGACCTGGTGGTCTGTCCAGAGACCGTGCCGGATTCGAGGTTCGAGATGTACACTATTCCCATTACGGAAGAATGTGTCCGGTAGAGACTCCTGAGGGACCTAACATCGGTCTGATCAACTCTCTGGCATCTTATGCAAGAATTAATGAATACGGATTTGTGGAAGCTCCATATCGTAAGATCGACAAAACAGATCCGAAGAATCCTCGTGTTACAGACGAAGTTGTTTATATGACAGCTGATGAGGAAGATAATTATCATGTAGCACAGGCGAACGAACCTCTGGATGAAGAAGGACATTTCCTTCATAAGAATGTATCCGGTCGTTACCGTGAAGAGACACAGGAATACGAAAGAAGAATGTTCGATTACATGGATGTATCTCCTAAGATGGTATTCTCTGTAGCTACAGCCCTGATCCCGTTCCTGCAGAACGATGATGCGAACCGTGCGCTGATGGGATCCAACATGCAGCGTCAGGCCGTACCGCTGATGATTACAGAAGCTCCTGTAGTCGGAACCGGTATCGAAGCCAAAGCTGCCGTAGACTCCGGTGTTTGTGTGGTTGCCAAGAAGGCAGGTACCATTACCAAGTCTACATCCAAAGAAATTACAATGAAAAACGATGACGGTACCACGGATGTATACCGTCTGACCAAGTTCCTGAGAAGTAACCAGTCCAACTGCTACAATCAGAAACCAATCGTATTCAAGAACGAACATGTAGAAGCAGGTCAGGTAATCGCTGACGGTCCTTCTACTTACAATGGTGAACTTGCTCTTGGTAAGAACCCGCTGATCGGTTTCATGACCTGGGAAGGTTATAACTACGAGGATGCGGTTCTGCTGAGTGAGAGACTGGTACAGGAAGATGTATATACTTCTATTCATATCGAAGAATATGAAGCAGAGTCCAGAGATACCAAGCTGGGACCGGAAGAGATCACAAAAGATGTTCCGGGTGTCGGTGATGATGCTCTGAAAGATCTGGATGAACGTGGTATTATCCGTATCGGTGCTGAGGTTCGTGCGGGAGATATTCTGGTTGGTAAGGTAACTCCGAAGGGAGAGACTGAACTGACAGCTGAGGAACGTCTGTTACGTGCTATTTTCGGTGAGAAAGCAAGAGAAGTACGTGATACTTCCCTGAAGGTACCACATGGTGAATACGGTATTGTTGTGGATGCGAAAGTATTTACAAGAGAAAATGGCGACGAACTGTCACCTGGTGTAAATCAGGCTGTTCGTATCTACATTGCACAGAAGAGAAAGATTTCTATCGGTGATAAGATGGCCGGTCGTCACGGTAACAAGGGTGTTGTTTCCCGTGTTCTGCCTGTAGAAGATATGCCATTCCTGCCAAACGGTCGTCCTCTGGATATCGTGCTGAATCCTCTGGGTGTACCTTCCCGTATGAATATCGGACAGGTCCTGGAGATTCATCTGAGTCTGGCCGCAAAGGCTCTTGGATTCAACATTGCCACTCCTGTATTCGATGGCGCAAGTGAGAACGACATCATGGATACTCTGGAACTGGCAAATGATTATGTAAATCTGTCCTGGGAAGAGTTTTCTGAGAAACATAAAGAAGAGCTGCTTCCGGAAGTTATGGATTATCTGTATGAGAACAGAGATCACAGAAATCTGTGGAAAGGTGTTCCAATCTCACGAGATGGTAAAGTAAGACTTCGTGACGGTCGTACCGGTGAATATTTCGACAGTCCGGTAACCATTGGTCACATGCATTATCTGAAGCTGCATCACCTGGTTGATGATAAGATCCATGCACGTTCTACCGGACCATACTCCCTGGTAACGCAGCAGCCTCTGGGTGGTAAAGCTCAGTTCGGTGGCCAGCGTTTCGGAGAGATGGAGGTATGGGCACTGGAAGCATACGGTGCATCTTATACTCTGCAGGAGATCCTGACAGTCAAATCCGATGATGTGATCGGTCGTGTGAAGACATACGAAGCGATCATCAAAGGTGACAATATCCCTGAACCGGGTATTCCGGAGTCTTTCAAGGTATTGCTCAAAGAGCTGCAGTCTCTGGGACTGGATGTAAGAGTCCTGAAAGATGATAATACAGAAGTGGAAATCATGGAAAATATCGACTATGGCGATACTGATCTGCGTTCCATCATCGAGGGTGACAAGCGATACAACCGCGATGAAGAAGAGTCCTACGGAAACTATGGTTTCAGCAAACAGGAATTCGAAGGCGAAGAACTGGTGGATGTAGAAGAAGACGCAGCTGATGAATCAGCTGACGAAGAATTAGATTTCTAAGAGAAAACATTCTCTGATGCGATAGAAAAAGTCCTGTGGCCGCGTAACAGCGGCCGTGGGAATGAATCCTAGAAAGGAGCAACCAAATGGCTGAAACAACCAATAAAGAAGTATATCAACCAATGACGTTCGATGCGATTAAAATTGGTCTGGCATCTCCGGAAAAGATCCGTGAATGGTCTCATGGTGAAGTTAAAAAACCAGAAACCATCAACTACCGTACATTAAAACCGGAAAAAGATGGTCTGTTTTGCGAGAGAATCTTCGGACCAAGCAAAGACTGGGAGTGTCATTGTGGTAAATATAAAAAGATCCGTTATAAAGGGGTTGTCTGCGACCGCTGTGGTGTAGAAGTTACAAAATCAAGCGTTCGTAGAGAGCGTATGGGACATATTGAACTGGCAGCGCCGGTATCTCATATCTGGTACTTCAAGGGAATTCCGTCCCGTATGGGTCTGATCCTGGATCTGTCTCCGAGAACACTGGAGAGAGTTCTGTATTTTGCGAATTATATTGTCCTCGATCCGGGTGATACCAATCTGCAGCTGAAACAGGTGCTGACAGAGAGAGAATACCAGGAAGCAAGAGAACAGTTTGGAGACACCTTCCGTGTAGGTATGGGCGCAGAATCTATCAAAGAGCTGCTGCAATCCATAGACCTGGAAGCAGAATCCGTAGAACTGAAAGCCGGACTGAAAGATGCAACCGGACAGAAACGTGCCCGTATCATCAAACGTCTGGAAGTTGTAGAAGCATTCCGGGAATCCGGTAACAGACCGGAGTGGATGATCATGGATGTTGTACCGGTTATTCCGCCGGATCTGCGTCCTATGGTACAGCTGGACGGTGGACGTTTTGCTACATCTGACCTGAATGATCTGTACCGTCGTATCATCAACCGTAACAACCGTCTGAAAAGACTGCTGGAGCTGGGAGCCCCGGATATTATCGTAAGAAATGAAAAACGTATGCTGCAGGAAGCTGTAGATGCGCTGATCGATAACGGTCGCCGTGGCCGTCCGGTAACCGGACCTGGTAACAGAGCTCTGAAATCTCTGTCCGATATGCTGAAAGGTAAATCCGGACGTTTCCGTCAGAACCTGCTGGGTAAACGAGTTGACTACTCCGGACGTTCCGTAATCGTCGTTGGACCGGAACTGAAGATTTATCAGTGTGGTCTGCCGAAAGAGATGGCAATCGAGCTGTTTAAACCGTTCGTTATGAAAGAACTGGTTGCAAACGGAACCGCTCATAACATTAAAAATGCAAAGAAAATGGTCGAGAAAGTACAGCCGGAAGTATGGGATGTACTGGAAGACGTTATCAAAGAGCATCCGGTTATGCTGAACCGTGCTCCTACACTGCATCGTCTGGGTATTCAGGCATTTGAACCGATCCTGGTAGAAGGTAAAGCGATCAAGCTGCATCCTCTGGTTTGTACCGCGTTCAATGCCGATTTCGATGGTGACCAGATGGCTGTCCATCTTCCACTGTCCGTAGAAGCACAGGCAGAATGCCGTTTCCTGCTGTTGTCTCCGAACAACCTGTTGAAACCGTCCGATGGTGGTCCGGTAGCCGTTCCTTCACAGGATATGGTTCTGGGTATTTATTACCTGACACAGGAAAGACCGGGAAGCAAGGGAGAAGGCGGATACTACAAGAGCCTGAACGAAGCTATCCTGGCTTACGAAAACGGATACCTGACACTGCAGACAAGAATTCACGTTCGCCGTGAAAAAACTCTGCCGACAGGAGAAGTCCTGGAAGGAACAGTAGAATCCACTCTGGGTAGATTCCTGTTCAACGAGATCCTGCCACAGGATCTGGGATTTGTAGACAGAAGTGTTCCGGGTAACGAACTGCTTCTGGAAGTTGATTTCCATGTAGGAAAGAAACAGCTGAAACAGATCCTTGAAAAAGTTATCAATACCCACGGACAGACAAAGACTGCGGAAGTACTGGATGATATCAAAGCTACCGGTTACAAATACTCTACGAGAGCTGCTATGACCGTATCCATTTCCGATATGACTGTGCCGCCTCAGAAACCACAGATGATCGAACAGGCGCAGGAAACTGTAGATAAAATCACCAGAAACTTCAAACGTGGTCTGATCACAGAAGAAGAGCGTTACAAAGAAGTCGTAGAAACCTGGAAACAGACCGATGATGAGCTGACAAAAGCCCTGCTGAATGGTCTGGATAAATATAACAACATCTTCATGATGGCCGATTCCGGAGCCCGTGGATCTGATAAACAGATCAAACAGCTGGCCGGTATGCGAGGATTGATGGCCGATACAACCGGTCACACCATCGAGCTGCCTATCAAGTCAAACTTCCGTGAAGGTCTTGATGTACTGGAATATTTCATGTCCGCCCATGGAGCTCGAAAAGGTATGTCCGATACCGCTCTTCGTACCGCCGATTCCGGTTACTTGACCAGACGTCTGGTAGATGTATCTCAGGAGCTGGTTGTTCGTGAGATGGATTGTGCGGAAGGCAGAGATGAGATTCCGGGTATGTATGTGAAGGAATTCACAGACGGAAAAGAAGAAATCGAAAGTCTGCAGGAACGTATCACAGGACGTTTCTCCTGCGAGACAATCAAAGATAAAGATGGTAATGTGCTTGTAAAAGCAAACCACATGATCACACCGAAACGTGCAGCTAAGATCATGAGCGAAGGTGTCAATGCAGAAGGCAAACCTTACGACAAGATCAAGATCCGTACGATTCTGAGCTGTAAATGTAAAGTTGGTATCTGTGCAAAATGTTATGGTGCCAACATGGCAACAGGAGAAGCTGTTCAGGTTGGTGAGTCTGTAGGTATCATCGCCGCACAGTCCATTGGTGAGCCTGGTACACAGCTGACCATGCGTACTTTCCATAGTGGTGGTGTTGCCGGTGGCGATATCACACAGGGTCTTCCTCGTGTCGAGGAGCTGTTCGAGGCAAGAAAGCCGAAAGGACTTGCCATTATCACAGAGATTCCTGGTGAAGTTGCAATCAAAGATACCAAGAAGAAACGAGAAATCGTAATTACCGATAAAGAAAGCGGAGAAACCAAGACATACCTGATCCCTTACGGATCCAGAATCAAGGTTACAGACGGACAGATGCTGGAAGCCGGTGATGAACTGACAGAAGGTTCTGTTAACCCACACGACATTCTGAAAATCAAAGGTGTACGTGCCGTACAGGATTATATGATCCGTGAAGTACAGAGAGTATACCGTCTGCAGGGTGTAGAAATCAACGATAAACATATCGAGGTTATCGTTCGTCAGATGCTGAAAAAGATCCGTATCGAAGACAACGGAGATACAGAACTTCTTCCGGGTACGATGGTTGATTTCCTTGAATATGAAGATATCAATGAAAAGATGGAAGCAGAAGGAAAAGCTCCGGCGGAAGGAAAACAGGTTCTGCTGGGTATTACCAAAGCTTCTCTGGCAACCGATTCCTTTATGTCAGCAGCATCCTTCCAGGAGACAACAAAAGTCCTGACAGAAGCTGCTATCAAAGGAAAAGTTGACCACCTGGTAGGTCTGAAAGAAAACGTTATCATCGGTAAACTGATTCCGGCCGGTACTGGTCTGAAGCGTTACAGCAACATCAAACTTTCCACAGATGATATGCTGAAGGAAGAAGAGGACGATATCCTGCTGGACGATGAAGATCTGGAACTTGTACCGGAAGATATCACAGTAGAGGAAGAAGCTTCCGAAACTGCTGAGACAGATGAAGAAACAGATGAAATCGCTGAAGAACTGGTAACTCTTGAGGATAGCGAAGAGTAAAGGTCACTGATATCAGGGAATAATGAGTAAATAAGTAAAAAGTCAGGGGAAACTGATAAAAATCAGTAATACTCCCTTGACTTTTTATTTTTTCGATGCTATGATACTACAGGTGCGCATGGAAATGCAGTTATTTTAATGTGCGCAAAATTACCTTATAAAAGGTAAGACGGCTGCATAGTCGTATGATTTAGAAATAGCAACCGCAGAACCAGAAAAGGAATAATTACAGGAGGTGAAATGGAATGCCAACATTTAACCAGTTAGTAAGAAAAGGACGTCAGACTTCTGTTAAGAAATCTACCGCTCCTGCTCTGCAGAAAAGCTTTAACTCTTTAAGAAAAAAATCCAGCGATCTGTCTTCTCCACAGAAGAGAGGTGTGTGTACAGCTGTTAAAACTGCTACACCTAAAAAACCTAACTCAGCTCTTCGTAAGATTGCCAGAGTACGTCTGTCAAACGGAATCGAAGTAACAAGCTACATTCCAGGAGAAGGTCATAACCTTCAGGAACATAGCGTTGTTCTGATCCGTGGAGGCCGTGTTAAAGACTTACCTGGTACAAGATACCATATCATCAGAGGTACTCTTGATACCGCAGGTGTCGCTAACAGAAAACAGGCTCGTTCCAAATACGGAGCTAAAAGACCTAAAAAATAAGATGAAAAGCTACGCTACGGCTGCTTAGCGGCATAGCGAAACAAAATTGATAATATCACAATACTATGTACGGTCATTCCATTTATACCCTGATGGTTGCGGGTGAAATAGAGGAATTTACCAGTGCGAACACATAGTCGACAGTACCTGTTTAACTGCTCAGGCTGTCATGTGAGTACCTAAGAGATAATCTATTGATTAAGGAGGGAAGTAACGTGCCACGTAAAGGACATACTCAGAAAAGAGACGTGTTAGCAGATCCGATGTACAACAACAAAGTGGTTACCAAACTTATCAATAACATCATGTTAGACGGTAAGAAAGGTGTAGCACAGAAGATTGTATACGGCGCTTTCGCTAAAATTGAAGAAAAAGCTGGAAAACCAGCTATCGAAGTTTTTGAAGAAGCTATGAACAACATCATGCCTGTACTGGAAGTAAAGGCTAGACGTATCGGTGGAGCTACCTATCAGGTACCTATCGAGGTTCGTCCGGAAAGACGTCAGGCTTTGGCTCTTCGTTGGTTAACTCTGTATTCTCGTAAAAGAGGAGAGAAGACCATGGAAGACAGACTGGCAAATGAGCTTCTGGATGCTATGAACAACACCGGTGCATCTGTTAAGAAGAAAGAAGACATGCATAAAATGGCAGAAGCTAATAAGGCATTTGCTCATTACAGATTCTAAAGGAGGAAATCCAATTGGCTGGAAGAGAATATCCATTAGAGAGAACCAGAAATATTGGTATTATGGCGCATATCGATGCTGGTAAGACCACTCTGACAGAGCGTATCTTATATTACACCGGTGTAAACTATAAAATCGGAGATACACATGAAGGTACTGCTACCATGGACTGGATGGAACAGGAGCAGGAAAGAGGTATCACCATTACTTCCGCAGCTACCACATGTCACTGGACTCTGGAAGAACAGACAAAACCGAAAAAAGGTGCTCTGGAACATCGTATCAACATCATTGATACCCCAGGTCACGTAGACTTTACTGTAGAGGTAGAGCGTTCCCTGCGTGTACTGGACGGTGCTGTTGGTGTGTTCTGTGCAAAAGGTGGTGTAGAACCACAGTCTGAAAACGTATGGCGTCAGGCTGACACATACAATGTACCTCGTATGGCATTCATCAACAAGATGGATATCCTGGGTGCAGACTTCTACAACGCTGTAGATCAGATTAAAACAAGATTAGGAAAAAATGCAATTTGTCTTCAGCTGCCAATCGGTAAAGAAGATGAATTCCAGGGAATCATTGACCTGTTCGAGATGAAAGCTTACATCTACAACGATGATAAGGGTGATGATATCTCTGTAGTAGATATTCCGGAAGATATGCAGGACGAAGCAGAACTGTATCATACAGAACTGGTAGAGAAAATCTGCGAGTTGGATGATGATCTGATGATGGAATATCTGGAAGGTGAAGAACCTTCTATAGAAGCAATGAAAGCAGCACTGAGAAAAGGTACCTGCGAGTGTACAGCTGTTCCGGTTTGCTGCGGATCTGCTTACAAAAACAAAGGAGTTCAGAAACTTCTGGATGCTATCCTGGAGTTCATGCCGGCTCCTACAGACATTCCGCCTATCAACGGAACTGATCTGGATGGAAACGAAGTAGTTCGTCATTCTTCTGATGATGAACCGTTCTCCGCACTGGTATTTAAAATCATGACTGACCCGTTCGTTGGTAAACTGGCATACTTCCGTGTATACTCAGGAACCATGAACTCCGGTTCTTATGTATTAAATGCTACAAAAGATAAAAAAGAACGTGTAGGACGTATCCTGCAGATGCACGCTAACAAACGTCAGGAGCTGGACAAAGTTTACTCCGGAGATATCGCAGCAGCGATCGGATTCAAGTTCAGTACTACCGGTGATACCATCTGTGATGATCAGCATCCGGTAATCCTGGAGTCCATGGAATTCCCGGAACCGGTTATCGAGCTGGCTATCGAGCCTAAGACAAAAGCCGGACAGGGTAAACTGGGTGAAGCTCTGGCAAAACTGGCAGAGGAAGATCCTACTTTCCGTGCTCATACCGATCAGGAAACTGGTCAGACAATCATCGCAGGTATGGGTGAGCTGCATCTGGATATCATCGTTGACCGTCTGCTGAGAGAATTCAAGGTAGAGGCTAACGTTGGTGCTCCTCAGGTTGCATACAAAGAGACCATCACAAAACCGGTTGACGTTGAGCATAAATATGCAAAACAGTCCGGTGGACGTGGACAGTATGGTCACTGTAAAGTTAAATTTGAGCCAATGGATGCAAACGCAGAAGAAACTTACAAATTCGAATCTACTGTAGTTGGTGGTGCTATTCCGAAGGAATACATTCCGGCAGTAGGCGAAGGTATCGAAGAAGCTATGAAATCCGGTATTCTGGGTGGCTTCCCGGTAGTAGGTGTTCATGCAAACGTATACGATGGTTCTTATCATGAAGTCGATTCTTCTGAAATGGCATTCCACATTGCCGGATCTATGGCATTCAAGGAAGCAATGCAGAAAGCATCTCCTGTACTGCTGGAGCCTATCATGAAAGTCGAAGTTACTACTCCGGAAGATTACATGGGTGATGTTATCGGTGATATCAACTCCCGTCGTGGTCGTATCGAAGGTATGGAAGATATCGGTGGTGGAAAAATGATCCGTGGATATGTTCCGCTGGCTGAAATGTTCGGTTACGCAACAGACCTTCGTTCCAGAACTCAGGGACGTGGTAACTACTCCATGTTCTTTGAAAAATATGAACCGGTTCCGAAGTCCGTTCAGGAAAAAGTTCTGTCTTCAAAGGCTAAATAATAACGCCTTACTATCAGGCGCCCGTAATTGCTGAAATTATGGAAATATGACTTGCAAATATCCTTGATTTGCAATATAATCAAGGATAGCAGGTCTAATAATATAGTAAATTAAAATTTTGCCGTAAGGCGCAAGTTTTAAGGAGGAAAATTAATAATGGCTAAAGCTAAATTTGAAAGAAGCAAACCACATTGTAACATTGGTACCATTGGACACGTTGACCATGGTAAAACTACTCTGACTGCAGCTATTACAAAAACTCTGCATGAAAGACTGGGTACAGGTGAAGCTGTAGCATTCGAAAATATCGATAAAGCTCCAGAAGAAAGAGAACGTGGAATCACAATCTCTACTGCTCACGTTGAGTATGAAACAAAAAAACGTCACTACGCACACGTTGACTGCCCAGGCCATGCTGACTACGTTAAAAACATGATCACTGGTGCTGCTCAGATGGATGGTGCTATCCTGGTTGTAGCTGCTACCGATGGTGTTATGGCTCAGACAAAAGAGCACATCCTGCTGTCTCGTCAGGTAGGTGTTCCTTACATCGTTGTATTCATGAACAAATGTGATATGGTAGACGATGAAGAACTTCTGGAACTGGTAGACATGGAAATCCGTGAGCTGCTGAACGAGTACGAATTCCCGGGAGATGACACTCCGATTATCCAGGGATCTGCTCTGAAAGCTCTGGAAGATCCGAACAGCGAATGGGGAGACAAAATCCTGGAACTGATGGATGCTGTAGACAGCTACATTCCGGATCCTCAGCGTGACACTGACAAACCGTTCCTGATGCCTGTAGAGGACGTATTCACAATCACTGGTCGTGGTACTGTTGCTACTGGTAGAGTAGAGCGTGGTGTTCTGCATCTGAACGATGAAGTTGAAATCCTGGGTGTTAAAGAAGATGTTAAGAAAACAGTTGTAACTGGTATCGAAATGTTCCGTAAACTGCTGGATGAAGCACAGGCTGGTGATAACATCGGTGCTCTGCTGCGTGGTGTTCAGAGATCAGAAATCGTTCGTGGACAGGTTCTGGCTAAACCAGGTTCTGTAACATGCCACAGAAAATTCACAGCTCAGGTTTACGTTCTGACAAAAGATGAAGGTGGACGTCATACTCCGTTCTTCAACAACTATCGTCCGCAGTTCTACTTCAGAACAACTGACGTAACAGGTGTTATCAGCCTGCCAGAAGGTACAGAAATGTGCATGCCTGGTGATAACGTAGAAATGACAATCGAACTGATCCATCCGATCGCTATGGAACAGGGTCTGACTTTCGCTATCCGTGAGGGTGGACGTACTGTAGGATCAGGACGTGTTGCTACAATCATCGAGTAATACAATCTGAATATAGATTTGTTATCGTAAGATAACGTTGTGTCCAAACGTAAGATACCCGTAGAACTTCGGTTCTACGGGTTTTTCTGTTGCCTGGAAATAAAAAAAGAGTGGAAAAGAATAACGAACAGTATAGAAAAACGGTTGCCGGGAGAGTGTCCTGACAACCGTTTGTGATAACAGAATGATAACAAAATATATAATTTTCGCAAAT
>SKEW01000101.1_pt1 | contig 104830 bp, 112 predicted proteins | sample 4841441 | NCBI WGS metagenome assembly SKEW01 (sample SAMN11008799, study PRJNA524170) | human gut metagenome | isolation source: fecal sample from pouch patient p41 | place: Israel: Tel-Aviv | reverse complement strand
CCTCTGCCACTTCTGTTCTCGCGGTGTTGAGAATATGCTTCATGGTATCCTCCACACGATAGGTCTCCGCTCCACTTCTGAGCATGATTTCTCCTGCAAGAACCGCAATATTCAATATCTGTTTATATTCCATTCTTCCCCTCCATGATCTCGCAGCCTGCCCCGTCTCCGAATATTCCTTCATCACACAAAATCGAAATACAGTTTCTCATATCTATTTTATCCAGGTTTGTATTGGCAAATGCAGATGCACGGATCGAAGTCACATCCTTGGGCATCTCAAAAATTCCAGTTCTTCCGGCAGGAAACGCTGCCAGCTCTGTTCCGGAAAATAAAATCCCATCTCTTGCCGTATATTCACCTGTGCCTCCTGCTTCGATCCATGTCAGTTCTCCCAGTTCAGAAAACGCACCGTTTTCTATATTCTGAATATTCTCCGGAATATAAATTTCAAAAATGCCGGTTCCAACTCCCGAAAACGTTCCTCTTCGAATTCCAATACAATTTTCTGACGGCAGTTCCAGATATCCATCCATCATCTCGCTTTTTGCAGGGTCAAATCCACAGATCATTCCCTCCTGATCAATTTTGAACCCCTGATAATATATATACGCCTCTGCCGGAGACTCTTCCTGTGTCATATCTTCCCCTGGTAAGGTATTCACAATTTCTTCCGGCATCGTCTCAGGAATCACTGGCTGTATGGTCTGACTCTGCACTGTCTCCACCGGTTCTACCGCTTCTTCTTGTGGCATGGCTGACGAAGCTTCAGCTACTTTCTCCGTTTCTATCTGCACATGTTTCTCCATTTCTGCCAGTGTATAGGTCCGGATACTCTCCTGTTTTACCATCTGTCCCAACCGGATCGGAACACTCCATCGTATCGTTTCACCCGCAGTCGCAGCATATGACCTCATATCTTCCTGTAACGGTACCATACTGACGGCATCACCGATTCCAACCAAAAGGCTGACCGTCACAACTCCTGCAATCACTTTCTTTAATCCATCCGGTATGTTCCAGATATGCTGTTTCTCCCAAACGCAATCGCCACTTGTTCTCATTCTTTTTCCATTCTCCCTGCTTTTTCTTTGGTATGCGAAAAAGGAATGCTGCTCTTTTGCAACACTCCTTCTCCTTTGCCTGTTATGGCAAAACTAAACATTGATCTCAGCTTTTACTCCGAGAATTTCTTTATTTTCCTCCAGAAGCGGATAAATCACATTATTTAAGTACGACTCTACCTGCTCTTTCGCACGACCTACATATTTCTGCGGTTCCATCGTCTCTTTCAGCTCTTCCAGACTCATGTTGAACGCAGGATCCGCTGCGATCAACTCCAGAAGATTGTTGTCCAGACCTTTTTCTTTGACATTGCGTCCGGCTTCCATGGAAAGCTCACGAATTCTCTCATGCAGCTCCTGTCTGTCTCCTCCGGCTTTTACCGCATCCATCATGATATTCTCTGTCGCCATAAACGGAAGTTCTGACATCAGACGTTTCTCGATGACTTTCGGATATACTACAAGCCCGTCCACAACATTCAGGCACAGATCCAGGATTCCGTCGATTGCAAGAAATCCTTCCGGCACACTCAGTCTCTTGTTTGCAGAATCGTCCAGTGTTCTCTCAAACCACTGCGTCGCAGAGGTGATTGCCGGATTCAATGCATCGATCATCACATATCTGGAAAGAGACGCGATTCTTTCACTTCTCATCGGGTTTCTCTTATATGCCATGGCAGAAGAACCGATCTGTGTCTTCTCAAACGGCTCTTCCACTTCTTTCAAATGCTGAAGAAGTCGGATGTCATTAGAGAATTTGTGCGCACTTGCCGCAATTCCGGCCAGTACATTCAATACTCTTGTATCCACTTTTCTGGAATAAGTCTGTCCGGATACCGGATAACATGCCTTAAATCCCATCTTTTCTGCGATCATTGGATCGATCTTATCAATCGTCTCCTGATCTCCGTCAAACAGCTCCAGAAAGCTTGCCTGGGTTCCTGTCGTTCCTTTGGATCCAAGAAGTTTTAAACTTCCCAGAACATAATCCAGATCTTCCAGATCCATCTCAAATTCCTGCAGCCAGAGAGTCGCTCTCTTTCCTACCGTAGTTGGCTGAGCCGGCTGGAAATGTGTGAATGCAAGTGTCGGCTGACATTTCTGTGCATCTGCAAATTTTGCCAGTTCTGCGATCACATTGACCAGTTTTGTTCTCACCAGCTTTAAAGCCTCTGACATTACGATCATATCTGTATTGTCCCCTACATAGCAGGAGGTTGCTCCCAGATGGATGATTCCTTTCGCTTTCGGACACTGCACACCATATGCATACACATGTGACATAACATCATGTCTTACTACTTTCTCACGCTCTTTTGCAACATCGTAATTGATGTCCTCCGCATGCGCTTTCAATTCTTCTATCTGCTCGTCTGTAATATTCAGTCCCAGTTCTTTTTCTGTCTCTGCCAGTGCGATCCAGAGTTTTCTCCAGGTTCTGAACTTTTTGTCCGGTGAAAAGATGTACTGCATCTCACGGCTTGCATAGCGCTCGGACAACGGACTTACATAACGGTCATTGCTCATAATCGTATTCTCCTTTTTTCCTATTCAAATGCCAGACTGATATCTTCTCCCGGCACCTCCATCGGATAATTTCCTGTAAAGCAGGCATCACAAAACTTCAGATCGCCTACCATATCTTTTAATTTTTCTACTTCCATATAGCCCAGAGAGTCTGCTCCGATCATCTCACGGATCTCCTCTGTTGTATGAGAGTGCGCGATCAGCTGCTCATTAGACGGCACGTCTGTTCCGAAATAGCACGGATGTAAAAACGGCGGAGAACTGATTCTCACATGTACTTCTGTCGCTCCTGCTTTCTTTAACATCTTGATGATATTTGCACAGGTCGTTCCTCGAACAATGGAATCATCCACCATAACGATCCGCTTCCCTTTTACCACTTCCGGAATCACGTTCAGCTTGATCTTCACACTGGACACACGCTCACTCTGTTTCGGCTTAATGAATGTACGTCCTACATAACTGTTTTTATGAAACGCGGTTCCATAAGGAATCCCGGACTGCTGTGAATATCCCATGGCAGCCACAAGGCCGGAATCTGGAACACCAACCACCAGATCTGCCTCTACCGGATAAGACTGTGCCAGTGCTTTTCCAGCAACAATTCTGGAATGATAGACTCCGACTCCATCGATCGTACTGTCTGTTCTTGCAAAGTAAATATATTCAAAAATACATCTCGCACGTTTTTCTTCCGGCAGCGCCATACTCATGTCCGAAGACATGCCATGCTTTGTAATACTTACGATCTCACCCGGAAGGACATCTCTTACAAACTCTGCCCCGACTGCTGCGATCGCACAGCCTTCAGATGCCAGAAAATACGTATTGTCCCGTTTTCCGATACAGAGTGGTTTCAATCCAAACGGATCCCTTGCCCCGATCATCTTTCTCGGACTGCTGATCACCAGCGCATAGGCTCCTTTGATCTTCTTCATAGCATTTTTTACTGCATCTTCTGCCTTAGAAACATTCAGACGCTCTCTTGCCACATGATAAGCAATAACCTCTGAATCAATAGTCGTCTGGAAAATTGCACCTGTCTTTGACAATTCCTCCCGAAGCTCCACTGCATTGACCAGATTTCCATTGTGTGCGATAGCCAGAGTTCCTTTTACATAATTGATTACCAGAGGCTGTGCATTCTCCACACGGGTACCTCCCGCTGTAGAATACCGTACATGTCCTACTCCCAGATTGCCTTTCAATTCACGTAATGTCTCTTCGTTGAACACATCATCTACATGCCCCAACCCTTTACGTGACAGCACCTTGCGCTGTCCGTATGTGTCAGTTACTGCGATGCCGCAGCTTTCCTGACCTCTGTGCTGGAGTGCAAAGAGTCCGTAATAAATGGAAGACGCAACATCCTGTCCGTCCATATCATATGCGCCAAATACTCCGCATTCTTCTCCCAGCCCTGTTACCACTTTTTCAAAATCACTCATGGATGAACTCCTTCTATTTAATTCCAATACGTCTGAAGACTTCCTGATATGCGTCTTCTACATTTCCCATATCTCTGCGGAAACGGTCTTTGTCCAGTTTTTCATGGGTCTCTTTATCCCACAGACGACATGTATCCGGTGAAATCTCATCTGCAAGGATGATCTCTCCGTGGAAACGTCCGAATTCGATTTTAAAGTCGATCAGTTCAATTCCTGCCTCATCAAAGAATTTTCTTAAGACTTCATTCACTTTGAATGTGTACTCTGTGATCTTGTCGATCTCTTCTCTTGTTGCAGCTCCGATTGCAATTGCAAAATAATCATTGATCATCGGATCTCCAAGATCGTCATTTTTATAGCTGAACTCTAAAGTAGGTGCTAACAATTTTGTTCCTTCCTCGATACCGAGTTTTTTAGAAAAGCTTCCCGCTGCCACATTGCGGACGATCACTTCAAGTGGTACGATCTCCACTTTTTTTACAGCTGTCTCACGGTCGCTGAGTTCTTCTACATAGTGAGTCGGAACACCTTCTTTTTCCAGAACCTGGAAAATGTAGTTTGTCATACGGTTGTTGATCACACCTTTTCCTACGATTGTTCCTTTCTTCTCTCCATTGAATGCTGTCGCATCATCTTTATAGTCTACGATCACAACGTCCGGATCTTCTGTCGCAAATACTTTCTTTGCTTTTCCTTCGTAAAGCTGTTCTAATTTTTTCATACGTTCACACCTGTCCTTTTTCTTAAATTTCATTCACTCGATCTGGGATTATCGGCACATCCCGCAGATAGATTATAATACAAGGCAGAGGGAAAATCAATATTCCCTCTGCCTTGTATTTCTTGTGGCTTATTATTTATTTCTCAACAGATAAATAAGATATTCTTATATATCGTGCTTTATTTATCACTTTTCGCAATTTTTCTTCTAATTTTTTTGCACATTTTCTCACTTTGCTGCAAGCGGTTTTTTCAGCAGAACGATTCCAAGCATTGCCACGACAGAACCTGCCGCAACGGCAGCCAGAAACAGCAGCGGATCGGAAGCTGCAAACGGGATTGCCCCCTCTGTGATAAAGGAAAGTCCCATAATGAAATTCGTTGCCACTGTCTGCTGTTCACTCTTTGTAAACCGGTTTTTAAAAAACAGTGTCGCCAGAGCAATTCCGATCGGCGGAACCATACCTCCAAGCGCTGCTCCGAGCAGGACTCTGCTGGATTCTCCCATACTTGCCAGCACCTGATTCAGCCACTCATTGAACGCTCCGACCGGCGGATTGACCACAAATACCATAAGGGCTCCCATTGCCGCGATTCCCAAAAACGGATACAAAAGCATCGGCTTTGTTCCCTCCAGCGCTTTTGGAAGCTTTTCCAGAATTTTCTTTAAACAGCATGATCAGTCCTGCCGCAAAACCTGCGATCAGTGCGCCAAAGAAACCAGAAGACACCCAGCCGGCCTCCTCTGCTGCCATTGTCATACCGCTTTTTGCCAGAAGACCTCCTACGATTCCGGGCATCAATGCCGGTCTGTCCGCAATCGCCATGGCGATATATCCTGCCAGAATCGGGAACATCATTCGCCTTGTTTTCCAGGCTTTCCGCCGCCATATATGTGTGGGCAATCCCTGTGGGACATGCAGTAACTGCCAGTACCCGGTATCCCTCTTCCGGCTGATCCTGCTCCTGCTTTTCTTCTCCGTACTCTTCAGGAAATTTCTTTCTCTCCGCCTCATCAATGTGTGCCAGAAATTCTGTTACATCCGCTGCATCCAGCAGATTTGTCCGAAATTCGTCATCCATTAAAAGCATGGAAAGACGGCTGAGTACTTCCAGATGCACATTATCTTCTGTATTCGGTGCTGCGATCAAAAAAAATCATATGTACCGGCTGTCCGTCCAGTGCATCATAATCCACACCCTGAGGAACCAGCATCGTAGCAAGACCCGGTGCACTGACGGCATCTGTCTTTGCATGAGGAATGGCAATTCCCTCTCCGATCCCTGTCGTTCCTTCCTCTTCTCTCTTTAACACCCCTTCTTTATAACGCTGCAGATCGTTGATATTTCCGCCTTTTGCCATCAGTTCTACCATCTGATCAATGGCTTGTCCCTTACTTTCGGGTGTTCCGGAAAGCTCCACACTTTCTCTCTTCAAAAGACCTGTGATTTTCATACCTTTTCCTCTTTCAAATCTGATATTCGCTGTACGGTCTGTCCAGCAGTTTTACAATATCCTCTCTGGATGCTAGCCAGGACTGAAATGCCGTCGCACTTCCCGCTGCTGTTCCAAGCTCCAGTGCGCGCTCATAAGAGCCAGTATTGAGATATCCCGCCAGAAATCCTGCCACCATAGAATCTCCGGCACCGACAGAATTTACAACCGTGCCCTTCTGCGGCTGCTTTTTGTATATCTCACCATCTTCTGTCACAAGGATCGCTCCGTCTTTTGCCATAGAAACCAGTACATTTCTTGCACCTCTTTCCTGCAGCTTTTTCGCATGAGCGATGATCTCTTCTTCTGTAGTAAGCGTCGTCTGGAACATTTCTCCAAGTTCATGATTGTTCGGCTTAATCAAAAACGGATGATATTTCAGTACATTCAACAGCAGATCTTTTGTAGCATCTACCACAACTTTGACATCCTTGTCTCTCAAACACATCAGAATCCATTCATAAATATTCTCCGGCAGAGTTGATGGAATACTGCCCGCCAGAACCAGTACATCTCCTGCCTTCAAGGATTTCAGCTTCTCAAACAGCTTCTGGATCGCCGTTTCCGTAATCTTCGGTCCCTGTCCGTTGATCTCTGTCTCCTGTCCTGCATTGATCTTGACATTGATCCTTGTCTGCCCGTCTGCAAGCGGTATAAAATCTGTTTTTGCGCCAAACTCCAGGAGCATCTCCTGCAATGCTTTTCCTGTAAATCCCGCAGTAAATCCAAATGCTGTACTCTCCAGACCCAGATTGGAAAGGATCACAGAAACATTGACTCCTTTTCCTCCCGGATAAACTGCTTCACTTGTTGTCCGGTTGATTTCTCCCGGCACCAGCTGTTCTGCCTGTACCACATAGTCTAATGATGGATTGAATGTCACTGTATAAATCATGATTCTGCCTCCTCTATATTACTGCATGTTTGAAATACCGGATCACTGATATGATCCGTAATGATTTGTGCATCTTCAAACCTCGCAAATGTGACGGATGATACATGACCGAATTTGCTCGAATCTGCCAGAACATATGCCTCTCTGCATCTCTTCATTGCAGCTTCTTTTACCAGTGCTTCGCTGATATCCGGTGTCGTATACCCTTTCTCCAGATGAATTCCATTCGTGCCAAAGAAGCCTTTTGTAAAGTTATACTTATTCAGCCATTCTACCGCAGCTCCTCCGACTAAAGCCTGTGTATCCTCTTTCAGCTCGCCTCCCGGCAAAAACACCCGGTAGCCTTTTTCTGCCAGACACTTTGCATGCAGGATTCCATTCGTCACATACACGGCCTCTCTCTCTGAAATCGCCTCTGCCAATGACGCTGTGCTCGTTCCTGCATCGATATAAACAAAATCCTCCTGACCGATCAGAGCCGCTGCCAGCTTTGCAATGCTGCGTTTTTCCTCTACATACAGCCCCTCTCTTTCCGAAACCTTTGCATCCTTTGTCGTATATGCTCCATTCAATACAGTTGCTCCCCCGTGGACTTTCAACAAGGCTCCTCTTTTATGAAGCTGTGTCAGGTCTCTTCTGATCGTAGACTCTGAAGTATCCAGAAGTTCTGTCAGCTCTGTTACAGTCACTGTTTTTTTTTCGTTTACGATCTTAAGAATTTCGCGAAACCGCTCTTCTGCCAGCATTTTCCTCATCCTTTCTTTCATTTTCAATCATTTTCGTTTCCTTTATCCTTAAAATATAATCATTTTCAGTCAAAGTCAATCACATTAATTCAAAAAAGTATCCAAATCTGATCACTCTGATTTGGATACTTTTACTAAATACTCTATATGTGACTCCTCCGGTACTGCTGTTTCCACTTGTCTGTCAGCTGCTCTGACATCTCCATCTGGATTCCTTCCCGGATTTCTTTCATCTCGCTGCGCAGCTCTGTATTGATCTCCGCATAGGTGTCATTTTTCGTAAGAAGGATATGATACTCCTCCATCGACATATACTTATAGGATGCATACAAATACGGCTTTAACAGCTTTGGATCTTCACAGATCTGATATGCCCTGTCATACATCCGCGCCGCCTGCTGATAAAGGAACATTCTTCCATAGGCAGACCCCAGACTTGCATAGATCTTTCCATAAAACTTCGGATCCGTATTCTCATCCTCCCCTTCATTTAAGATCGCCTGATACACAAGAATTGCTTCTTCCACTTCTCCACTTTCCAGAAGATTGTCTCCTTTGTATTTCTGCCGTTCAATGTCCTTCTGGTTTTTGAGCCGCTCCAGAACATTCTGGATCCGGATCATCTCCGCTTCCTTGTAGATTCCGGAACTCTTCAAAATCGTGAGCACAAATTTTTCCACACTTCCCCTCATCCGGATCACATCTCGAAGCTGGTCTGCAAGCTCCCTTTTCCCGATGTCCTCTTCCAGCCATCCGCACAGCTGCTCGTTCATAATCGTATAATCGATCAGGTAGAGATTATTGCAGAGATAATAGCACAGTTCTTCCATTGTAAATATCTTACAGTGGATCCTCGTAATTTCATACGGATGGGCCGCATGCTGATCATGACATAGAATTAAACTTCCCATCATTTCCTCCTAAATGTATCATCTTCTCTTCCTGAAAATCGGTCGGCGGGAAAAACTCTCCGAATCCTACATCCCGCACCGTGATCTTACATGTTTTTTCATCTAAAAATAACGTCTCGATCTGAAGCCTCATGGAATACTCGCCTCTCTTGGGAAGCCTTCCAAGCGGGATGACCTCCGTCTTTAACGTACCCTGTACTAGAGACTCGATATGAAGCTCGATATCTTCTGTATCCTCTAAAAGCACTTCCCACTGATTGTTGGATTCATACCAGTGCGATCCCCAGGATACGATCGGATACCACATCTCCTGTCCATTCACCCGCATATTCACACTAATCTGATCTGTCAGCTTGTCTTCGGAAAGATAAACCGGATCCTCAATGTGCATAAACATCTTGCGGTATGCGGTATAGCAGGCGCCCTTGCTGTACAGATTGTTTCCGATAAATGCTCTTCTTCCATTGCACAGGACTCTCAGAGAAGTCGGATACCAGTTATTCTCAAATCCCTCTCCGGTCAGAAAGACCGAAGATACGATCCGCTTGTCAAACACGCCTTCAATAAACCGGCAGAATCTCATATCCGCATCTTTTGCCTTGTCCGCATTGAGCACCGGATACACGGCTGCCAGTTCTTTTATATGCGCACTTGCCACTTCGTCCACTGTCACAAAAATCGTCTTTCCGCCTCCAAGCCCCGGCTTCAGCCTTCTGAGCATATACGCTTTGATCTCATTTCTGTCACAGCAAAACAACGCCGCCTCATACTGCCAGAGTTCTTTTGGCTGATAAAACAGATAATTGCAGAAACTCTCTTTGTAATCCTGAATGAAAATATGCCGTTTATCAATATTCATCCGTACTGCGATTCCCCGCAACATCTGCGCCAGCTCTTCCGTCAGCTCCGGAACACTGAACACGATCCCGTTGATCTTCGGAAACGACTGCAGCGACAGTTCGATAAATTTAGCAAGCAGCCATACTGCTTCATAGGATTCTTCTCCAAATTCAATTTTTTCCCCTGCCAGGCTTTTATCCAGTAACCGGTTTACGGTGAATCCTTCTTTCAAGCTGGCCAGACGTTTTGCTTCTTTTCCGTATGCCCAGGTATCACGCAGCTTTCCGATGACCAGAGGGATCTGATAATTATCCGCATCTACTTCCATCGTCTCCGGCTCTGCCATTTCTTCATTATAAAAACTGATCTGACAGGTCTTTTCATTGATCTCGTAACCTATAATATTGCCTTGTCCCATAGGAGTCAGCCTCCTTAATACTGTTCAAACATATGCGCGGCGATTGCATCTTCCTGTGCATATGCTTTCATCTTTTCTTCTTTTTCACTGCCCTCTGAAAGTAAAATATCATTCAGTCGTCCATATCGCCCGGATTCTCCAAACACAGCATCCTTCATGCAGCACTCTTTATCACTTCGGTAAGTGTTGCCATCAATGGTCTCCTTGAAATAATATTTCAACCGCTCGTTGGAGAACAGCACAAATTTCTTCACATAGAGATTCTCATACATCGGCGTAAGCACCTCTGTAGCATAATCTACCGCCTCTGAATTTTCTTTCTGAAGCTGATAGTAGAGCATGACACGGCTTCCCTTCTGCCCTTTGTACTCGATCAGCGTCTTATCCCAAAGCTGCAGCTCAATGAGCCATTCCTTTTCGTATGCCAGAAAGAACGGGAAATAAATCTGCTTGCCGCACAGCTCCTGTAAGAATTTTTTCAGAGTCTTACGCACAGTCGTCGTATATTCTCTGGTGGAATAATATTTTAATACGGCGATCTTGCAGATGTCTATCGTTTCTTCACCCTTTTCATATTCCTTACAGATGATATCAATAATACTTCTGCTCATCCTGCGCTCTTCCACTACATATTCTCTGGACATATACGCCAGATATGCCTGCTGCAGTCTGAAATAAGCTCCCTCTTCATAATATTCTTCAAAGATCGGAACCTCTCCGAACAACTCTTCCGAGAACAACATCTGTGTGATGATCCTCTCCGCCAGCTTCTGAGTGTGTACCTCATACTCTCTTGCTTCTCTCCAGAGCAGTTTCATGTCTGTAGTCGCTCCGCAGTAGTAATTCGCAAGATACGTCAGGATCACTCTGTCAAACTGCTTTCTTTTAAACATCTCAAAACACACATAGGTAAGGAAATCATCACATTCATAATTGTTTTCACGGATCGTACGGCTGCACAGTCCCATGATCTCTTCTTCCCCGTAATTTTCAATGCCATACTTTCGCACAGACTCAAGAGAAAGCTCTTCTACCTTCTCCTCCTGACGGTTCTGCTTCAGACTGTTCATATACCGCTTACAGATATCCATGTAACGAAGCTCATAGAACAGGCGCTTGCTTTCATATGGAATAGAATCTGTATAATGTCTTCCATCCTTGCTTTCCCACACAAGCCGGTCTGTCTTTGCATATAAAAATACCCTTGCTCCTTTGTCCGTATACGGCGCCTTCTGTGTGATCGTTCCATCCTCTGCGATCACATGAATAAATTTCATATTCGGTACCTTTGTTGTGATCTCATAAGCATGACAGATATCATACAGTGCTTTGATCTGCTCTGCTTCCATAGAATCTTCTGTCAGAAAACGCTTGTATATAATGCGGAGCATGGGATCAATATTTCTGCGCTCCAGCTGATTCCACGCAAACGCTTCCATCTCATCTCTGTAATGCGCATAAATCTCACTGGATTCATCCTCATAAGTAATCAGGTTTGAATACAAAAGCGCCCGTTTATGGAAATCCAGATTATTTCCATGCATAAAGTAAAGATACACGGAACGCGGCAGTGCTTTATTGACTCTGCCAGGCTGGATCGCAGCCATATAAAACTCGTACAGCTGTGCAATCTTTAATTCCGACTCCACTGCTTTTTCATACCATTTAAAAAAGCAGTTTTCCATGCAGCTTCCCTTGATCAGAAGTGTACAGATTGCGGTCAGGATCATGGACTCTTCATACATCCCGTAGGAAAGCACCAGAGTCTCATAAAGATAGCGGTCAAAGCTTTTCAGCTGACTTGCCAGATTGGCTGTATATAATGCCAGTTCCTTTGTCATCAGTTTGTGCTTGGCTGCAAAATACAACACCCGCACTTCAAAAATGCCCAGTTTTTTCAAGGAAGAACTCTTCTCACGGAAACACCGGAAAGCTTCCAGATAAAACCAGATACTGCGCGTCTTTTCCTCATAGAAGTGATGCTCCAAAGCTCTGAGACGTTCACTGATGATCTTGTACTCAGAATCTACATTCACCAACATACAGAGGATCTTCCAGCTGTCGGGATGCTTCATATAGGATTTTGAAAGCTCTTCTGCCACTCTGCGTGTCCCGATCGAATCATTGGAAAGCAGCGTGGTCAGATACAAATAATAGGAACTGATCTCTACATTTTTTCCGATTGCAAACCGGTTGTAATTGTAAGATTCCAGAATCCATTTTGCCTCTTCAAACCGTTTGCCCAAAAGACAGATATGTGCATGTACCAGAAGATACATCTCATTGTCCTCATCCAGACTCCGCAAATGCTCGATCTTCTTTAAGGACTCCTCGCACCAGGTGTTCAGATCCAGCTTGCCGCTCTCATAAACAAGACAGCGCTTTAAAATACTTGCAAACTCTTTATCCCGCTCCCGTCTCTCTTCCTCTCTGCAGACATCCTTCTCCACCACGATCTCATAGGTCAGTATCTCATACGGGGACTCCAGGATGATCTGCCCGAAGTTGCTTCCCTGATGAAGCTTTGTATAATCAATGATATATTCCAGCCGGTACGCATTACCGATAAACTCCTCCGTAGTAACCTTGGTATGCTCCACACTTAAAAATTCGCCTTCGGTACGTACATCAATGGTCAGATATCCCCACGTATTCTTCTTGATTGTAAAGGTGTCTTTTCTGGATTCCCGAAGAGAAATAAATGCCCTGCTCTCCTCTTCCAGCGTCAGAAAAATCTTCTCTTTCTGCTTGCAGCCCACCAAAAACTCTTCCAACGCCTGCTGATCCAGCTCCCATTTTCTCATATTGTCATACAATGCCTGAATCCGCTTATCCTCATACTTCAGGATCTCATAAAAATCTCTGGAACGGAACAGTTTTTCTGCCTCCGCCGGATCCCGAAAAGACAGTTTCTTAAAATCTTCCAGACTCTGTACTTTTCCATAAGTTGTCATTACAAACGGCTTTTCAATAATGGCAGTAAATGCCACCTCATACTCTCCGCCATTGCACACAATGGTAAATTTTCCGTGTTCCACATGTCCCGGAACCAGGCCGGATCCGTCATATGTATAAGAGATGTTCACCGGATTCCCATCAAATCCCTGCTCCTCACAGCGTACCCGAAAAGACGATGGATAAACCAGTCCACGGATCGTCCCCTCTCCCTGATTCTGAAGAGAAAAGCTTCCTTTGTACATCTCGCCTTCTCCGACACGCATGATGATCCGCGTCTCCGGAAAAATAATCTCCGGCTGTGGAATATGAAAATCTCCTTTTGAAAGGCGTTTAATTTTATTCTTCAAATTTGTCACCTGCTCATTCTTCTTACGTTGCATTTTTTTGTAAACACACTATAATAAAGTATTATAACATCAACACTGTATTTCTTGCAACGGTGGAATCAAAGAATTTAAAAGGGGATTGTATACATGAATACAAAACTGGAATTTCACGGAAGTGATATTGAAAAAGTGTGCGAACACTACGGATTAAAAAAAGAAGATATTGTCAATTTTGGTGCTAACGTAAATCCGCTCGGACTTTCCGAACAGGTAAAAAAAGCTCTTGCAGCTCATCTGGATCTGCTCTCTTCCTACCCGGATCGGAGCTATACCAGTCTTAGAAACATACTCTCCACATACTGTCAGATTCCTGAAGACTTTATCCTGCCGGGCAATGGTTCCAGTGAACTGATTTCCCTGCTGATCGAGGAACGCCGTCCAAAGCATACTATGATCCTTGGACCCACTTATTCCGAATACTCCAGAGAACTTGGATTTTCAGACAGCACGATCGACTGCTTTTATCTGAAACCGGAACAGGATTTCCAATTGTCTGTAGAGGGACTGTGTCTGGCGCTGGCTAAAAAGCAGATTGATTTTCTTATTTTATGCAATCCGAACAATCCGACTTCTTCCGCAATTTTTCATCCGGAGCTGATAAAGCTGCTGGAGTTTTGTCAGGATCACAACATCTTTGTGATGATCGATGAAACGTACGTGGAGTTTGCACCTGATGTAGATGCCGTCACCGCAGTTCCTTTGACCCAAAATTTCCAGAATCTGATGGTACTGCGTGGTGTTTCCAAATTTTTTGCCGCTCCTGGTATGCGGTTCGGGTACGGTATCACCGGAAATGCTGAATTTCTCAAAAAATTGAAGAGCAAACAGATTCCATGGTCATTAAACAGCCTTGGCGCATTTGCCGGCGAACTTTTGTTTCAAGACAAAGAGTATATAAAAAAGACACGCAATTTGATACTTTCCGAGCGTGAATACATGTATACAAAATTGCGTGAACTTCCTTTTTTCTATGTTTATCCGGCTTATGCCAACTTTTTGCTGGTACAGATCCAAAAAGTTGGACTGACTTCATCTGACGTATTTGAAGCCTGTATCCGGGAAGGACTTATGATCCGGGACTGTTCTTCCTTCACCGGATTAGAGGGAGAATTTGTCCGCTTCTGCATCATGGATCCAGAAGATAATCGAAGACTACTGACAGTGTTTCAAAAAATTTCACAATCAGCCCGAAAACAGGTATGATTTATATACAGAGAACTTCCACCATGAAAGAAAGCAACATTCTATGTCAACAAAACATGAAATGTTGCTTTTTCTTGTATATCAATTCACTCTTTCCAGTATTTTTCTAAATATTGATTTGCATCCGTATCTGAGAGCTTAAACTTCTCCTTCAATCGAAGCAAAACATGTTCTTTCGTTTCTCCCATCTCCTGTAGAATTTCAATACATTCCTGAATCCTGCCCTTTTCTCTACCTTTTTCTTCCCCTTCTTTCACCCCTTGCCTATATCCCGTCTCTTTATAGATTCTTGAAAAGAACTGGTGATCCCGGATCTGCTTTTCTCTTGCCTCATACTCTAACCGTGCCCTCTCATCTGCACTCAGATGCACCAGACTCTCATAGGCCTTCTCAATATAAGGGTCTTTCTCTGCTGCCATTTTGAATTCCTCCTCTGTCTCTGCATTGATAAATTGCATCCAACTTAGCAGTTCTGTCTCCGGATACTGGTGCTTTGCCAGCTTCGGCAATTCCAATACATGCAATTCCAGCTTGTCACTGTACTTGATATGCCGGCTGTCCTCCCATAAGTGAAACCGGGAATAGAATGCATCCGTATCTTCGAATATTTCAAAGTCCAGAATCCCGATATGGATACATTTTTCCAGCACATCATATCCTTCGCCTTCATGAATCTGTTCCGTAAACATTTTTGACAGATAAAATAAAGTTCTCTCTGCCCAGTACTCGTACGCTGCCACCTGCATCTCCACATCGACCTGACCGCTGTTTTTCAATTGGATCCGAACATCCAAAATTCCAAGCTTGTCTTCCTTATACCGTTTCTCAAGACTGGTGGCAACAGTGTTGTCTCTTCGATTTCCTCATAGGGAATCCCCGTAACTGCCGACAAAAATGCCTGACGGATTTGTGCATCTGCCATCAACTGTTTGAAACAAAAATCATTTTTCGGTCTCATCAGAAACTGCGTTGTATTCTCTTTTTCCATTCATATTCCTCCTGTTTTCCGAATGAATTTACCGGGAAACAGGACTTTTCATAACTAATTCTTTCGATTAATTTTTCGATGATAGACCTCGTTCCGGTTTTCCATTCGCTTTTTCTTGCTTCTTTACTGGGAAAATCCGAAATGCCGGCTGTTGCCGGTTCAGATATAACTGAAAGGGATTCCTTTCAGAGATGTTTCCAGTATACAAGTTTCTTTCAGCAAAAGCAATGAACGAAATCTAAAAACTTGTCACAGTCACTTCATTTTCTCTTTATAAACATAATCTGTTTTTTATCTATGGAAAACATTTTATCACATTCCACTGCAGCTTTTTCCAGGCGTTTAATCCTTGTTTTACTTTTTTTCTGCATTGTCCATACAAACGATACATCTGTTCTCCATCGCGGATATCACAGCCTTTATAGAACATAGTGCGCATCATCGTGTCATACATCCAGTTTAGATCGGCCTCTTCCAGTTCCGGAAGAGATTTTTTCACCGCTTCTTTTCCTTGCATTGAAAATGGATCTTCCCCGGATGGATGCAGAAACTCTGCAACCTCGTACAGGCTCTGATAAACAAACCGAATCCTTGCATCGATTGATCCCGTTCGGCACCGTTTTCGTTTCCGCACAGTCCGTATCCACGCCTGCAATATTATCAGCGCGAACATCAGAAGTATAACGCCGATCACCTTCAAACACTGGAAGAGCGCCTTTCGGATCTACTGCCACGTATCCGATGATGCTCTTGCCCTCTCCACATTTTCCAACGCAGAAGCTGCACCTGTATGATCCTCGACCTTCCAGCCGGTATCCTCCTGCCAGACTTCACACCAGGCATGGCCCATGCTGCCCTCAACTTCTGCCACATATTGCCCATTTTCCTGCTGTGAAAATGCAGATGCCGGAATGGCATAACCTTCTGCAAATCTGGCCGGAATCCCCAGCATTCGATACATCAAGGTTGCAGCCGTTGCAAAATGCACACAAAATCCTTTGTGGTTTTCAAACAAAAAATACTCCGCAAAATCCTCGCCGGACGGTGTCGATCCCGGATTTACATCATACACAGCCTGACGTTTTAATGTTTCTTCCACGAACCGCTCTGCTTCTTCAAAAGAATCTGCTTCTTGCAGTTCGCTGCACAATTTGCGAAGTTGCTTCAAAGAAGATGGATACTGCAAATATACACTTGCCGGATCCGTCGCACTTCCTTCGCTCCAGGATCCCCCGTCATATTCTTTTCCATATTTCTCCGAAACATAAATCGTATCTGTCGGCATTTCCTCCTGCGTCACAGTGAACAACACACCCTTCCTGGGTACAAAGCTGCCCAGCTCCCGCAAATCTTCCATACCGCCGGAAGAATCCATGCCTGTCTCTTCCGGAATCATATTCTGCTCTGTCTGCGGGATCTCTTCCTGTGCTTTTTGTTCCTCTTTTTCTGACTCTTCCTTTTGCTCTTCCTTTTTCGTCTGTGCTTCTTTTCTTGTCTGCCTGTCTGCACTCCATGCATTCCACGTCTCTTCTGCTTTCTGGATTACATGCTCTTTCACATATCGTCTGGTCGTCCGATATACCCCATCTTCTTTTTCTTTCATCGGCTCCATCTGCTCTCCCAGCTGGACCGAACAAAATGCCAGAAATACGAAGCTTATTCCCGCAATGCAGACATTCTGCAGAACATTACAAGACATCGATGTAAGCACTGTCACATACAATCCGGCTGCAATCATCTGAAGCCAGCATTCTCTCGGATCCGGGAAATACGTCAAAACCGCCGCATATATCACTGGTACAAGATAGAAAACCGCAGAAATACAAAGCAGGAGCTTCTTTCTTTTTACCAGCATTGTCCCAAGCCAGACACTCCCTAAAAACCCGGTGATCAAAAATACTGCCATCCACCTCTCTGTCTGATCCTGAGGTAATTTCTGCGTCAAATTCACTCCGGCTGCAGTCTCCCACCAGGACCACAGTGCAAAACCAACGGTAAGAAACTGTAAGATATGAACTTTCCAGCTATGTTGATTCAAATCCTTCTTTTTTCTTTTCATACCCCTTCTCCCCATATCACACCTGGATAATCCCAGTATCGTTCCATCCCTGAATCCCCTGTCCGTCCAGGACAAGAACACTGGAAAAATTCTGTGTTCGAAACACTTCTTCAAACCCGCTTTGCTCTTCCTCTCGTTTCGCTGCAGGGACTGCTTCCATCAGCTCCCAGAGCATTTCATAAAACGTCTCCTCATCCTTCACGCGCCATCGCACAACACGGACGTTTTTCTGATCAAACCATGCCACAACGTGCATACAGTGTTCTTCTACCAGAGTCCTGGAAAGTGAAGCACAAATCTCCATCATACGCTCCAGCTTTTTGAAATCTTTCGCTGCATTCGAAAGCCAAAGTCTGATACATACCGCACATCCAAGAGGATGACTGGATTCTTTGACCATCATTTTTCCCGCCTTGGCACTGATCTTCCAGTGGATCATCTGCACCGGATCCGGAATGTGATACTCCCGGATCTGATAGATTTCCGTAGCATCCTGCCCACCCCTTTCATTGGAATAGGTTTCCGGCTCAACCGGAAATTCCCGCGTCCTTCTCCCAATCTCTACCGGCATTGCACAGATCTTCGGCAGGACTGTGAATCGCTGCTTTTCCTGCTGCTTTTTACCCACAGACAAAATTCCCATAAAATCATAGATTCTCACTTCTGTAATCGTCAGCTTCCACTCTCCGCACCTGTCTGGTTCAAATGTATAGTCTGCCTGCTTTTCAGAAAGCCATAAACTGTCCTTTTGTCTGATGCCGGATACTGCATGTTCCATTTCCAGCAGAACCCTGCACTTTCCGATCCAAAGAGAGCTTTCCCTGCAAACCTGTATACTGACTTTCATCTGCTGTTCTTTTTCTCCGTAATCCGAGAGCTGCTTTACTCTGACAGAGAGTCCTCTCCCCGCAAAAATAAGATAAACGATTCCTGCCGCCGGATACAGAAGCACAAAAATCAACAGCCCGCTCAGTGCCGGATAAATATACATCAAAAACAGATAGCCCACTGCGCCAAGCACCAGAAGATATGTTATCATCCGTTTTCCCATATACGCTCCTTTTTATCGCTTTTTCAATGATGGTGATTCTACTGCGGACAAAATTTCCTGCAGTACTTCCTCCTGTTTTACTTTGCTGATCCTTGCCCTTGTATTTAACAGGATCCGATGCTGTGCAGTCTCCCGAAACACTCCCCTGACATCTGCCGGAACCACATATTCTCTTCCTGCCAGATACGCACCCGCTTTCGCCATCTTTGCAAGTGCCACTGTTCCTCTTGGACTCATCCCCAGCTCCAGCATCTCATGCTCCCTGGTAGCCTGTGCCAGCTGCACCAGATATTCCAGAATCCGCTCATGCATAAAAATCTGTGCAGTCTCCCGCTGTGCTTCCTCAAGTTCTTCCTTTGTCATCACCTGTTGAACGGCATCTGACGTACGGCCATTCTCATTTTTTCGCAGAATCTCCATCTCTTCGCGAATTGTCGGATATCCCATCTTTACACAGACCATAAAACGATCCAACTGAGATTCCGGAAGCAACTGCGTCCCTGCGGAGCCGGACGGATTTTCCGTAGCGATCACCAGAAACGGCGGAGCAATCTTCCTGGTTTTTCCATCCACGGTCACCTGCCCCTCTTCCATCACTTCCAAAAGGGCTGACTGCGTCTTCGGAGACGCCCGGTTGATCTCATCTGCCAGAAGCAGGTTGCAGACCACGGCTCCCGGATGATATACAAACGCATTTCTCTCTTTCTGGTAGATGGTAAATCCGGTCAGGTCTGACGGAAGTACATCCGGTGTAAACTGCACCCTGCGCTTCTGCAGTCCGATCGCTCTGGAAAAAGCAATCGCCATGGTCGTCTTGCCAAGTCCCGGAATATCCTCCACCAGCACATGCCCACCCGCCAAAAATGCTTTCATCACCGTCTCTGTCACTTCCTGCTTTCCGATCACTGCTCTCTGTACTTCCTGCAGTGCAAAAAGTACCTTCTCTCTCACTTTTTCCACACCTGTTTCCTCCCCTGTCTGATATAGAAAATTATACCATATTTTGCTTTTTCCCTCTTACTTTTTTTCATATTTTTAACAAAAAAGTAAGAAACATTCCTCCTGATACGTGCTATAATAAAGAAAACAACAAATGACAATCATGTACTTCAAGAAAGGATGGTCTTTATGGAATTCACAGAAGGATTAAGAAAAGTATTTTTAGCAGGTGTAGGTGCTGTCGCCTCTACTGCAGAAAACGCAAAAGAACTGATCGATGATCTGGTAGAAAAAGGCGAACTGACCGTTGCACAGGGCAGAATGCTCAATGAAGAACTGAAACATACAGCAAAAGAAAAAGTCAAAGAACATATTTCTGTCACCGTTACCAGGAATTATACAGATGCCATGAATTCTGTCGATCAGATGACCGAAGAGGAATTAAACGCTCTGAAAGAAAAGATTGCCCAGACAGAAGAAGCAAGAAAAGAACAGCCTGAAGATCCAGATATTACCTCCGATGAAAGGACACCCGAAGAATCAGAATGAATAAAGAACAAAAAACAATGGATCCTTCCCGGTATCCATCATACACGGAAGAAGATTCAGCCGCCTCCGGCAGGCGGCTGAACGAGATTTTAAAAGTTTTAAAAAAACACCATCTGACCTCGGGTCTGACACCGGTCAAGCTCCGCGAGATTCTGGAAGATCTGGGCCCTACTTATGTCAAGCTGGGGCAGATCATGTCCATGCGTTCCGATATGCTCCCGGAAGTATACTGTCAGGAGCTGACAAGGCTTCGTACCGATGTGATCCCCATGCCATATGAGACTGCAGTCTCAATCATTGAATCCGAATTACAGCGACCTGTCTCTGACATTTTTTCTTCCATCGAACAGACTCCGCTTGGCTCTGCTTCCATTGCACAGGTACATCCCGCACAGCTAAAAGACGGAACAAAGGTTGTTTTAAAGGTACAGCGACCGGCCATCCAAAAGACGATGGAAAATGATATCCGGCTTTTAAAAAAAGCTTCCGGTATTTTAAAACTGACACTGGGAACTAAAAATCTGATCGACTTTCATACGATTTTAGATGAACTCTGGGAGACTACCAGAGAAGAGATTGACTTTGAAAAAGAGGCCGCCAATCTAGATCTGTTTTACGCCAACCAAAAAGAAATCGCCTATACGACCTGCCCCGTGGTGTATCACGAACTGACGACTCCAAGACTTCTTGTCATGGACTATATCGACGGAATCCAGATCGATCATATAGAGGAACTAAAAAGTCTTGGCTACGACATGACTGAAATTGGCGAAAAGACAGCGGAAAACTACTGCAAACAGATTTTGGAGGATGGATTTTTCCATGCGGATCCGCATCCTGGAAATCTCTGGATCAGCAAAGGGCAGATTGCATGGCTGGATCTCGGAATGGCAGGACATCTGTCTTCCAACACCAAACTGCTGCTTCGCAAAGCGATCACGGCACTTCTTGAGAATGATATTTATTCTCTGAAAAACGTATTACTCGCGTTTGCCGAACCTCAGGAGCGTGTCAACCATGCCCGCCTGTACACGGACATTGATGATATTGTCAGCAAGTATGTTTCCATGGACTTCGGCACCATGCGGCTTGGCGATCTGATCGAACGGCTCCTGCAGCTGGTCAAGGATCACCGGCTTGCAATTACCCCGGATGTCACGCTGCTTGCGCGAAGCATGATCACGATCGAAGGAACTTTAAGTGCATGTGCTCCGGATGTAAATCTGCTGCGGATTTTATCTGTACATATGTCCAATCTGCTGATCCATGAGCTGGATGCAAAGCATATTTTAAAACATAAGGGACGCCAGGTTTATACTTCGCTGGACAAATCCCTCAACATCCCTGCCCAGCTTTCTGATCTTTTAAACATTATAAAAAACGGGCAGGCACAAGTCAACCTGCAGCTTTCTGATGGCGAGCATTTCCGCCGTGATGTTTATTCCATTACAAACCGGGTGCTTTTGACGATTCTTTCTGCTGCCCTGTTTATCGGATCAGGTCTTGCCTCGGACATTTACAGCATTCCAAAGTGGTTTGGACTCCCTTGGATCAGTTTCCTCGGATACAGTCTGTCCGCCCTTTTATTGCTGATTGTTCTTGTACAGATTTTCCGACGGCGCAAATAAAAAGGAGAAGAAATCCCTCACTTTTTCAGGATTTCTTCTCCTTTTTCCTACATTCTATTTTTCTGAATCAGTCGTTGTCTGTTTTACATTCACACCCTGATCTTCAAAGTCTACTTTTTTCCATTCTTTTTTGTCTACCTTGATGTCAGTCTCTTTGCGCCATGTTTCCACCTGATCTTCATACTGTTTCTGCTTGCGCTCTTCTACGATTTCTTTTTTCTTCTGATCTGTTGCCTCACGATCCAGCTTGCTTGTCAGCTTCGCCACATAGATTCCATCGTCTGTCTCAATCAGGCTTGTCACGTCCCCTACATTTTCCAGCGCATCTGCCGCCTTTAAAAGATCTGCGTTCAGTGTGCTGGACTCAGAATCAAATGTCGCCGTCTGCACTTCTTTTTCTGCCGAAGCAGCTGCTGCATTCATGTCCTTGTCCGGATCTGCGCTGACTGTATCCAGAAAGGTCTGTGCCTTTTCTTTTTCTGCCTTCTTTTCATCGTCAGTCATCTGAACAGACTGTCCGGAATCATCCTTCTTCGTATAAGAGAACTGGACATACTCGATCTTCTTTTGTGCTGCATCCTCATCTGAAACATTTTCATCCACGCCCTCTTTCATTGGTGCATCCATCTTCTGCTGAATCGTAGCAAGTTCCAGATATTCTTTGACATATTTTTTATATCCGGACACAACTTCTTTGTCCTCCAATGTGTTGTCTTCCACAAACTCCTCTGCGGCTTTGTCGATCTTCTTCTTTTCTTCGTCTGTCAACTCCACTTTATATTCAGAAGCATGCTGTTTTACAAGATACATATTTTCCAGAGACTCTAAAATACTGTCTTTCATATTCTCCTCATATGTCTTGCCTTCTTCCACTTCCTGGCTCCACATTGTGTCCGCACTCATCCCCATCAGGCCTGCATAAAACGACTCATACTGCGCCTGCTGCATACGCGCATAAAAATTAGCAACACCATACGAAACCTTCTCTGTTCCGACCGTTACTACTGTAGCATCATTATCAGGGGCAGCACTGCATCCTGTTATCGTAACCGCCGCTAAAATACCGGCAACTGCGGTGATCACACCTCTTTTTTTCAATCCAACCATAAATTCCTCCTCTAATTGTACCTAATTATTTCATTATAACGTCTTTTTTCTCCTCTAACAAGCTCTTTATATCATTTAAGAGCTTTTTCACAAGTTCCAGAACCGTTTCATCCTTTTCCTTTTTATTTCTACCCTTTTTATAATAGACAAAATACGGCACTGCCTCCGCCTTAAACACCAGATTTCCCCGGTAGCTCTGAATCAACGGAGGAATTTTCTGCGGATTGACCTTCGCTTTTTCATACATGGTAAACCGGAATTCTTCTCCTTTTTGTTCCACTGCCGTCACATAAGCTGAATGTGCAAGCGCTTTAAGACCTGCGATCTGAAGAAGCTGCTGTACCTTTCTTGGTACATCCCCGAACCGGTCGATAAGCTCCTCCAGCATATCATCCATCTCTTCCTCATCTTCAATTCCCGCGATCCGCTTGTAAATATCCAGCTTCTGATATTCGTTCGGAATATAGGAATTCGGGATATACGCATCCACATTCAGATCCATCACGGTCGTATAGATTTCCTCCTCGGTTCCGCCTTTTAACTGTTTTACCGCTTCATTGAGCATCTTGCAGTACAGATCATATCCGACAGCCTCCATATGCCCATGCTGTTCTGCACCCAGAAGATTTCCTGCCCCACGAATTTCCAGATCCCGCATCGCAATTTTAAATCCGGAACCAAGATCTGTAAACTCCCGGATTGCCGCCAGTCTTTTTTCCGCCACTTCCTTTAGCAGCTTGTCTCTTCGGTACAGGAGAAATGCATACGCCATCCGATTGGATCTTCCCACACGCCCCCGCAGCTGGTACATTTGAGAAAGTCCCAGACGATCTGCATCATGGATGATCATCGTATTGGCATTGGAAATATCCAGTCCGGTCTCAATAATCGTTGTTGACACCAGCACATCAATGTCTCCGTTGATGAAATCATACATGATATTTTCCAGCTCATGCTCCGCCATCTGCCCGTGAGCAAACGCCACTGTCGCGTCCGGAACAAGTTTCTGCACATGATCTGCAATTTCCGCAATATCACTTACCCGGTTATATACATAATACACCTGTCCGTCCCGATCCAGTTCTCTTTGAATAGCTTCACGGACCATCTCATCATTGTACTCCATCACATATGTCTGGATCGGCATCCGATCCATCGGCGCCTCTTCCAGCACACTCATATCGCGGATTCCAATCAAACTCATATGCAGTGTCCGCGGAATAGGCGTGGCAGTCAGCGTCAGTACATCCACATTTTCCCGCAGTTTTTTAATCTTCTCTTTGTGTGTCACGCCAAATCGCTGCTCTTCATCTATGATCAAAAGTCCCAGATCCTTAAATTCCACATCCTTTGACAAAACACGATGCGTCCCGATCAGAATATCCACCAGTCCTTTTTTCAGATCTTCTGTTGTCTTCTTCTGTTGGGCAGGCGTCCGAAACCGGCAGAGCAAATCCACGCGCACCGGAAATTCTTTCATCCTCTGCACAAACGTGTTGTAATGCTGCTGTGCCAGAATCGTTGTCGGCACCAGATATACCACCTGTTTTCCGTCCTGGATCGCCTTAAATGCAGCCCGAATGGCAATTTCCGTCTTTCCGTATCCGACGTCTCCGCAGATCAGGCGGTCCATGATCTTTTTGCTCTCCATGTCCTGCTTGGTATCGGCGATCGCCTGCAGCTGGTCATCGGTCTCCTCAAACGGGAACATTTCTTCAAATTCCTTCTGCCAGACCGTATCCGGTTCATACTGATATCCATTCTCCTGCTGCCTTGCCGCATACAGCTCCACCAGATCCCTGGCAATCTGTCTGACTGCCCCGCGCACCTGATTCTTTGTTTTCGTCCACTGGTTACTTCCCAGCTTGTTCAGCTTTGGCTTTTTTGCATCTGCTCCTGCATACTTCTGGATCAGATCCAGCTGCGTTGCAAGAATATACAGGCTGCTTCCTCCCGCATAAGAAATTTTCATATAATCTTTGGTGATCTTATCTACTTCAATCTTTTCAATTCCCTGATAGATACCCAGACCATGATTTTCATGTACCACATAATCTCCAACCTTTAATTCGGAGAAACTTTGGATTTTCTGTCCTTCATATAGTTTTCTGCGTTTCTTTTTCTTCTGTCTGCCAAAAATATCTGTTTCAGAGATCACCATGAATTTCAGCATCGGATATTCATATCCCTGTGTCACATGCCCGTATGCCACCATAATTTCCCCCGGCTGCACTTCACGATCCATATCTTCGCTGTAGAAGCTGCTCAGATCATAATCCCTCAGATCTTCCGCCAGGCGCTTTGCTCTTGTCCTGGAACCAGACAGCAAGATCACCCGGTACTGATTTCTTTTCAGCCGCTTCAAATCCCTTGTGAGCATCTCAAAACTGTTGTTATACGGATTGACACCCTTCGTCTGAATATAATCTGTTTCCCGGATCTTTAACCCCCTGCATTTTCCTTCCAGCGCGGTAAATGCCACTCCGTAAAACTGATTGATCCGGTTTAAGATTTCCAGCACCGGATATACTGTAAGCTCCTGCGTTTCTTCCAGCCCGGCCTCTTCCCGCTTGCGGACGCTCTCCTGAAATTCCTCTTCAATCTCATTTGCTTTTTCAATCAGCCTCTGCGGCTCATCCAGAAACAGGATCGACTCTTCTGTCGGAAAATACTCCAGAAAAGACTGCTTCTTCTGACTCTGCAGTTCTGCTGCCGGATAAATCTCAATTTTCTGCAGGTTTTCAATCGAACGCTGACTTTCTACGTCAAATGTCCGGATCGAATCTACCTCATCGCCCCAGAGCTCCACACGCACCGGAACCTCTTCTGTAAGCGGAAAAATATCCAGGATCCCGCCGCGCACTGCAAACTGTCCCGGTCCTTCAATCTGTACTTCCCGCGCATACCCAAGGCAGGAAAGTCTCTCCTGAAGCTCCGTAAAATCAACAGTATCTCCGGATGAGATCTGAATCCGCTTCGAAACGATTTCCTCTGCCGGAGAAAGCCCGTCCAGAAAAGCATCCATAGTCGTGATCACTGTAATCTCCTGATTCTTTTGTCTTGTCACCATACTGCGGATCACTTCCATCCGCTGCTTCATCAGATAATTTCCTTTGATATCCGCATGGTAAAACAACAAATCTCTTGCCGGATAATACAATACCCCGGAATCTAAAAAGCGATATTCTTCATATGCCTTCTGCGCTTTTTCTTCACTGGAAAAAACGATGATCTTGTAAGAAAAACCATCGCCAAGCGCATACATCAAATGTGTTTTTTGTGAATTGACACAGCCTGCGATCTGCAGAATCCCCTTTTCTTTCCTTCGCTTCTGTAAAATCTCCTGATATTCTGCAAGTTCCGCAAGCGGTGCGATAAAAGCCTGCATCATTTTATTTTTCCTTCTTTTTCCGATTATACTCGTTCATTGCAGCCTCGATATTGCCTGTCACAATCTCCTTCACTGCACAAACTGCATGTTCATATCCCTCTTCCATCTGTTCCTGTTCTTCTTTTGAAAAATGTCCCAGCACATAATCAGCCAGATCCCATTTCGGCGGTTTTTCTCCCACACCTACTTTAATACGGGGAAATACCTGTCCACCCAAATGGGCAATGATATTTTTGATCCCGTTATGCCCTCCGGCACTTCCTTTCGCCCGAATCCTTATCTGCCCCACTCCCAGGCTGATATCGTCATAAATGACAAGAAGCTCCTGCTCTTCGTCCACTTTATAATAGTCCAGAAGACTTCTGACGCTTTCCCCGCTCAGATTCATATAAGTCTGAGGTTTTGCCAGGATTACCTTCTGCCCCTCAATCATTCCTTTTCCGATATAAGCTCTGTGTTTTTTCGTATCTACATCAATATTATATTTTCGTGCCAGTGCATCTATTACTTCAAATCCGACATTGTGTCTCGTTCCCTCATATTCTGGTGTCGGATTTCCAAGTCCTACAATGATAAACATAGTTGTCCACCTCTTCTTTTTCCAATCTGTCCTTTTAAACTGCGTTACCTATTTTACAGGATTCCCCGGCTTTTGTCACGCAAAAGACGGGAATATTTTCCGGATATGCCTCATAAAATGATAAAAAACAAGGGGGATTATTCTTATGGATTCCAAAACAAAAATCGTTGTCCTTCACACAAAGGAGCTCATCTATACTGCTGTGTTCGCGCTCCTTTGTATTCTTCTGATCGTGTTGCTTTTCGTCATGTTTGGTCCCGGACATACAGACAAGAAGCAAACAGCTCACAAACAGTATACACCCGGTACTTACACATCCACCCTCACGCTGAACAACACAAATCTGGAAGTGGAAGTATCTGTGGACAGCTCCAGGATCAATTCCATCCGGTTTGCCAACCTGGATGAAACCGTGACTACAATGTTTCCTCTGATCCAGCCTGCGATCGAAGAAATTGCCGACCAGATTTATGACACTCAGTCACTGGACGCCGTGGAATTGTCCGATGACGCGCCTTATACTTCTCAGATCATTCTAAATGCCATCCGGCAGGCCGTAGAAAAAGCCGCAGTCAACAAAACTGCGGCTTCCTGCATATCTTTGATTGTCTTTTACCCTTCCACGATCAGATAGCGTCCACCTGAAAGCGGGAATACTTCAGATGCCTCTTCGAGTTCTTCCGCATCCATATTCTCCACGTCTGCACCGCTCTCCTCAAAATATTCTCTTACTTCATCCAGAGAATCTACTACGACCGCCATACAGTCTTCCAGAAAAGCCTCTGCCTCTTCCATTGTCTCTGCCACCGGCTCGTCAAAAAGCTGCGATTGTTTTTTCAGAAACGTAAGCAGACATTCCTCATCGTATTCATTCATGCTCCGTTACCTCCCTTTTTTCTCTTCCCATGCGGATATCAGTTCCAGAAGCTCCTGCGCCGTATCCACGATATACGCTGCATTCGCTTCCTTTAAGACCGCTCTGCTTCGAAATCCCCAGGAAACGCCTATCGTGCGCATCCCGGCTGCATGTCCGGTCCTGATATCTACCTCGGAGTCTCCGATATAGATGGTCTCTTCAGGAGTCGCTCCCATCTCCCCTGCAATCTGAAGGACTGCTGTCGGATCCGGCTTTCTCGGCACGCCTTCCTTCTGTCCCTGCACTTTAAAAAAGAGATCTTTTCCAAATACAGTTTCCACAACATGAACCGCCTGTCTGTCCGGTTTATTGGAAAGAACAGCGCATCTGATTCCCTGCTCTTTTAATGTACCCAAAAGCTGCACGATTCCTTCGTAGGGAGCCACATGATACATACAATTCTCATTGAAGACTCTCCCATATATTTCCATCGCTTCCTCCAGCCTCTCTAAAGCTTCTTCTGACGCGGCACGCAGTGCTTTTTCCAGAAGAACTCTGCTTCCGTTTCCCACAAACATCCGGCACTGATCTCTTGTAATCTCTGGCAGTCCCATCTCTTTCATGGTCAGATTCACAGAAAATGTAAGAGAGTCCAGCGTATCGGTCAGTGTTCCATCCAAGTCAAAAATACAGCTCTTATACATCATCGTCTCCATCTCCTCCATCTATTCTACGTGCTTATCATAGTATGAAGTTCTGGAAATTTCAACCGTAAAATCATTTTTATGCAGTTTTCGTCTGAAATTTTGTCCCAACAGATATTGTTTCATTATTTTCAATGCATTTTTTTCCAGCCGGCTCACCTGCGCCTGCGAAATCTGAATCTGTTCTGCCACCTCCATCTGTGTCTTTCCTTCAAAAAATCGAAGCTGGATGATAAAACGTTCCCGTTCATTGAGGCGTTCCATCGCTGCCTCCAGCGACAGCTCTTCTACCCAGTTTTCTTCCCGGTTCTTTTTATCACTCACCTGATCCATGATATACAGCGTATCGCCTCCGTCGCTGTATACCGGTTCATGAAGACTGACCGGCATCTGGATTGCATCCAGTGCAAACACGATATCTTCCTTGGATATCCCGATCTCCTCAGCAATTTCCTGCACCGTAGGCTCTTTGGAATATTTCTTCACAAATCCTTCTTTGGCGTAGATTGCTTTATATGCCGTATCACGCAGAGAACGGCTCACACGGATAGAATTATTGTCCCGCAGATATCGTCTGATCTCACCGATGATCATCGGAACTGCATACGTCGAAAACTTTACCAGCCTTGAGGGGTCAAAATGATCGACTGCTTTCATCAGTCCCACACAGCCGATCTGAAACAGATCATCGGCATTTTCACTGCTGGATGAAAACCGTTTGATCACACTGAGTACCAGTCTTAAATTCCCCTTGATATACTGTTCTCTTGCGTCTTCGTCCCCCTCCTTGATCCTTGCAAGAAGCTCTTCCTTTTCCTCTTCTTTCAAAAGCGGGAGCTTCGCTGTGTTTACCCCGCATAATTCCACTTTATTTCCTGCCATTTGTGAATCCTCCTGTCCTGTTTCTAATTAAAAGAATTCACCATCTGCAGGCAGTCTATGCGGTTTTACGGAAAATAAAAAAAGTTTTACTCCTTGACAAGCTACGTATCCCTCTATGACCTCTTCTTCATTTTATTTCTTTTCTGACTCTTTTTCCTGCTTTTTGTTTCTGATTGCCCGCCGAATGGCAAAAATGCCAAATACTGCGATTGCTCCTACTGCCACACCGATCAGACTGCAGAAAATCATAAAAAACACATATGCCGTCATGCCTTTGCCTCCTTCTAATTATTTAGTCTCTCATTCGACAAATCAAAGTCTTAAATCTGACAGTCCCATACAAAGAAAAAGCAATGTGCATTTCTAAATTTCAAAAAGAACTTTCTTTTTATAAAATTTGTTCCTGTTCAATTCTTGCCGCCTCTGCTTTCCAATATTCCATAATATTTCTAACCATTTTGATACATTCTTCCTTTGCAGTCTTCTCATCATAAATCTGGAAATCACTAAATGTATGACCACATGGTACCAGACTCCCTTTCATATCTTTTGCCTCCTATCTTCATTGTACCATTTCACGTATTCAGAGTCATTAACAAGCCTCATTTTTTCTCACAAAAAACCACGGATGAGATTTCTCCCATCCGTGATTTTCTCTTTCTCACTATTCCCAACGATCCCATTTATCAGCAAGATTATTGATCTGACTTTCAAATTTTGCTTTATCTTTATTCGGAATTCCCTCTCGTCTGTAAATAACATCCAAAAGTCTTCTTCCTGCTGCGATAAGACGCTCAAATGCAGCGTCTGCTTTCTTCTGGGATGGCTTCTTGCCTTTCACGGCAATCCGCACACCTTCGTTTAAGATCTCATTCGCAGCCAGATCGACTTCCCCGTTCGGGAATGGCGCCCACGCCGGACATCCAAGCGTCTCTTCTACTTTCTGCGCAAATTCTTCCGTCACAGTGTCTTCGCCATGCACCACAAATACATGCTGAAGCGGTGTCTTAAATCCTTTCAGCCATGCTATCAGACCATTCATATCTGCATGACCACTGATTCCGTGAAGACTTTCAATTCTGGCATGAACCTCGATCGGCTCTCCAAACAGCTTGATATTCTTCTCACCTTCCAGAAGCCGCCTTCCTAATGTCCCGTTCGCCTGATATCCCACAAACAGAATTGTACATTCTTTTCTCCACAAATTGTGTTTCAAATGATGACGGATCCGTCCTGCGTCACACATACCCGATGCAGAAATAATTACTTTCGGCTTTTCGATAAAATTAATCAGTTTCGAATCATCACTTGTAACGGATGTCTTCAACCCCGGAAATACCAGAGGATTGATCCCCTCATCCACCAGTTTGATTGCTTCTTCATCGAAGCATTCCCGCATATTTTTTGTAAACACTTTGGTCGCTTCAATTGCCAGTGGACTGTCCAGATATACCTCAAAATCAGAATATTCCGGCAAAAGTCCATGTTCTTTGATCTCCCGGATGAAATACAGCATCTCCTGCGTACGTCCCACTGCAAATGACGGGATCACGACATTACCGCCTGCATCAAAAGTTTCTTTCAAAATTCTCGTAAATTCAGAAACATAATCTATCTTCTCCGAAGAATGTACCCGGTTTCCATAGGTGGATTCCACTACCACATAATCTGCGGTATCCGTACACCTTGGATCTTTGATGATCGGCTGATCCACATTCCCCACATCTCCTGAAAATACGATCTTCCTGCTAATCTCACCTTCGGCAATCCAGACCTCAATACTTGCCGAACCAAGCAAATGGCCGACATCTGTAAACCGGATTTCCACCCCATCGCAAATATGAAGCCGTTCTCCATATCCACATGGAACGAAAAGATTGATCGCAGCCTCTGCATCTGCCATCACGTAAAGCGGCTCAAACTCCGGCACTCCGGCACGTCTTCCTTTCCGGTTGCGCCATTCAGCTTCAAATTCCTGAATATGCGCGCTGTCACGAAGCATAATGTTACATAAATCCGCTGTGGCAAATGTGGTCAATATCTGCCCTTTAAATCCATTCTTGCACAAAAGGGGCAAAAGACCTGAATGATCGATGTGTGCATGTGTCAAAAATACATAGTCCACTTCTCCCGCTGCAATGGGAAGTCCCGGGTTTTCATACAGGTCCGGTCCCTGCTCCATACCACAGTCAATTAAAATATTTTTCCCCGCTGCCTGCAGCAAATGACAACTTCCGGTCACCTCATGGGCTGCTCCTATAAATGTAAGTTTCATATAGCTTCACCACCCTTTTTTCTCATTATAACACCTTTTTTACGGAGTGAAAGCACTTTTTGAGGATTCTTCTAATTTACTCATAACGCACGATTTCCCGCTTCAATCTCTGCATGATCTTCTTCTCCAGACGGGAAATGTATGACTGTGAAATTCCCAGTAAATCTGCTACTTCTTTCTGAGTTTTTTCGATTCCATCGGGATTATCCAGACCAAAACGCATCTTAACAATGAGCTTTTCCCGACTGGATAACTGGTTGATGGCACGCACCAGAAGCTTTCTCTCCGCTTCCGTTTCCAGATCCCGATAGATGGTATCCTCCTCTGTTCCGAGGATATCAGACAACAGCAGTTCGTTGCCGTCCCAATCCACGTTTAAAGGCTCGTCAATGGAAACTTCCATTTTAGTCTTACTGTTTCTTCGCAGATACATCAGTATTTCATTTTCAATACAGCGGGATGCATAGGTGGCAAGCTTGATCTTTTTGGTTGGATTGAATGTGTTGATCGCTTTGATCAGACCGATTGTTCCGATTGAAATCAGATCCTCTACTCCCACTCCGGTATTATCAAATTTTTTTGCTATGTACACGACCAGACGCAGATTGTGCTCAATTAACATTTTTTTCGCTTCCTGATCATATTCTGATCCGAGTCTTCTGATCACCTCTGTTTCCCGTTCTGTCTCCAATGGAGGCGGCAGCACTTCAGAACCTCCGATGTAATGAACCTCTTTCTGATTTGGAAACAGCAGCCCTTTCAGACTGGGTACTACTTTTAATTTAAACTGCTGCGGCATTGCTACTTTTACAACCATTTTCTCTTCCTCCTAATATTTCAGGGTTGATGATCATTTGATACATCCCCTGTTCTGATATCTGTTCTTCACATATTCCGACCAGTGGATGATAAATCCACTGTTTTTTCTGTACAATATACATTTTCTCTAATTCAAATACCGGCATGACACCACTTTTTCCTACTGTCCGATATGGAATCAGACGAAACCCTTTCAAGTTTTCCTTCTCCCCGGTCAGCTTTTCTATTGTGCTTTGTTCTAAAATACATACCGGCTTTTCACTCAATGGATCTTTCAACACATTTCCGGTATCCCAAAGCCCGCGTATCTCACAGCAGCTTCCTTCCTGATACAAGATGATCCGGCAGAGCTTAAGTTCCTCCTTCTGAAGCCGGCACAAAAACTCCCAGACCGCGCGGATTGTGTAATAGCAGCCAATCACAACAGCAAAATAGAGACTTGTGTATTTCACATAGGGTTTTAACATTCCCAGAATCCCGCCGATCAAAACGGAAACAAAATACAATAAAATATAACACTTCAAAAATTCCGAAAAGCTGCGAATTTTAAGACCGCATACCACCATCCCGCTGCTGACAAGCATATGAAGCACTGCCATTGTGATTCCCACGGGCAGCCGCAAAATTACCACCAGGCAGGAAAGCCCTGATCCGACCAGACCGCCTGCAATCACTCTTTTCATACTGCCCGGCATTTTCATCAAGGCTTTTACAGAAAACAGGATAAGGACGTCCATCATAAAATTCACCAAAAACATGACATCTATGTATACTTCATAGTACATGTTCCACCCTCTTTCTCGTTGGTACTAAATCGATTTGGCACTCAAACAAGATTTATTATAATCAGAATCATTTTGAAAATTTGTCAGAAACTGACAGAGAAACAGACTTTATTTCGACAACAATCGTGTGAAAAGGAAAAAAGGACAGATCTCTTGTCGAAACCTGTCCCAAACTGACTTTATTATTTTTTAAAGAAATCCGGAATCTTAATGGACTGCTCTTTTACTGTGCTTGAAGGCACTCTTCCCTGTCCTTGAAGGGTCGGGATTGTGGAATTTCCTGTTGTTGTTCTTCCTGCACCGTACTCTGCTGCCGGTGTTCTTGCAAACTTGTCCGCATTTGGAAGAATAGATCCCATCTTCTGCTGTCCTTCCAGTCTTGCTTTTAACTTGGATGCACTTCCACCCACATTGTGAAGTCCTGTTGCAATAACTGTAATTGTAGCTTCATCAGATCTTGTATCATCATACATCGCACCGAAGATAATATTTGCATTCTCTCCTGCAAGTTCCTGTACATAATCAGCAGCATCAGATGCATCCATCAGAGTGATATCACCGGAAATATTAATGATAACGTGTGATGCTCCCTGAATCGTTGTCTCAAGCAGCGGACTGGCAACAGCCTGTTTTACTGCCTCCAGAGCCTTGTCATCACCGCGTCCCTCACCGATACCGATGTGTGCGATTCCCTTATCCTTCATAACTGTCTGAATATCTGCAAAGTCAAGGTTAATCAGAGAAGGTACGTTGATCAGGTCTGTGATACCCTGAATACCCTGCTGGAGAACCTCATCCGCTTTCTTCAATGCTTCCGGCATTGTCGTTCTGCGATCTACTACTTCCAGAAGTTTATCATTCGGAATCACGATCATCGTGTCTACATTCTCTTTTAATTTATCAATACCAGCCAGTGCATTCGCCATTCTTGTACGTGATTCAAAACGGAACGGCTTTGTCACAACTGCAACTGTCAGTGCGCCCTGCTCTTTTGCGATACGTGCGACTACAGGAGCTGCTCCTGTTCCGGTTCCACCACCCATACCACAGGTGACAAATACCATGTCAGCGCCTTTGAGTGCTGCGGAAATCTCTTCTGCACTCTCCTCTGCTGCTTTCTCACCTACTTCAGGCTGTGCTCCCGCACCAAGTCCTTTTGTAAGCTTCTCGCCAATCTGCATCAATGTTGGTGCTTTGCATAACTGCAGTGCCTGTTTATCTGTATTCACTGCTATAAATTCTACACCTGCAATCTGCTCATCGATCATACGGTTTACCGCGTTGTTACCGCCTCCGCCGACTCCGACAACAATAATTCTTGCAGCTGCTTCTGATTCGTTTGTCTTAATCTCTAACAAGGGTAGTTCCTCCTTCGTCGTCCTATCAACTTATTTTATACATCCCATCATAAATATGTATGAACAATAGAATTCAATAAGTATATAATATAGTCTTTCACGCAAATAATCAATAGATTTTTGTGTATTTTATGTTTTTTTTATTCAGTTGTTTCTCCTTCACCGGTTCCTGCTGCAGATGTCTGATCCGTCTGTGCAGCTTCAGATTCTCCTGACTGATTTTCGTCCGTCTGTCCGGCGTCCTGGCCCTCATCTGCTTCTGTTTCCGCTGCTTTCTCCGGTACAAAACGCACGGAAGTACCGGACGTTTCATAATTCTCCAGGTGCAGTACACCTGCCTGCCCCGCAAACTTTTCATTAAGCTTCTCAAGGATCGGCGAAATCTGTGCGATCTTCATCTCATAGTTTCCTTTTCCCAGCTGCACTGTGACCACTCCGAAAATCAGATTGACTCCTCCGTCACTGCAGGTAAGCCGGTCGGAAGAAAGTTCATATTTGTTGGAAAGTCTTGTCACCTCCACGATACGTTCAAAAATATCCTGATCTGTGACCGGGAGTTTTTTGTTCATTTTCACTTTTTTGGTATTAAGCTCCAATCCCTCGATAAACGGCGCCCCGGGAATCACTTCCGTTGTCTTTAACGCAGCTGTTCCGTCCTCATCAAAATACAAAAACTCTCCCTGGTAATCAAAATAACCAAGAAACTCCTTCTCTTTTACCTTCATCACGACCGTCCATGGGTTTTTAATTGAAACTTTCACGGATTCGATCGCTGCCGGCTTTGTCACATCTCCATAATTATACTTCCACCAGATATAGATGGAGTTGAATGCATACTTGTCTTTTTGAACCCATTTTACCAGTTCTTCGTCCTGACAGTACTGGTTTCCGGTCACCTCGATCTTCCTTGTCTGAAACAGAAGAAATACTGCAAAAAATAACACAAGTACCGACAGGACTGTGATCAGTGCCGCCATTCGAATCTTCTTTTTCTTTTGTTTCATAAGGCTTCCTCCTTTTCTTTCTCTGCTTATTCTACCAAATTAGACACACTTAACACAAGCCCCATTTCCAACAGCAGAAATACCACCGAAGTTCCCCCATAGCTGATAAAGGGGAGCGTGATCCCGGTATTGGGAATACTGTTCGTCACAACAGCAATATTCAAGATCACCTGGATCATCATATGCGCCATCGCTCCTGTTGCGATCAAGGCACCGGTCAGATCCTTCGCATGTGTTGCGATCACAAAAAAGCGCCAGATCAGAATCAGAAACAGTAAAATGATCAGGCTTGCTCCGACCAGTCCCAGTTCTTCACAGATGATAGAAAAAATCATATCATTCTGGGCTTCCGGCAGAAATCCCAGCTTCTGTATGCTTTTTCCAAGCCCTCTTCCAAACAGTCCTCCGGAACCGATGGCATAAAGTCCCTGCAGTGTCTGGTACCCTTTTTCATACTTTTCCGGATTTCTCCAGATTGCAAGTCTCTCCAGACGATAACTTTCCAGTGCCAGAAATATCCCCATAAACCCTGCCGCTGCCGCACCCATTCCAAGAAACTGGGCATACTTCGGACTTGCCACAAAAACAAGTGCTGCCGCAATTCCCAGGATAATAATGGCCGTACTTAGATTACTTGCACCTACCAGGCCTACCACAGGAAGAACTGGCAGCATAACTTTGACAAGTGTTGTAAATTTTTCCATCTTTCTTGCCTGGTTTGAGATTACGCAGGACAAATATAAAATGACTGCCACTTTCGCAAACTCAGACGGCTGAAAAGAAATGGGTCCCAAAGAAAGCCATCTTTTGGACCCATTGTACTCATCTCCTATAAACATGACTGCTACAGACAGAACGATTGCAGTGACATATCCAAGCTTTGCAAAAGGAATCCACCTGTGATAGTCGATCCCTGCCACAATAAACATGCCTGCCAGTCCCAACGCTGTCGCAAATCCCTGCTTTTTCAAATAGTAAAAAGAATCATGGAACTTTACCCGGCCATTATAGGCGCTGGTACTGTATAGCAGTATCAGACCAATCCCGACCAGGAGCAATACCACCACAAGCAGAGTATAATCATACCGCTGCTTTTTTGCCGGATGCTTCAATGCAGATCCACTCCTTATAATTGATTTACAAGTTCTTTGAATTTATCTCCGCGTTCTTCATAATTCTTAAACATTCCCCAGCTTGCACACGCCGGAGACAAAAGAACTGCATCTCCGGGTTCTGCCTGTTCTACACAGATATTGACCGCCTCTTCAAACGTATCTGCAAGAATCGTATCTGTAAATCCCAGCCTTTTTGCCGTCTCATTGATCTTCTCTTTTGTCGCTCCGAGAAGCACCAGTTTTTTTACCTTACCGTCAAAAGACTGAATCCACTCATCATAAGAAGAATCCTTGTCATATCCTCCGCCGATCAAAAATGTAGGCCTGTTCATTGCCTGGATTCCTTTGATCGCGGCATCCGGATTTGTGCCTTTGGAGTCGTTGTAATATGCAACCCCGTTCTTTTCTGCCACAAACTCGATCCGATGTTCCACTGCCGTAAATTCCCGAATGGTCTTACGGATGATCTCCATCGGAACGTGATACGCTGCCGCCATAGCCACAGCTGCCATTACATTTTCATAATTATGCATTCCGAGCAGTTTTAATTCATCCACATGACAGACTTTCTCCGGATTTTCTCTGCAATAGATGATATTGCCATCTTCCAGATAAATTCCTTTTTCCAGTCTGCGGCGGCTGGAAAAATAAATCACCTGCGCTTTGACTTTTTCTCCGAATTTTCTGGTCACATCATCCTCATAATTCAAAACACAGACATCTTCTTCTGTCTGGTTTTTTGCAATCTGCTCTTTGGCTTCGATATAAGCTTCCATCGTGTGATGGCGGTTCAGATGATCCGGCGTGATATTCAAGATCGCACTGACTTTGGGACAGAATGTGTGAATCGTCTCAAGCTGAAAACTGCTCATCTCTGCCACAATAACAGAATCATCCTTTGTCTCCCGCACAACGCTCGTGTAAGGATTGCCGATATTGCCTACAACAAATGTGCTTTCCCGGAAATTTTTCATGATTGCACCAAGCAGTGCTGTCGTGGTCGTCTTTCCATTTGTTCCGGTGATCGCCAGCACATCCCCTTTACCAAGGACATATGCCAGTTCAATTTCACCCCAGATCGGAATCCCTGCATCCCGCATCTGATTCACCGATGGTAAATCTGTCGGAACACCCGGACTCATCACAACCAGAGAAAGCTCTGAAAGAAGCGCCTCGGGAAATGCTCCGAGAACAACGCTTACGCTCCCCTTTGCCTGTCCTTCGATCTGTTCTTTGATTCCTGCCGCATCCAACCTGTCATTCCCATCATACAATACGACTTCTGCACCTTCCTGCAGCAGCAGAGCCGCAGCAGAAACACCACTGATACCGGAACCAAACACCAGTACTTTTTTGTCTTTAAACTTCATGTCTATACCCCCATTAATGCGATCAGACAGAGCAGTGCAGTCACAATTGAAAATACTGCCACAACTCTTGTCTCTGACCAGCCGCACAATTCAAAATGATGATGGATCGGTGCCATTTTAAAGAAACGCTTTCCACCGGTCTTCTTAAAATATGTAACCTGGATCATCACCGATGCCACTTCCACCAGATAGATCATCCCTACAATCATGATAAACAACGGCATCTGCATCATATACGCCGTTCCTGCCACGAAACCGCCCAGTGCAAGAGAACCGGTGTCTCCCATAAACACACTCGCAGGATATACATTAAACAATAAAAATCCAAGGAGCGCACCTACAACCGCACAGGTGATCGGCTCTACTCCGCTCTTTGTTCCAATAGCAACCACCGTAAAGAACGTAGCTACCAGAACCGTCACGCTGGATGCCAGTCCGTCCAGTCCGTCTGTAAAATTCGTTCCGTTTACAGTACCGATCACTGCAATAAATAAAAGCGGAACTGCCAGCCAGCCGATATCCCAGTATTTTCCACCAGAAAACGGAATCAGCATAGACATCGGAATGTCTGCCACTTTAAACACGTAATATGCAAAAATTGCTGTCACCACCAACTGCAGTGCCATCTTCTGTTTCGGATACAGACCGTCTGAACGTTTCATCACAACCTTCAGATAATCATCCAGAAATCCAATCAGACCAAAACCAAGCGTCAGAAACAGGATCGGAATCACTTTCGGATAATCTTTTACATAAAACAGGGACGTGATAATGACACTGGCCAGAATAATAATTCCTCCCATGGTCGGCGTTCCTGCCTTCTTCAAATGAGACTGTACTCCCTCTTCCCGTTCTGTCTGTCCCATTTTCAGTTTTCTAAGGAATGGTATTACGATCGGTCCGAGCACCAGGCTCAAAGCAAACGATACCAATACCGGTATTACTACATGATAACTCATACTTCCACCTCTTCATCTCTTTTGTTTCAATATCTCAATTAGTATACCGCATTACCTACTGTTTTTCAATCCCGAGATATGGAAGGACATTGTCAAAAATACTGCGAAGGACCGGTGCGGCGATCGTTCCTCCATAATAAATCCCCTGCGGATTATGGATCACTACCATTCCCAGTACCTGCGGATCCTCTGCCGGTGCAAATCCGATAAAGGAAGAAATGTACTTATTCGCACTTCGCGGCAGTGTCTGAGAGGTGGCTGTTTTTCCGCCGATGGAATATCCTTCGATATATGCATTTTTCCCGGACCCATTGGCAACAACTCCCTCCAAAAGTGTCTGCATCGTTTTCGATGTTTTCTCTGATACCACACCTGATCGTTCTTCATAGGACAATGTTTCCAGCACATTTCCTTCCCTGTCAAGAACGGCTTTTCCGAAATGCGGGGTAACTCTTCGCCCTCCATTGATAATGGAACTGACTGTCACTGCCATCTGAACCGGCGTAACTTGAAATGACTGTCCAAAACTGATGGTGGCAAGCTCCACCAGACCGATATTTTCCACCTGATGCATAATGGTTCCCGCCTCTCCCGGCAGATCGATCCCCGTCAGATCCAGAAGTCCGAATTGCTGAAAATAGTCATAAAACCGCTCTGCTCCGAGACGCAGACCAATATCGATAAACACCGGGTTGCAGGAATTCTGAATTCCCTGAACAAAGGTTTCACTGCCATGTCCGCCCACTTTGTGACACCGGATTCTTCTGTCTTCTACCATGCGGTATCCCGGACAGGAAAAGGTATCCTCAGGTGTCACGACTCCCTCTTCCAGGCAGGCTGCAGACGTAATGATCTTAAATGTGGATCCCGGCTCATACGTATCATTGATACATCGATTTCTCCACATTGCATTTAACGCATCCTGCAATTTTTCTCCTTCCAGTTCTTCTCCTGTATTCAATTCAAACGGATCATTGAGATTAAATTCCGGCACATTGACCATAGACAGAATTTCTCCGTTTTGCGGATTCATCAGTAAAATCGACACTCCGTCCGCCTGTTTTTCCCGCATGACTTTTTCAGCCGCCTGCTCACAATATTTTTGAATATTATAATCCATACTGATCTCCAGCGTTTTGCCGGCCACAGGCTCGATCCGGCCTTCCGCGACCGCATCCAGTTCGATTCCTCTTGCATCCGTTGTCGTGAGAATGGTTCCGTTGCTGCCTTTTAATGTCTCTTCATATTTCACTTCCAGACCAATGATCCCCTGATTGTCTCCTCCTGTGAATCCAAGCACCTTGGATGCCAGGCTGTCATACGGATAATATCGCTTATAGTCTTCATCCACCTTGACTCCATCCAGATTATACTCCCGGATCTTATCTCCCACTTCTTTTTCCACGTTGGTTTTTACTTTTTCCATGGAAGAGACCTTCTCCACTCGCTTTCTCACCTCTGCCTGATCCATTTCAAGCTCTTTTGCGAGAATTTCCGTCACCCGTTCCGGTTCCTTGATCTGACTGTGGATCACAGAAATCGTACACACTGTTTTGTTTGTAGCAAGCACAACGCCATTTCGATCCACGATTTCTCCTCTGGCTGCCTTGATCTTACGTTCCCGTTTATGCAGATCCTCGGCTCGTTTCTGATAATACTCGGCATCAAACACCATCAGATAGACCAGTCGCCCGATCAAACCTGTCAAAATCAGAAACGCGCAGGTAAACACTACCAGAATTTTCTTTTTATGATACGTTTTATTTTTCATAAAAAAACCTTACAGAAGACTTTATACAACATATTTTCTCTTCTGTAAGGTTATTCCTGTTTTATTCTGTTGTTTCCGATGATTCCGGAGAGGTTGCCCAGCTATCATAATCCGGCTGGTAGTTCGGATCGATATAGGCGCCATCCTGATTACTGTAGGTATCTTCGAAGTTCTCATCGAAATCCTGCTGTACGTCTTCTCTTACACCGCTGTCCTCTGGCAGTGCATCCCCGTTTCTTGTAATGTTCAGATATGGAAATGCTTCCGCCATGATCTTCTGTGACAGCTCCAGAACATACGAACTTAATTCCTGATTTTCCACATTTGGCTCATCGATGACCACATAGATCACAACTTCCGGATTTTCCTGTGGTGCATATCCAATAAAAGAAAGCAGATAGTCTCCATTCCCTCGCGGAAGCTTCTCCGCTGTTCCGGTTTTTCCGCCAATGTCGTATCCCTCTACATTTGCCGGAACTCCGGTTCCGTCTGTCATTACCGCGCGAAGCGCTTCTTTGACACGGTCAGAAGTCTGTTTTGATACCGTTTTTCGAAGCAAAGTCGGATCGTTTGTTTCAATCACGTTTCCGTTTTCATCCTGAATCTGCTTCACCACATGAGGCTGATAATAATACCCGCCATTAATCAGAGAAGAAAATGCCGACACCATCTGTGTCATCGTTACATTGAAACTCTGCCCAAAGGAAGACGTTGCAAGATCTGTCTCTCCCATATTCTCTGCAGTAAAGATCAGATTTTCTGTGGACGCCTCTCCCGGCAGGTCAATTCCTGTGTACTCTCCAAATCCAAAGATATGCTGATACCGGATAAAATCTTCCACTCCGATCTTATCGGCCATAGCCATCAGAGCCACATTGCAGGAATTGGCGATTGCCTGATCTACATTCTCTGTCCCATGCCCTGACGTATTGTGACATTGAATATACCAGTCACCTTTCCATGTACCACCCTGGCATACATAGGTTTCCTGACCGGTCAAAGCTCCGGTCTCCAGACCTGTGGCCAGAGTAAACGGCTTGGCTGTCGATCCCGGTTCAAAGGCATCACTGACGCAGAAATTTCTCCAGAGATTGTTCATTGCATTCAGCTTATCATCATCTGACATTTTTGCCAACGCTTCCGTCGTATACCACGGCGTCAGATCTCTTGGATTATTCAGATCAAAGTTCGGGTACGAAGCCTCTGCAAGAATCTCTCCGCTGTTCGGATCCATTATGATCACAGCCGTATTCTTACTTCCCAGCTCATCCTCCCGTTCTTCTCCTTTGTGTGCCTCATTAAATTCCAGAATATATTTTTCTACAATGCTCTGCAGTGTAACGTCGATCGTGGACACTACCGTATTTCCATTCTTTGCCGCTTTCACAGTACGTTCTACTGAAGAAGAACTGTCAAAATATCCATATTCTCTTCCGTCTGTACCGTTAAGAATATCATTGTATGCACTTTCAATGCCGATTGCTCCCTGATTTCCGGATCCGGAAAATCCGATCACATCACTTGCAAGACTGTTGTAAGGGTATGTACGCTGGTAATCATCCTCCAGCCAGACTCCCTGAACATTCGGATATTTTTTATCATCCTCGTCAATTTCCTGGAATTTCTTGGCATCTTCATAAGAAACGCCTTTTTTTAAAACCTCGTAGCGGCTGTCCGGATTTGCCTTGATCGTATCCCTTACTTCTTCACTGTCAATGCCAAAGCATTCTTCTAAAACGTCCAGTGTGGAATCGATATACTTATCACTCTCTCCCTCGTCTGTCACAACCACCACATCCAGGATCACATTATACACACGCTCACTGGTCGCCACTTTTGTTCCGTTCCGGTCTACGATATCTCCTCGTTTATACGGAATGGTCCTGCTTCCATACTGCTGTTGGTTCAGAACGATCCTGGTATACTTTCCACCTTTGAATACATTGATATACGTGATTCTTCCGATAAGAACAACAAAAGCCAGTATAATTGCCACAAACAGCATTACCAGCTTCTTTTGCATCCTTTTCGGAAATTTTTTTGTTAAAAATTGAAATGGATTTTTTCTTCGTCTTCTTGTCATTACATCTTCCTATTTTGACACGTCCTTTGACTTTGCAAGAATCCCGTCAGATGGTATCTCATTATACTGCTTCACGTAATCACTGGTCGGGCTGTCATACTCCACCACATTCCCATTCGCCGCATATACCATGCCAAGTTCATTCATTGCTTTGTCCCGGATTTCCTGCAGATTCACAGAATCTACTGCCGCATTGTATGCCGTATCATTCGCCTCTGTCAGATTCGACAGCTCTTTCTGAAGAGCCGTGATATTTTCTGACCTCTGCACGAGTTCTGACTGGAGCTGCAGATATACGACACAGATGAAAACCGCACAAACAGCCGCCACTGTCAAAAACCCTGTATAGATCGGGCTCATATCCAATGCACGCCTGCGGTTCTTTTTCACCTGACTGCTTGTCCGTTTTTTAGGACGTACTTCCACTGCTTGTTTCTCCTGATTTGGCAATACCTTCGGCTGATGCGCTACATTTCCATAGACGTAGAACTGTCCAGATCTGTTTCCTGTATTAGATTGTCTTCTGTATGTAGTTCTCTTTCCTGCAGCCATTTGGTCTGCCCCTTTCCACGTACAATCTGCCGGGCTCTCCCCTTCCCGGCAGATTTTATTTTTTCAGATACTCACCCTCATTTTTTTCAGCTTCGTTCGAAAATGCGAAGTTTGGCACTTTTTGAACGGCTGTTATACATCAACTCTTCCTCAGAAGGAAGAATTGGTTTCCTTGTGATCACTTTTCCTTTCGATATGTTTCCACATACACAAACCGGAAAGTGACTTGGACAGGTACACGGATTTTCATTCTTTCGGAATGCACTCTTTACAATCCGATCTTCCAGAGAATGAAACGTGATAATACAGATCCGACCTCCCGGATTCAGCATATCGATCATATCATCCAGAGTCTCCCGAAGTACATCCAACTCTCTGTTCAGCTCGATCCGGATTGCCTGAAATGTCCTTTTGGACGGATGTCCGGATGTTTTCTGAAACTTCATCGGAATGGCTCTTCTGATAACTTCATTTAACTGTCCTGTTGTCTCAATTGGATGCTTTCCGCGCTCCATCACAATGTGTTTTGCAATATTCTTTGCAAATTTATCTTCTCCATAATCACGGATGACACGGTAAAGTTCCGCTTCGCTATAGTCATTGACAATGTCTTTTGCTGTCGTAGTCTGTCTCTGATCCATCCGCATGTCAAGCGGCGCATCTGTGCGGTAAGAGAAACCGCGCTCCGCCGTATCTAACTGATATGAAGACACTCCCAGATCGATTACAATCCCGTCTACCTTGTCAATTCCTATTTCATGGAGCCTCGGTTTCATATCACAATAATTGCTCCGGATTATTGTTACTTTCTCCCCGAAACCGGATAATCTGGCGCCCGCCGCTTCAATCGCGTCGGCGTCCTGGTCTATTCCTATAAATCTCCCCTTGTCACTTAAGCGGCTTGCGACTTCATATGCATGTCCTCCCCCGCCAAGTGTCGCGTCTACATAGATGCCATCCGGCTTCACCTTCAGACCATCTACTGTCTCTTCAAGTAAAACTGATGTGTGTTTAAATGCCATAGAATCCTCCATTCACTCTCTGTCCAGAATCAAATTCGGATACCGATCGCCTCCATACGTTCTGCAATCGCATCCAGATCTTCTTCACTGACCATACTGCGCTCTTCCCAAAGTGCTTTATCCCAGATCTCCACGCGGTCCTGAACTCCCACCAGGACAACGTCCTTCTCCAGATGTGCAGCTTTTCGAAGTGATGCAGGTACAGAAACCCTCCCCTGCTTGTCAAAGCTGCCCTCAGAAGCACTTCCAAAAAAATAACGCTTGAAAATTCTGGCATCCTTGTTCATCCGTGGTAAGGTATTTAATTCAGCAACAAACTGATTCCATTCGTCTTGAGAATACACAAAAAGACACCCTTCCAAGCCATTACAGATCACAAAGCTTTCTCCCAAGTCATCTCGTAATTTGGCTGGAATGATGAGTCGGCCTTTTTCATCAATACTATGATTAAACTCTCCTAATAACATCTGGAATCCCTTCTAAAAGCAGAACTCCACTTTCGCCCCACTTTATGCCACTATTCACCACTTCCTACCACTTGAAACCATTGTAAACCACCACGCCCCCTTTTTCAACCCTTTTTTCACATTTTTCACATCTATGTCACAATTCTGTAAAAATTTGGTTAAAAAAAGAACAGGCTTCCAAAACCTGTTCTCATATCATTCTTTATTCTTTTATTCGCCAAGTCCGCTCAGATAATTATTCACCGCATCATAATTCACTTCTGCCACTTCCCGTTCCTGCTTTGACTCATGAGACACATATGCGGAATATCCGAGCCATCCCACCAATGCCAATGCAGCCAGTGACAGTACACACTTTCTGACAATGTTCATAATGCGCTGCTTTTTCATGTTCTTCTTCCGATTCGCCTTTTCCTGTTTATAGCGGTCTACTTTTTCCTGACTCATATCTAAAAGCTCCTTTGTCCCCTATGTATTTGACAGCTTCTGTCCTGCACTCTTTCTACATAGTGTACCACATCCGACTCTAAACTACAACAATAATTCCTCCGTCATTGGCATAAACCGTACTGATCCCGGATGTATCTACGATAAAACTGGACTTCACTGCAAACCGTTCTTTTAAAAGGCGCTGCACTTCTTTTGCTCTCTCCTCACAGTTACAGTGTGCAATAGCCAGAATCTTATCTCCTGCATTGACCACATCTGCTGCCACGCAGTCCGCCATCTTCACAAGTGCTTTTTTCATGCCTCTCGCTTTTTCCTTCTGACAGATCGTTCCCTGCGGAGTAGATCCCATGATCGGTTTGATATTCAAGGCTCCCGCTACCAGTGATTTGATTCCCGTAAGTCTTCCGTTCTTTCTTAAAGTATCCAGATTCTCCAGTACAAAATAAGTGTGCTGCTCCTCAATATAACACTCTACACTTTCCACAACTTCTTCGAACGTCATCCCGGCCTTTTCACACTGCTGAACCTTCAATGCGATCAAAGTCTCTCCTACTGAAGCGGAGCGTGAATTAAATACATGAATCTGTTTTTCCCCATATTCTTCTTCATACAGATTTTTTCCAAGAACCGCACTGTTATATGATCCGCTCAATTCTGCCGATAGTGTCACCACATAAATACGTTCGGCATCGCAGTGATAACTTTCCATATATCTTTCCGGAGACGGACAGGATGTCTTCGCACAGGATGTACTTTCTGCAATCTTTAAAAGCAGCTCTTCCTGCTTCAAGCTGTCATCATCTGTCCACTGAGTGTCTTCTATCTGAATTCCGAGAGCAACGTGTTCAAATCCTCCGTCTGCTTTCATCTCCGGCGTAAATTCTCCGCAACTGTCAACAATTACTTTATAGCTCATGTCTTTCCTCCCAAACCACACTTTCTTTTTCCACCATCTATTATATGTGGTTTTCAATACTACGTTACTTAATATACCACACTTTGTGTCGGATGAAAAGACATTTTTATATCTTTTGCTTTTCCTATTCTGTCTGAAGCTTAATTCTCCGGGATACACTCAGGGCAAGTCCCATCTCCGTCATCAGGAACAGAACCGAAGTTCCTCCATAACTGACAAACGGAAGCGTAACACCCGTTGTCGGGATCATGTTCGTTACAACCATGATATTTAAGATCACCTGCAGCGCGATATGTGCAAAAATTCCGGTCACGATCAGTGAGCCGTACAGATCCGGTGCATTTCTTGCAATAAACATCAATCTATATAGAAGAAGTCCGAACAGGATCAATACTACGATTGCTCCGAAAACGCCAAGTTCTTCGCAGATAACGCTCAGAATCATATCATTCTGCGCTTCGGGGATCATACCAAGCTTCTGCGTGCTGTTTCCAAGACCTTTTCCGAAAAATCCCCCGGATCCGATCGCATACAGTCCCTGAAGCACCTGGAAGCCGGTGCCATCCGAGTGTCCTTCCGGATCCAGCCATGTTGTGATTCTTCCGATTCGGAAATTATCACTGTTCGTCGCATAAACCGCAAGTATGGCCACTATCACGATCAAAATTCCCGCTCCGATGGCAGCGATCATCAAAAACGGCTTTGTCTTCGGATGTGCCACAAAAATCAAAACGCAGGTAATTGCCATTACGATCACGGCTGTACTTAAGTTGTCTGTAAGAATAAACACTCCACCTGCCGCCACCCCGCCATAGATCAGAAGTCTCCGGATTCCAAGCCAGTCATTGACTTTTCTTCCCATCTTACAGATCTCACAGGAAATAAACAAAATAATCGCGATCTTTGTAATCTCAGATGGCTGCAATGTCATATTTCCCGGAAGCTGGATCCATCGTCTGGCTCCATTGATCGTTGTTCCAAGAGGCGTCTGCACCAGCGCCATCATGACCATGGCAAACACATAGATTTCAAAAGAAAACGCTCCATAAACATGATAATCAATCCTGGAAACGACCAACATAATTCCAAAACTGCCCGCACTGATCATTGCCTGTTTGATAAAATAGGACATGTCATCCTGAAAATCCGCCTGAGCGCTGTACGCACTGGCACTATAGAGCATGATCAGTCCAAAGCAAGTCAAAAATATAATGACCAGCATCAGATTATAATCAAAATACGTGGTCGGCGCACTGCTTTGCGCACTCTCTCTTTTCTCCCGTTTCTGTCTGGCAGAACGTCTGCTTTTCGTTTCCCCCTGCTCTCTTCTGCGAATCGGCTGTACCGTTTTGCTGCTCATAACATCTCCCCTGTTTTTATTTTACTCGGTTATCTTGCGCTCATTGCCGGATGCACCGGTTTTCCATGTTCAAAAAACCGGTCATACCATACAAGGAAAATGTAGACAGTCCAGATCTTCCGACTGTTATCTGTCTTTTCATTTGCATGTTTTGCATGCTTGTGTTCATCCAGCATTTTCACAAGAAGCTCTGTATCAAAGAATTTTTTTGCCGCATCAGAAAGAAACATTTCTTTTACCCGATTGTAATACGCATCTTCTTTGAGCCATACCCGGATCGGAATCGGGAATCCCAGTTTCTTCTTCTCTGCAGTCTTACTGCGGATCACCTTTTCTGCCGCCCCGCGAAGTGCCACTTTTGTCTTCGGTGCTCTCACTTTATAATGCAACGGCAGTGTCTGGGCAAGCTCCAGTACTTTTTTATCCAAAAACGGGACACGCACTTCCAGAGAATTGGCCATTCCCATCTTATCCCCCTTCATCAGAATATCATGTACCAGCCAGAGATGCATATCCACATACTGCATCTTGGTCACAGAATCCTTGTCTTTCACGCGCTCATACAGTGGTGCAGTCACCTTCTGAATTCCCGGCTTGCAGCCTTTTTTCAAAATACGGTTCGCTTCTCTCTCTGTAAAAATATTCGTCGCATTGGCAAAATAACGTTCTTCCAGAGTTTTTCCGTGACGCATCAGGAAGCCTCTTCCTTTCATGCCTCTTGGAAGGCATCTCTCTGCAAAATTTCCAAGCATTCGTCTGATCGGCATTGGAATTTTATTAAACGAAGTATGCTCCAGAGGCTCACAGTAAATATTATATCCTCCGAACAATTCATCCGAACCTTCTCCGGACAGCACTACCTTTACCTTCTTCGCTGCTTCCTGACTCAGAAAATAAAGTGCGATCGCCGCAGGATCTGCCACCGGTTCATCCATATAATACTGGATATCGGACAGATTGTCCCAGTATTCCTGTGGAGTGATGACTTTTGCATCATTTTTCATGTTGATGCTTGCTGCAAACTCTTTCGCATCCTGAATCTCGCTGTATTTTCCTTCGTCGAATCCAACGGTAAAGGTACGATCCACCTGACCTAAATATGTCAGATAACTGGAATCCACTCCACTGGACAAATAGGAAGCAACTTCTACATCACTGATCTTGTGCATCTCCACAGACTCTTTCATGACTTTTTCAATGTCATCTACAACTTCTTCAAAGGATTTTGTCGTATCTCCTGTGAAATTCGGTTCAAAATACCGTTTGATCGTCATTTTCCCGTTCTCATAAACGAAATAATGGCCCGGCTGTACACAGAACACGCCTTTAAAGAACGTCTCATTGGTCGGAACAAACTGAAAAGACAGGTAATTTCCCAATGCATCTTCATTAAACACTTTATCAAACTTCGGATGCTCCAAAAAAGATTTGATTTCTGATCCAAACATCAATGTTCCATTCATCTGCGCATAATAAAGCGGCTTAATACCAAAAATATCCCGCGCTGAAAACAGTCTTTTTGCCTTTTGATCCCAGATTGCAAATGCATACATTCCGCGAAGACGGTAAACCAGTTCTTCTCCCCACTGCTCGTATCCGTGGATCAAAGTTTCCGAATCCGTATTGGAAACAAATGTATGTCCAGCCTGAATCAGTTCTTCTCTCAGTTCCTGATAGTTATAGATCTCACCGTTAAATACAAGCACCTTGCTTCTGTCCTCGTTATATAATGGCTGATCTCCGCTTTCTGAAAGATCAATGATTGAAAGACGCCGGAATCCAAGTGCCGCATCTTCATCCACAAATTTGCCGGAACTGTCCGGTCCGCGATGGATGATCGTATCTATCATATTCTCCAGCACCTGTTCTCTGTTCTCAACTTCTCCTACAAATCCTGCAAATCCACACATATACTGTATATCTCCTCTTAAAACTTATGTAACCTGTCCTTAACATTCCCAGTTTTCAGACAGGTTATGTAGACTCTTTTTTCAGATCCGGACAGTATCCTGCCCGCAACAACGCCTTTTAATATATCACATGCTATACTTAAATCCAAGAAAAACCTTACTTTCTCGTTTTCTTCATTCCGAATGAAGTGGCCTTGCGCCGTTCTTCCCACAACTGATGCCGGGCTTTTGTCAGCTGCTCCTCCAGATCTTTTATCTTTTCGCAATAGTAGTTTTTTTCCTCTTGTTCGGAAAGAATATCAAACCGGTATTCTACTTCCAGCCATGCAGGTCCGCCGTCCAACTCCGGAATATCCATCAGGTACTGCGGATCATCCGTCAGAAAGAGACTCTTTCCACGATCTGTAGAAACTGCATTGACTGGTTTCATCTCGTGTTCCACAGATCTTCCATTGATCTTCACACTGCAGATCTCACAACGGCACGCTGCATTGCATGGATCAAAGCGCATCATCTTTGCATTTTCCAGAAGCCAGGATTTTTGAATCTTATATCCTGACATACTCGGCCATGTCTCGCTGTCCTCCTCGCAGAAACCGTTTCCGATATCATAGTAACACTTAGATTCCTGACATTCTTTTCCACTGATATATCCGGACACAATATCGCTGTAGAATTTCATTCTCTCTGCTTCAATTCCCGAATAGTATGTCCTGCATTCTGTAAGCTCCGGAGATGCCATCAGTTCTTCATACATCTCATCAAACCGGCTGGCATACTGATAATCCACCGCAGCGATCTTCTGCCAGAGCGGTAGCCACTCTCCTGCCGGGCCATATCCTTCCTTGATCTCTTTTAACAGTTCATCTGATGTCTTTTTTTCAAATCCTCTTCCCGAAAAATTGTTCCGCTCAGCAAGACTGAAATTGGCTTCTGTCAGATATCCGGGACCTCCCAGATAATCATAAACATAAACCGGAACGCCCATTGCAAGACACCTCGGTACGGTTCTTCCAATCGTAATGACCAGATCATACTGCTGCAAAAACTCTGCATTCACCTGTTCCGTGCGATACCCAAGTCCGATCAGATCCACCTGATAATACCCGCCCATCTTTTCCTTGAGCTCCAAAAGCTCCTGCGGGATATGATTGGAAATGATCGCGATCTTATCCAACGCTCTTTTGTATCCTGCATACTCGCTGCTTCCTTCAAAATACTCTGCTTCCACACAGTTTTGAAAAACCCGTATCTTCGTTCCTTCCGGAACCTGCATGGCTACCATATCTGCACATTCAGGACTGACACACAGAATGAAGGCCGCTTCCTGCGTACAGACCGGAAGATTCTCCATGGCATTGATCACACTCAGCTTCGAGACAACCATTCGTTTATATTTTAATCCGTACCGGCTCACAAGATAATCAAACACCGGGAAATGCTGGATAAAGACAATCTCAAATTCCATCTCTTTGAGTGCCTCTTTCTGACATTCAATCACTGTGATCCCCTCTTCCAACTCCTGCAGAAGTGGATAAGACTTCTTATATACAGCAATCACCACATCATATCCCTTTTCTTTGAACAGATGTGCAAACTCCAGCACATGCAGCTCAGATCCTGTAAACTTCTGAAAATAAAGGTTGGTAATAAGTACTTTTTTCCTTTGTTCCATCTTACTTCTCCCTGTCTCCCCTGTTTTCCTCTTCTACCGATTATAGCAGACGCGGGAATATTTCTCCACCCGATAATTGCCTTTTTCAAAATCGAACAAAAAAAGACACTCGCCAAAGTGTCCAACTTGTGATCAATCGGGGTGACAGGATTCGAACCTGCGACCTCACGGCCCCCAGCCGTGCACTCTAACCAAACTGAGCCACACCCCGTCGTGCAACTACCGTTTTTCATTATACAAAACTTCCCGAAAAAAGTAAATGCCCTTTCGAATAAAAAGTCAGGCAGAGTTATCCTCATAACTCCGCCTGCTTTTTTATGAGCGCTTACATCCGCAATTCGGATTTTTATCAAACTCAGGATTGAATGCATAGAAGTTTTTGCTGTCCAGGTGTTCCTGCACGATCCGAAGATTTTCACCGAATCTCTGGTAATGCACGATTTCACGCTGACGCAGGAAACGAATCGGATCACAGACTTCCGGATCTTTTACAAGCCTGAGAATGTTATCGTAAGTCGTACGGGCTTTTTGTTCTGCAGCGAGGTCTTCATGAAGATCTGTAATCGGATCACCTTTTGACTGAAAATAGGTTGCAGTCCACGGTGCTCCGCTTGCAGCCTGTGGCCACAATGCCAGAGTATGATCTACATAGTATGGAGCAAACCCGGATCTCTCAATTTCTTCCGGAGAAAGATTTTTCGTCAGCTGGTGCACAATGGCACAGATCATTTCCATATGGGCCAGTTCCTCCGTGCCGATATCCGTAAGTGTTGCGGTCACCTCTTTATATGGCATGGTGTACCGCTGAGATAAATACCGCATCGATGCAGCGAGCTCCCCGTCCGGGCCACCAAATAGCAATAACCTATAATATTTTTACATATTATAAATATACACGAAAATGATACAATATTCACCCCTCAGAGAGCTGATCTCCGAGGGGGTTTTTATTAGAACAACTGGAACCGATCGATTGCCTGTCCGAACGCTCCAGCATATCCGTCCTGTCCGTTTCCAGTCTCGTTATCATACTGCCATGACCAGTAAGCTCCATTTACAGGGCTGACACGGTACTGGGCTTTCTGGTAGCCGTATTTTGCCGCATAATCTGCTGGAGTATTGTAGTACACCTCGATTGCGTCAATTGGCTGTCCTGTACCGGCATAACCATTATTGTGATCTTTCCAGTTGCATCCTGTCACATAAGGTAGCCACCCTCTTCCGATCACGTGGACTCTGTATTTTACGGAGCCTTTGTCTACCTTAATAGCTACATCCGTGATGCGCTTGCCCTGAATCCCGGCAAAGTCTGTAAGATTCCGCACGAACGGCAAGATGCGTCCGTCCTCCAGTTTGACGGCGTAAGTAAATACTACTTCCGGCTGTCTCTGTGCAGCTTGAGCCTGCGCCTGTCCTCCAGATACATAAGTTGGCGGCGTGACATTACCACCCATGTACTCCTTAATCCGTTTAATAAAGTAGGATTTTGTAGCTTCCCTGCCACCGTGAATCTCCACAGATCTGTGAGGGCAAGATGTAGCATACACTTCCTGATGTAGCCTTATCGTGCTTGTACTTGGTGTGATTCCATATTGCTTGCACTTCTGTGCTGCCAGCTGCAATGCTTTTTCCTCATTTGCTTTAAATACATCCAGATCACCCATACTCTGACACGTTTCGATGCCGAGATAATTTAAGTTCCCGTTTGTGTCTCCGCAGTGCCAAGCGCAATTCCAGTCATCCTCTGCCTGCAAGATTCCATCCTGCGCTACATAATAGTGCGCAAATCCGTTTTCCAGAGGATGTGTCTGTAACCAATTTCTATAAAATTCTGCATTGGCGTTCTTGCTTCCAGCGTCATTGTGGAAAAAAATTCCTACCGGATTTCTTCCTCTGTTTCCTGCTACTCCACGACAAATACTCATGTTTTTCTCTCCTTCCCGTGCGATGACGCACAATAAAAGAGGACGATTACTCGCCCTCCTGCTCCCGTGATTTATTTGTTAAAACATCCAGTGCTTTTTTTAACGCTTCCGGATATTTCACACCCATAATTCCAACATTTTCCAAAATCGAGATACCCTCATTTGCTATAAATGCCAGTACTACGGCTGTGCGGATGTAGTCTACGCCGAGAGTGACATCCAGCCGATATGCAATAAGTACGATCAGTAGGGATACCCCTTTTCTGCACAGACCTTTCCATGCAGAGTAGCTGCTCAGTGCCCCGTTCTCTGATTTGTTGCTCTTTTTCCAAAAGGCAGCGATCAGAAGTCCGAGAACAAAGTCTGCTCCCATAAAAATAAGTAATGTAGTCAAATCCTCGGACCATCCTCCAATCAGATTTACAAATCCTCCAACAATGGCTCCAAACACCATGCATAAAAACGCTTTTACATTTGCCAACTGTTCCATTTTCTTCATATCCTCACTTTCCTTTCTGGTTTTAAGTATAAAAATAAGACCAACACGGTCTTGCCCTAATCTCCATATAATCTCCTTAGTCGTCCGTAACCCAAGTGATCGACAAAAGTCGCTCTGTCCAATTCGGGTTCTCAACGAAAATTGTAATTCCCCCATCACTGCCAATTATATACCGTCCAGCGCCAAACACTGACGATCCGGACACTTCGATATACGGCGCATAAACATCAAACACCGGGCGATACCCGTCTGGGATTCTCACTTCATCGAATGCCCCGTGTCTTCCGCTGCTTGGAAACTGGGAAAGCATTGTGATTTTGCATGCAACCAGACATCCTCTTCTTTTTAATTCCACACGGATGTTATTTGCCGAGTTTGCACTTGTATATGGACCTTTCACGGTACCGGAATCGTAAGAGATAGATTTTGTAAGCTGCTTAATTGTCCTAATAAGCCATATGCTATCTCCATTTATGTTTGTCACCGAAAAGTCACGCATCTCCTCATCTCCGCGAATAGAGCATACCATAGATCCATTCGCGATATCATCTGCCATGCTACTGCCGCCGGAATAAAATTCTAATCCAGAGTAGTTTAATCGACTCCCCCAGTACCTAGCCGCTGTAAACGATCTTACCATGTCAATATTCTCTTTTTTTACAAAAACGGAAATTGTACCGTCACTGCTTTTAGACACGATCTCTCCGGTGTCTACATTTATGTAAAAGTGTCCACCCTTACTCTTAATAAGTCCGGCTGTTACAGTTCCAAGGTTGGCAACGATCGCACTGAGCGTTTGCACGTCCAGATTCTCGACTGCGATATAATGGATCACCCACCTACTTCCATCCCACCGCTTGATCGGCTGACCGGATGCCGTTTGCCATAACTGGCCAACTTTAGGATTTGACGGAGCCGTAGAAGATACAATTATGCCACTTGGTCCTGTTGCTCCTGTAGCACCGGTCGCTCCCTTATCACCATATGCTCCGATGATACATGGTGCTGATTGATACGTGCTGCCATTTGTATAGGTAACAACTTCATAATTCCACAGATATTTTTTTGACGCCGTTATTGCTTGTACAGTTGTAGTCCATCCTGATGTGGACGCCGACACACCGCTTCCGCTTGCCGTTGCAAGATAATAATTCGTGATAGACTTTATTCCGTTTCCAGTTGCTCCTTGCGGCCCCGTTGCGCCAGTTGCCCCTTGCGGTCCTTTCGGGCCTGTCGCTCCTTGTGGCCCCTGGGGACCTGTTGCACCTGCATTTCCTTGAGGTCCTTGCGGACCAGTAGCTCCTGTTGTTCCTTTGTCTCCGTATATCCCGATTATTTTTGGCGTAGTGGTCGCTGTGGTATTATCTGTAAACGTAAATTTTTCATAGTTCCACAAGTATTTATTTGTTGCTGTCATCGTCGGAACTGATGTACTCCAACCGCTTGACGCTGTTGTAATTCCTGTTTTTGCGGAAGAAATCAAATAATATTCTGTAATGGTTTTTATCCCTCTTCCTGATGTCCCCGCCGGCCCTTGTGGTCCCGTTGCTCCTTGTGGTCCTGTAGCACCTTGTTCTCCTTTAATCTTCGCCCACTTATAAGATCCAACACTTGCAGGATCGGACTGATTGTAATCCACACAAGTACCGATATGCGTTCCCACATCTTCTCCGCTGTTTCCGGTAAACGTTTTTCCTCCATCATTGGAATATTTAATGTGCAGATAACTTGTCTTGCCGTTTGTGCCGTTTGTTCCCGGAATTCCCTGCGTTCCCTGGGGACCCTGGGCTCCTTGGAAACGTGACCAGGTATATTTCTTTGGATCCGTGCTATCTTCCCGTGTGAAGTCTACGTAAGTACCAATATATGTGTTAGGTATCTCTGTCATCTGGTTAGAGGTGGTTGGATTCGATACTGCGGAATACTTGATGTGAAAATAGGTGCTCTTCCCTTTAATATTGGTTCCGCTTGGTACAGGTCTGCTATCTAAGACAGGTGCTGTCTGCTTATAATTTCCATTCTGCCATGTATATCCTGTTGGCTTAGGCGTCCAGTTGACCACAAAATCAGTCTTTACAAAATATTTACCGCCACCTCTTAAATATAATACAGGGATTGATCCATAAGTCAGTTGTGTATAGCTGGCAGGCGACACTGAACAGAATGAATACGTGTCTGCATAAATAATACATTCGCCAGAAGTAGTTCCCCACCCAGATCCAATGGAAGCCAGATCTAAATTCACCGAGAATCCGCTAACATGTGTACTCCAGGATGGTTTTGTTCCACTATTTAAAGACACATTAACCAAAATACGATTATAAACACTCGTTGGAAGCTGACTCCCCACAACGGGATACCATTTATTTACATCGTAAGTTTTAGTATCAGATAAGTCTATCGTTGCTGATGATCTCCAGTAGTTTACACCTGCAGCTCCAGTATCTCCTTTGGGACCCTGTATCCCTTGTTCACCTTTGGGACCTTGCACTCCTTGCAGACCGGGAACTCCCTGCGGACCTTGTTCCCCCTGTTCGCCTTTTATTTTTGTCCATGCGTATTTCGTCGGGTCTGTAGAATCCTCTTGCGTAAAATCTGTATACTGTCCAATATAAAACTTCCCAGTGCTGTTCGAAACATCAAACCCTGTCTTTCCATCAGCACTGTTTGCATAGGCGATATGTAAATAACTTGTTTTCCCATCTGCACCATTCTTACCAGCAATTCCCTGATCTCCTTTTACGCCTTGCGATCCTTTAAACTGCGACCAGGTATATCTTGCAGGATCTGTAGAATCTTCCTGTACAAAGTCCACATAAGTTCCAATATAAGCAGACGGCGTCTCTGTCATCTGACTGAACGTTGTCGGCTTTGCCACAGAAGAATACTTGATGTGGAAATAACTGGTCTTTCCATTCGCACCAGCTGTTCCAGGAATCCCCTGTTCTCCTTTTTCTCCTTGCAATCCTTGTAGCCCACGTTCCCCCTGTTCGCCTTTTATTTTTGTCCATGTATACTTCGTAGCATCTGTACTATCTGCCTGTGTATAATCTGTATACTGCCCGATATAGAGCTTATTTGTACCATCCGTGGTGGAAAATCCTGTCTTTCCATCAGCACTGTTTGCATAGGCGATATGTAAATACGGGGTCTTTCCATCAGCTCCCGGCTTTCCGGGTGTTCCGTTTGCTCCGTCCGCACCTTTGATCTTACTCCACGCGTATTTTTTCGGGTCTGTGCTGTCATTTTGCGTAAAATCAACGTACATTCCGACATAATCCCGATTGCTGTCGGATACAGAAAAATCTTTAGACCCGTCTGCACTGTTTGCATAAGAAATGTGAGTGTACTGTGTTTTTCCGTCAACTCCGTCTTTTCCCGGGATTCCTTGATCCCCTTTTGGACCCTGTATACCATCCAATCCCGGAGCGCCTTGTGGACCAGGAGGTCCCTGTTCGCCTTGCTCTCCTTTCTCGCCCTGAGGACCCTGTTCCCCGTCTTTTCCATCCTCTCCATCCATTACATCCGTGATTGTGACTTCGTAATACCCACGTTTTATCCCATTTTCTAGAGCCTCAAATGAGTACACCGCCTTTGTATCCACGTCAGCAGCATTTACCGTAACGCTCTTACCAACATAAAACTCATGTCCATCCTTGCTCCATCGGAATTGTAGCTTGTCTGCCACATCCACGCCGTTATCGTAAGCGTAAGCTGTCAGAGTAGTGCTACCGATGCCATTTTTAAAGATAATGCCGTTGTTTGTTGAGATAGAGCAAGTATAAACCTTATTTTTATTAATAAGGTCTTGCATCCTCTGTAATAAGCTGTCCGAAATTTCGGATGTAAGCTCTTTGTAGTTTGTAAATACCGTCTTTGCTGTTTTTGGATTGGTAAGACTGCGCACCTGTTCGGACACTCTCGCCTGTAGATAAAGTACTGGTGTCCACTCCTGATCTTGCATCCTTACAGTGTCTCCGATGTTGGTGTCAAAATATCCATCCACCTCGTAGGTCACTACTGGTTCGGATGCTGTTTTAAGATCAGACAGAGCCATGCTATAGAGCTTGTCCTTGCTGTCTGTATCGTACTCTTTCCGCATTAGGATATAAGCATCCTCTTTATTTACGATGTTGGATGGAAACCTGTCTCTCGCCTGTGGTGCCCGGATGATCGCACCGTCTGTAAAGTACACGATATTGCCGTTCTCATCGTACTCTTTCTTATCCAGTCCATTAATCGTCAGCCCGTCCTTACCGGTAGGCTGGATACAGGTGTAAAGCTTCTCGGCATCTGTGGTTTTTCGAATTCCGGTAATTCCTTTTCCGTACCTCAGTACGATGTCATTCCGGTATTCTCCGATTCCGCTGTCCGCTCCGGAGTGTTCTCGATAGACATTCAGGACGATCTCTTTTAAGGAGTAGTCCTTGTTTAAGACTGTCTCAAATTCGATCTCCGCAGAAAATATGTTCGCCAAGGAAAACAGCCTCTTTAATACAGACGTTGTGCCTGTCCACTCATTGGTAATCCTCTTGTCTGATACCTCATTGAGCCCCAGTTTTAGTGTTCTCTCAGCATCAAAAACGGCAAGGTACTCCTCAAAGCTCATTGCTTTTCCGGCTTTGTACTCTCCGGCATCCTCGTTGATTAGCTCAAAAGATAACGACCACGCCGTAGCTGTGATCGTCTCCTCTGTCTGCTCAGTGTTTACGATGTTTAGATAGTAGGATTTCCCTTTGTGTATAAACGCCACCTTATTCCCGGCGGTAACATTCTCTGCATCCTGATGCTTTGCGGACACCGTAAAGGTGTAAGTATTGGCCGCACCCTGTAAGTATTCGTGCAATTCGTCTTTCCAGTAGTGCATAGACTTTTTGTGTGCGTTGTCCATAAATGCTACTGGTGTGTTATTTGCGCTCAGAATCGCAATTCTAATACTGTCCATTACAAGTAAACCTCCCGTATTTTCGCTTTAATATGCGGCGGTGGAGAAGAAAAGGAAGAATAGCAGAACTGCACTTCTGTAATCCCTGGCGGCACTTTAAAATAATCCGTCCCTGTAATCTCATCTCCCTTAGCCACCATACCATTAACGTAGACCTTCGTGCTCTCCCCGTCTATAGACACCACATCCCCAGCGCGATACCGGTTCGGCACATCCCGATATTTTTCCACGTTGTCCTTGCGAAACCAGATGCTTTTTAAATAGTTGTGCGTAACGTACTGGTTCGACAGATTTCGGTCCCCCCACTGTCCAATCCAGATCTGGATTTTCTCGCATTCCATATCTTTGATCTCTGGGATAGTAAAGTGGTAATACTTCCCGTACCAGAAAATACGCAACTTGTCACCCTCTTTTAAAAAGTCATTGTGTCCGCCGCCCATTTTTAAATTAAACGGGTTATCCTCGTAGGCTGTCGGCTGGAAATCCAGTGTCTTAATTTTCTTGTTTTGAGGGGCAAACCAGTCAACATGCGCCGTATTACCAACCGTATCACTCTTGTTAATAGACATAGAGCAGATCACTTCATTTTCCCCTGTAAGAAACGCAATAGTCTGTGCTCCCGTCTGTCCCATCAAACCTGTCTCGAACCAGTGCTGCGTGTAACAGTAAAAGTTCTTCGCTCCACGTCTGCCCTCACTGTCCACCGGGATAGTAAGCGTTTTCATTCCACCATTCCAGTATCCGGATGTTGCTTGTCCACCTTTTAGCGCCATCACATTGTATCCAGCAACATTCCGCACTTCCAACGCTCCCTGTGTGGTGTTTTCTGGATTCTGATAAGAGGTACCATGATCGTCTTGAAACAGGCTATACCCCTCTGACAGTATCTCTGACGCCTTATAGTCTTCGCCGTCTGCTTCTTCGGTCTTGCCGAGTTGTATTGCACCGTATTTACTGGCAATCCCGATAAATCCATTTTCATGGTTGTGAGTGATATCGTAGCTTACCGGAACGGATCCTGTACCACCGTTTACAATAGTAAGCGTCTGATATCCGCTTTCCTGATGAGCGGTAAACGATTTTTCCGCTGCAGAATATTTCCGTGGATCACAACAATAAAAAGTAAATTCGCTTTTTACGTTCAATCTGCCTGGCTCCACATCTCCGACACTTGATTTCGTCCCGATAAAATATTTATCCGGTTCATCTGCAAAAATCAGCTTTGCCTGTTCCTTATTTAAGATTCCAGAGAGTTTGTTGAATTTTTCCTGGAACTCTCTAGGAGATGCGCAAAGCAACTGGTATCCAACTGTAATGCTTCTGGTTGTATCTCGCTTTCCCGTATACTCGGACCCATCCACAAGGTCAATTTCTCTCTCCGAAATTTCCGATCCCAAAAGCTCACGACCGGTCACGTACAGAGTCCGATATCCATCAATTAGATTTTCAATATATGCCCCATCAATCTGCAGAGCCTCACTCGGCAGGGAACTTTTGCTCCCCGCCTTATTTGTATCCACAAACTCATACATGGCTTCGTTCTCCTTTCAGTCTCAGTTTCATACTCTCACGGCTTTCCAACTCTTTCTGTGTAAATTCTGCAGTAACACGTGCTGCTTCTCTGCCGTTATATTCAACCGGCACAACGATTGTGTATGTCGCATTTCTCTTATAAGTATAATCATCAGATAATTCTTTCTTCGCACCTACTCTGCTTGTATATGCCGTCATGACTGGATCAGCACTGGAAATAACCGGAATATCAATTCTGTCATTTATTTCATCGACCATTCCATAAGCTGAGATCATCGGAGTATTTTCTATTTCACCCGCTATAACACTTCTTGTTTTTGGCAGGCTCGCCCGGGATGCTGCTGCAGAATTTGCCGCGCCCGTCATCTGTGCCGCAATCGCCTGTATTCTTCCAAGGCTTGCGGCTAATCCATTTGCAAAGCTAATTCCAATATTCAGACCACTGCTATAGGCGCTGCCCGCCCCTGACGCAAGAGATGCAAGCACGGAAGAAACCATGCTGATTGCGATTGCCTGTGTTGGCTGGAGTCCGCTTTGTACCCCATCTTTCGCGCTGTCTCCGAGTTTCTTTCCGGAACTCTTAGCTTTTCGCGCGCCGTTGTCAAATGCACTCACTATAGATTTCACGGCACTTTTAGCCTTGTTTCCAAGAGCATCCAACCCGTCATTCACAATACTCACAGAATCCTTCATACTTGTAATGGATTTCTGCGCTGTTTTTGCGTTTTTTGCAATGGACTTCATGCTGGAATTTACTGCCAGTAACGCGACTGCCATCGCCAGCACTCCAACACACGCTGCTACCATTGCGACACCGAATGCAACTACTCCAACTGTGACTCCAAGCACCGCAACGCCTACTGCAAGCAATCCAACAGCAAGGACAGCGCAGCCCGCACCGGCCACGATCACACCGGCTCCAAATACCGTCATTGCAACGCCCAATGCTCCGATTGCTACAGATGCCTGTAAGCCATACTCGGCGACAATCGGAAGTACACTTGCCACGATCGCAAGGCCTGCGCTCGCAAGCAATACTGCCGCTCCAACAAGTGCCGCAGCCACACCGAATGCGATCAAACCAACAGCTCCTGCTGTAAGGACAGGAGCTACTGCAGCCGCTACGACCATCAATCCACCAATTGCTACGATCAAGCCGAACATCACTGCGATTGCAAGCGGGCCTGCATTTGCCAGAGAAATTGCGGACATAGTTAATACGGCGATTCCGGCCGCTGCCAAAACAACAGCTGCGCCGAATGCAACAAATCCGGCTGCACCGGAGGATAATGTCGGAGCTACCATTTTTGCAACGATCAAAAGACCTGCAATCGCTGCTACCATTCCAACTAAAACCGCAACTGCTAAAGGACCCGAGTCCGCTACTGCCTTTGCCCCCTGGGAAAGTAGGAAAAACCCTGCACTAATCAGAGCAACTCCTGCACCAAGCATCATAAATGCTTTGGCAGATTCCATAGTGCTTTTCATGCTTTCCCTACTCGACACTCCAACTTCTCTCTGTCCCTTGGAAATTCCAAACAATTTTCCGGCAATCGCACTAATCCCTGCGCCGGCAAGACCTGCAATCGCACTGGTGAATGCGCCTACAAACGGGGCAACACTTTTTGCAATCTTAAAGCCTTTATATGCAACGACAAGCTTAGGAATCTGAGGAATCACTTTCGCGATAGTTTCAGAATGATCCTCTAAAAATCCGGCAAATGTTTGCAGAGCCCCGCTCGCGGAATCCATTACACCGGCGAAAGAACTAATGCTTTCCGTGGATCCAAACGCACCGGTGATCTTTCCGAGATCTTCGCCGATTGCTGAAAACGCATCCCCGAAAGCTGTTTTTACCTCAGAGGCCTCTGTTTTTAAAACATTCCAGTACCCACTTGCTTTATCGAAAAATCCAGTTAATTTCCCTGCGATTGCATCCCCATCAAGATCTCCTATTTTATTTATTATCCCATCTAGGGACTTGATCGCTCGACCGGATAGAACATCAAATGACGGTGCCAGCTTATTGCTTACTGTTTCGGTCAGACCATCCATTGCCTGATCTACAGTCTTATACTCTGTAGCAAGCTTCGTAAATGCGTCATTTGTGCCGACTTTTGCGATAGCATCAAAGAAATCTTCTGTCGCGATTTTTCCGTCCTGCACATTCTGCACCAGATCCGTGGTAGTCATGCCCATTTCTTTTGCGACTGCCGATATACCAGCCGGAGTCTGTTCGATCATAAGTTTAAAGTCTGCCCAAGCAACTGTTGGTTTCGCTGCCATCTGTGTAGCTTGCTGGCTTAAAGTTTTCATTGCCTGTTTTGGATTCTCAGCTGCCGCCGCAAGCCCTCCGAATCCCTTTACAAGCTTGTTCGTGCTTTTAATACCTACTGCACTCAGCTGAGCGTAAGTACTCGCCATATCAGATGCGCTGTAAATTGTATCTTCTGCAAACTCTTGCAATTCCTTTTTTACAGATGCAATCTCGTCAGCGCCTTTGCCAACCATCGACATGTTTCCGTTAAATGTTTTCCATGCAGCACTGGAAGAATTTAATTCCGACACCATACCGCCAATACTGGATGTGACAGCACCAAATGCCTTTTGCCCAATTCCGGCCATGATTCCAAATCCGATTCCACTTGTGAGCGTGCTTTTTAAATTGCTTACGGTACCCATTGCAGATTTGAAAGCAGACGTAAATCCTCTATCCTGCGCAGATAATATTGCCTTTACGGAAAAACTTTCTGCCATGCCATCACTCTCCTTTCATCATTCTGCCGATTATGTCCAATCTTTCATTTTTTTGCTTTCGGTTCCTCACACGATCTACTTCTTTTTCGTAATCAAAAAACTTTCTGAATCTCTGATAAACTGGTTTAGTCTTATTCTTTCCGACCTTTTTCTCTGCTTTCACAGCAAAATTCAGGAACGCTTGCAGATGATTTCGATAGTCCTTATCTACTTCTCTTAGCTGCACAGCCTCCATGAGCAGGGTGTATTCTGGAATTGTCAACCTATCCACTTCTTCAAAGCTCTTAAAGCCAAGATGTCGGAAACAATTCAACGCCACCTCTCTGTAGGATTCTTCAAAATCTACATCATCAACTCTCTCTTCTTCGCTTCTTCCTCTTCCATTCTCTGTTTCTCTTTCTCCACAGCGTCCACGATCTCGTCCGTAGCTTTTTTCGTAGCATTGGCACTCTTCAAGAAACCCATTACTGTTTCTGTAAGTTCATCAATATCTGTGTCCTCATCGTCGATATACTCATCCAAAAGGCCTCTTGTCGCTCTCGGATTCTGCCCTTTATTCGCAACATCAAGAATGTTTACCAACGCATCCGGATCACCATTTATTAAGTTCATAAGCGCATACCGGAATCCTACGTCTTTTTTTACTCCCGGCAATCCATCCACAGGCATATTTGTCTGCTTGTTGATTTCTCTCAAAAATCACATTCCGAATTTAAACTGGTACACCTGTCCGTTAATTGTTAATTCCATCATATTTTTTACCTCCATTAAAAGAGAGCGGTTTTACCGCCCCCTATGTACATAATCATCCGTTTTTCGCCTTACAAATTCTCCCTCTGCTAATCAAGGCAGTATCACCAGAGGGGGTTACGATTCCTGTGTCGTATCCTTAAACACATAAGCTGCTACTTCCTGCTGCTGTGCAGTTACAGTAACATCCCCTCGTTTTCCGGAGCCGTTAACACCAAAAGTAAGAGACACCTCTACATTTTCATCTGCCGAGGATGTGATCTCAAATTCCGTGAGATATCCCTGGAAATACATGCCCTTAAACTTATTCGGACCAGGTTCTGCCGGATCCTCAAGGTTTGCTTCCCAGATTTCAAGCAACTCATCCGAATCCATTGCGTCCTCTAACTCAGAGATTAACTTATCTTTCTTCGCAAGGATAGCAGTGGCCGTGATTTCTGTTTCCGCAGCCCCGGGTGTACGGATGGCTCCGTCCTTTGTGGCAGTGGAATCTGCGTCCTTGCTTTTTGTTCTTCCATTTTCTGTTGTGAATGCAAGATTTTTCGCAGCCCCTTCTTTGGCTTTTCCTGCAAGTCGATACAAATAGACGATTTTCTTGCCAGGTACCGCCTCTGCAAATAACTGTAGTCCTGTCTTAAACATGCTTTTTCTCCTCTCTAACTAAAACTAAATTCTATTTCCAGCAACCCGTGTAAAAGAGGGTGCTTTGTTGTTGTATCCGGAAGAATTCTCTGATTTACATTCCGGACATCCCATGCAAAATTTTCGGTATGATCCAGTTTTCTGCATGTGGTTTTGATCGCCAACAGCATTTTTGATACCGTTCCTCTCTGTCTTGGATTGTTGTGCCAGACATGAATGGTCTGATACACATTGCCAAACACAGCCGTTTTATTGGCATCGTCTGTCTGTTGGCTATCTGCAAGATAAACAAAAGGATACGGCGTACCATCCGGCGGTAAGAAGCCGTCATATACGTCATATCCTAATGCTTTGATCTCTGTAAGTAATTTTGTAAATAATTCTTGCTGTGGATCCATATCTCACCTCACAAGCTTTTGCAAATCTTTTTCAAACTGTTTCTTTTGCTCCTCAAATGCGGGTTTTAAATAGGGTTGGGCTTCCATAAAGCGAGTTCCGAGTTCTACATAAGGCGCATACTCAGCTGTTGGTTCGACAGTGGCGGTCATCCCACCATCAGAGATGTCAATACCGATACTTCTTTTCAGTGTTCCAGTGTCAACCGGTGCGTTCCTCTGCGCTTCTCTTTGCATATCAGAGCCGTTCCTTTTTACAACAGTCTTCACTGCGCTCATATCCATTCTCTTTTTCAAGCCTTTATTCAGCTTTGCAATTCCCTCAAATTTAATTTCTGCCACTTTGCACCTCACTTACTACAAACACATGCTTTGTTCGCAGTTTTCGTTCAAAATCCACTCTGTATACTTTCCTTCCAACACGGATCCTGTGGAATGTTTCTGTATAATGAGTCTGCAATTGAATTGTAAGACTTCCTTGTTTAATGCTGCCATAAATCAGGTTCATCGTTTCTGTTCCGGTATCTGAAACGCTTCCGTACTTCTTCACTTCTGTCACGTGGTCATCTGCGTAATCACCAGTATCTGGATTATACGCTCCATGTTCTACCGCCTGAAAATATACAGCTTTATCATATCTCATAGGAATCGCACCCTCCCACGTTTTACCCCGTCTACAGAGTCAAGATACGCTTGTATCTCGTCCATATAGGCGGAAAAATCATTTTCATTGTACGTAGTACTTTCTCCAGCCACGCTATGTGAGGACATGCCCTCTGAGCCAATGCGGTTAAACCTGATCACTGCCACATCCGTAACGATATGCTGCATACTCGATGGCACTTCCATGCCACCAAGAAGCAGTTTCAAACGATTTCGCACAGATTCCAGAATCAGTAAAAGCTTTTCATCGGAATCCCTATCGGAAACATCAATTCCCAGAAGAATTTTTAAATCATCCAACATTCAATTTCAACTCCTTACGAATTCGCCATAATCCCCTGTTTTTTCATCTCCGCAAGAATCGCATTGATTTTGTTTTTCAGGTCAGTCGCTGTTTCTGTCGACAAATCTGCGATCAAAGCCATCTGTTTCACACCACCCAGCGTTGTTTTGTTCGCCGCAGGAAGATTGTATTTATTCGCCTGTTCTGCAATTCCGTCCAGTTTCGCTTTATCTTCCTTAGACATCAAACCATCTTTAGATCCAGCAACTGCTTTCACTATTTTCCCTTCTAATTCAGTGATCTTTCCGTCCTGCTGTGTATTTTTCGTGTCATTTGCAGCTACACCATTCTCGATGTTATCCATTGATGCTTCCGTGATTGTCTCTCCATCTACCCAATCTTTTTTAGAATACGCCATATCTACTACCTCCGTTATATTATTTCGCTTTTCCTACTTTTGCCTTTCCGATCTTCCCACTGCCAATCAAGGCGGTATTGTCAGTGGGTACTACCCCACCGACACTTTAACTACAGCTTTCTTGTTGTCATTCGGAATAAATTCTCCAGCCTTACCAGCTCCCTGCAGAGCTACTCCGTCAAAGTCTTCCGATTCAATCGTTCTCGCTGTGTTAATTCCAGTAAATGCTTTTGCAACTCCGGCAATATATGCATAGGCGCATTCTTTAGACTGGAATAATTCATCCGGAATCTCCTCTACAAGGAATCCCTTGAACTTCACAACTTCATTGCCATCAATGTTTACAGTAGAGTTTTTAGCAGTTGTATTCAAAGGATGATCCGAAACGGCATTGTACAGATCGGAGCAAACCTTAATTTTTTTCGTTCCAACTGCTTCGATGTTGTTAAAATACTTAGACAGCTCATTAAACAGCTTTAATACATTGTCTTCTGTATAATCAGTAACACTTAAAGTTTTTCCGGCAGATGTGGAAATAAATTTTCCGTGCTGCTTGTTAAACTGCTTTGTCTTAGCCCTCGCCTGCAGTTCCAAGCGATCTGCTACCGCAACGTCAAAATCATTGTTTACCGTGTGTCGGTCAATTCCCTCGTGGTAATTCCATCCCCAAGAGTAATTAACCGGCGTGTTCGCGTAGATAATCTCTTTTCTCTCCCCGAAACGGCTAGAGTTCCCTGTTCCCGTTCCAAACGCTTTCGTAGCTGTTTTATCGTACCCAGTTCCAACCACAACCGGAATGTCTGATGTTTTTACATAAAAGGCTGTTTCATTTTCTCTGACTCCATCCAGTACCTCAAGTTCGCCGACGAAAAAATCCGCGAAATAAGACATCTTTTTAAATACTACCTCCAAAAGGCTTTTAAACTCAAGCTGGTAGCTTCTTACCGGCATATCATTGTTGTCTCCTGTCGCAAATAATTGTAACATCATAAATTCTTTATTCTTCATCTTCACATTCTCCTTTATTTATACTTTGCAAGTCTCTTTTCGAATTCAGACATTGGACTTCCTGAGTTCGTCATGGTTTTTGGTGTGGTTCCGGTTGCTCTAGCAATCTCGGCTTTCTTAAGCTGGGATTCCACGATTTTTACAAGCTTATCAATTTTTGCATTCGTATCATCAGCATCATTCCCTACAACAAAATCAAGAACATCCTGCGTTGCTTCAATTCCTTTTTCTGTAAGAATGCCTGTGGCGCTTCTGCTAAGCTCAACCTTTGCAGCCTCCTGCTTCAGTTTTTCATTCTCTTTTTGCAACTTCTCGATCTCGTAATTCTGTTTCTGCTCAGCATTCATTTTTGCCAGTTTTTCTGCCTCTTCCTTAGCACTCTTTACCGCCTGTTCCTGCTCAGTTTTCCATTTTGCGAATCTTTTGTTTACAATCGCATCCACATCCTTGTCTGTGTACTTTTTTTCTTCCCCGCTATCATCAGATGTGTTTTCCGGATTAACACTATCTTTCACCGCATCAAGTTCTGCTGTGTGATCTACGGTTTCTTCTGCAAATAACTGCAGCATTCTAAACATCCTGCTCTTCATTTTCTTTACCTCCTAAAAGTTTAATGACATTCTTCATGGTCCTTTCCCCTAGCTTTTTACGCCTTCAAGACTTGGGCGTGAATTACATAATTGCTACATAATTCGGAAACTCATCGGCAATCAAGCGAATGCCAACGAAAAAGGAATCCACCAGAATTTTTGATTTCTCTGACAGATTCCTGTATTCTATCTCAGCCTTTCCGGGAGATATTCTGTATTCTATTTCATCATCCGTTAAGTCATCAATCGACTGGATCAGCGTCTGCGTAAGCGCCGTAACGCCAGCACAAACAATGTCTTTTCCAGGTTCTGCGTACCCGGCGTGTCCAGAGATTTCGATTCGCTCTGGTCGAATTCTTGCTTCAATCAAATTACATCACCTCCAAAATGGGTATAAAAATACCACCAGCCAACTCAGCCGATGGTATTACATTACATCAATTTCTACCTCTTTTACTAGATCGTTTAATGACTTTCCACTATAAAATTTATCATTCATAACTTCATCCACATTATCATACTCTTTCACGTCATCTCCATGCCATACTTGATATGTCGGAACATAATTATGAACTTCAACTGTCACTCCTGATGGCAATCCTCTGTAAGAGAAAGAAATATCATTGCAACACTCAGATAAAATTTGTCTTACTTCATCTTTATTCATAATATATCGCCATTTTCCTTTCTTTCCTCTTCACTTAATTCGCGAGTTGTCTTATTCTTCAATCTTCCATCATCTCCCCATGTATAATCATGTACATGCTCCCCGTTTTTCCCGTAAGGGTGCTGCTTTGGATTCCCATGATCGGTTGTGTGGATATCTTTAGATTTTAATTTTGACTCTCCGTAAAAAGCTCTTACATCTACTTTCCCATCTTTTCCAATGTGATCTATTACCATTCTTGCCTCTGCCATCTTAGGAGTGCCGGAATGTCCGCTGACAGTTTTATCTGCCTTTATTATATCAAACGTAGATTTCTTTTCAACCCTCTTCTTCCAAGTTTCAAAATCCATTCCATGTTCGGAATATCCATCCAGCCATTCTCGATACTCTTTATCATCCATATATGCTGCTGTACTGCAATGACAATTAGGATGCATTGGATGCGCATTTTCTCCCGGCATCATTTTCGATACCTTAAAATGCTTTCCGTCTAAAGCCCGGCAGATCGGGCAAGCAGTCGGCTCCGCGATAAACTCATACTCTTCAAATCCATTGCGGATATAAGACTGTTTCTGCGCTTCTGCCTGCACCCTTGACAGTTCCGTTATCATCAGTCGCTCCGCATTTTCCCTGCTTACTCCAAACAGTTTGGTAAGGTGCCTTGCAAGTATTCTTGGATTCTTGCCTTGTATCAGACCTGTTTGTAAGAGCTTCGCCAGTTCTGCTTTCATCATATCCTGATACATCCAAATACGGTCCGAGTATTTTGCATTGTGGAAAGAAGCATTCACGATCGAATGTGCCATCTTCGCATTGTTCTGAATGGATTTTCCAAGAATTCCAGCCTGCCTTTCAAATTCTTCCAGTGTTTTCTTCGTCAGGATCTGCTCAAAATACTTCTGAAGCTCATCAAACCCGCCGACAAGATTCATTCCGATATTGGCTTTCAGCATTTCCAACCGGTTAATCTTCATAGCTGCGTTATAGAGTCGCATCTCTTCATTGGCTTCCTTCGAAAAATCCTTATCCTTTACATACTGCTCCGCCTTCCGGCTGTACGCATCAATGTCCATTTTGGATACCCGCTTCTTCGCTTCTGCAATTGTGATTCCCTCTGCTTTTGCATATTTTGTATAGAATCCATTTATTTCTTTTTGAATCTCATCCATCATGTTCGCATAGATCTTCTCAATCTCTTTCGCGTATTCAGCTTCATCCCTAATATTCTTCTTCCGCTGCTCTTCTTCCCTATTCTTCCAGTACGTCCTGCTGCTCATCTGCCGCACCTCCGAACATCCGCTTCTCTACGATTGTTTCCTGCTTCTTTTCTTCCTCTTTCTCCATTCGATCTATTTCCTCAGTAACGTCCTTAACGATCGAGAGGACCTGCAGCTGCGTTTCCTTGGACACGATACTTTCAAGCGCCTGTGCTGTCTGCGCTTCCTCCAAGAGATTCTTCGGGATATTCCTACTCATTGTAAAATCAATATCTTTCCATGCGTCCCGATCTGACACATTCGTTGCAAGAGAGCAAAACAGCTTATACCGCTTTCTCATGGATTTTTCAACTTTACGGTCGAACGTCAACGCAAGATTGCTCATAGACTGCAGTTTATACGCAAGGGAAGTTCCAGAAGCATTTCCAAAAGATTCATCACTGATGTTCGCTACCATGCTTGTCTGATAAATCAAATCCTCAAGCCGATTCAAAAGATTTTCCTGTGTTCCGTCTGCCGTAGGCTTGCCAAGAAACTGAACGATAATATCTTTTGCGTTGTCTGTACCATAAAGGTTTATAATCCGGTTGTCGCGAATTTTGTAAACGCCTTCCTCGTCCAGTTCGGCGCCCAGCACTGCAAGATACGCTTCTGCGAAAGAATCTACATCGTTCGCCTTTTCTCCGATCACTCGGTTGTATGTTTCTACCATGCCGGCAACTTCTTCATACAGACCGATTCTCTCATCGTTCAGCACGTATTCCACGCAATTGATGCGCCCATAAGGGTTCAGCACGCCCTCCTGCATCTTTTCTCCCTCAAATGGGATGATTTCTGTCCTTGTAAGTATCTCACCGTACTTTGTGACATTATCGTCCTTTTTTCCATATCTCACCGCAAATAGAGCGCGGCTCTTTACGGTATCATCGTAGACAACAAACAGTTCTTTTGGATTGCAGACTACTGTCTTTGTCTTTGCTTCTTCATCCTGGTAAAAATACTCAAAAGCATGTCCGTAGATGCAGCACTTCTTCGCCAGCTCGTATTCTTGATCTGAGATATCGTTATCCCGGTCAAATTCAAGGATCGCATCTTTTATTTTTTCGTCTGGGTGCGATTTTTTAACCGGAATCCCGTAAGCATATCCCAAAAATGTCTCTGTGATATACCTTGGGAAATTCACTGCCAGTCGGTTATCCGGCTTCCATGACTCCTTTTCCGGAAGACGGAATACATCATGGAATCCTTTGTATAGATTCTCAAGGTATCTGTACCTTGGTATTCGCTCTTCATGCTTGCGAATATACTCATCTACTAATGTCATATTGATTTCTTTATCAGCGGAACATAAAAGCGGTTCCGGCAGTTTGTATGGTCTTTTCCCATTCATTTTATATTCCTCCTCTAAAGGTCTTTAACTTCACCTTACCTTTTCTCTCCTGCTCAATTGAGTACCTTAGCATCGCCATCGCATCATCAAAGAAATTCACCGGTTCATCCGTGAATGTGTTCGTTTTCTCATCCTTTTTCCATTTCCACTGCTGGATCTCCTTAATTGTGTTTGTACAGGATGGATGAATGTGGATCGTGTGCTGCTTTAAGTAGTCAATCTGCGCTTTCACACTGTTTGGCTCTTTCTTGACCGGACATGCTCTGTATCCAGCTTTCTGCCACATCTTAATCCTGTCTGGCTCAGCAGAATCGCAATACATGGTAATTCGCTTCTGGAATTTTCCCTCGCCCAGCTGTATGATCTCTGATGTATCTCTTTCAAATACATACAATTCCCGGCATAAGTAGATATCTCCATCCTTGAATCCAACCTCCCCGATACAGTTCGCATGGTTGAATCCAAAGTCCTGTGAATTTACCATGTAATCGAATCTTTCTGGGGATGTATCGAATTCCTCAACCACATAATTCGTAAGGATAAGACCTCCGGTCTCTCCCCATTCACCAAGTCCGTAAATCCGATATCCATCCGGATCCCGTTCTTTACGCATCATCATGCGCCGGTGATACGCTTCATCTATGAACCGGTTCTGCAGGTACGTAGACTGGTGTGTGTATACATCATCACTTTTTATGTCGAAATACTTTGCTTTTAGCCAGTGCGTTGCTGACACTGGGTTGAAGCTGAATGTGATCTGGTAATACAAAAATGGATTGAATGACAAGTCACCTCTGAGTCGGTCATCGAGAATATCGACATCCGCTTCGTAAAGCTCCGTTGCTTCTTCAATCCATATCCATGTTAATTTTCCGACATCAAATGTGATAGACTTTACTTTTTCTCGCTGTCCATCATCTTTCATTCCTCGGAAAATCACTTTATTCCCAGTTACTTTCGAGATCAGCTCCATTGGATTACTTCTGATCTGCCAGAATAATCCCGCTTTATCTCCGTATATCTTATAAATCGCACTCTTCAACTCCGCATAGGTACTATCCTTGTTTGTTGTGTCTACTTTCCGGACACACAGAAGATTTGCGCCTTTATACTTTGGATCACCAAGTTTGATGATAAAATTCTGTGCAATGTTCACTGACTTCCCGGATCCGGCAGAACCTTTCGCCAGTCGGTATCGTTTCTTGCACTCATTGAACTCTTTAAAATTTTTGTTAAATCCTACATTAACTTGTTTCATCACCATCACCGTAATCTACCACAATCTTCATGTCCATATCTCCTGCCACATCTAGCTTGTCATTCCACATACCTAAATGTCTGCCAAGAAGCTCGAGCGCCTTCACCTTGTCGCATGGTTTCTGTTCTAATCCATCACGCCCCTTCTTAATTGTTCCTAGGGCTCGCTGCTGTTCTTCTGTAAGATTCTCTGTAAGCTCCAGCTCCACAGTCCGATACAGAATCGGTGCTCCGTCTTCTCCTACAAGTGGAACAATGTTCCCATTCACCTCTGCGGTTGCCTGTTTCTCCACTACTTTCGCATAATCAGAAGCCTTGGAAAAAGCAATTGCGGCCAGTTCATTTAAAACCCGATCCTGCGTGATCTCCGTCCGCTTCTGCCGCTCTTCCATTCTTTCGGCAATATATTCTGCAACCTTAGCATTTCTTAGCAACTTACTTCCATTTACTGCTGCTGACTCTTCTTTCTTTACGCTTGGATATGCGACGCGGTAAGCCCGTGTGGCATTTAGATCAATCAAGTACTCATCTGCAAATATTTTCTGTTTTTCTGTCATAGGACTCACCACCTTCCATTCTGTTCTATTCTGCATAAAAATAACTATACACCTTAATCTATAGGCATATAGTTATCGTCAATTCATGTCGTTATAATGTTATCTTCATCATTCCGCAATAATCCTCAAATGGGAATTTTATATTATACTCCTTGGCAATTTTCATTGCTCTTCGAATAATATTTTCCTTCTCCTTATTCGAATATCCATTTAGTTTAACCACTTCATTTAGATATATTGCCGTCATAAGTACGGCAAATGCGTCTGCGTCTATCTCAGATATCTGCGACCTATATTCTTCTAGGCTCACTATTCCAACTTCTTTATACTTTGAATAATAAAAATCAGAATCCGTTACCCATTGCCATTTATGTCTGACTTCATGAGCAATGTCATAATACGCATCTCTAGTTCTTGCTTCCACGCCTATATAAACAGTGTCAGTTTCAGGATCGTACCATGAACTCCCATAGCCTCCGTGTTCTTTGTACCTTATACTTGGGGTAGTAATGTGTAAAAATTTCGAAACTTCTCTTGCGAATTCCACCAATTTCTCAACTTGTTCTTTCTCTTCCATGCGTTTTTCCTCCTCATCCTGCGCCTAACAATTACCACGCATATATTTTACAATGCCCCCTATTCTCTTTCAAGCAAAAGTACCCATCAACTGGATGCTAAGAATTTAGGATTACTGCTATGAAAATTACAAACGCCAACAAAAACCAAAATAACCAAGTACACAATCAAAATTTATAAGAAAAGGGGAACTTGCAGTAGTCCACAACGGGTATAGCAGGATTCGAACCTGCGACACATCGGTTAACAGCCGATCGCTCTCCCAACTGAGCTATACACCCGTAGGATGCCTTTTATTGACATCCTTTACCCTATCCGCACTCGGGCACTGACACAAAATATAGATTGCTGAATCTATTTGTTTGTTTTGCAGATCTGCGGATATCTGCGTTTTGGTACCATTGCAATGTAAGTCCGGTGTGCACTCCCAGAACAGACCTCAGCTGTGCAGCCTGCATCTTACATCACAAAGCCGTGTGCAGGGTTCGAACCCGCTTGTCCCAACTGACCACGGCATAAAAACACCGCCAGACGAGAAAGGGTAAAGTCCAGCGGGGTTCTGTTTAGGGAATTTAAAACAATATATAATCGTTCTAGAATAATTATAGCATAAGTATAATGTTAATTGTGTTAATCTTTCAGCTGTTCGCCTATTTTTTGTGAAATCCTCCCTCTGCTATATCCAACAATTTCTGCAACTTCTATTTGCTTCTTACCCTCGAGAAACGATAACTCGAATATCTCCTTAATCTCCGGATCATCAATCCCATTTATGTAGTCCTCTACTTCTTTCTGCTCCTTCAGAATCAGTAGCCTATCCGCTTCTTTTCTTCTGATCTGACGCCTTACATTCTCTTCTTCGTAAGGGTCATACATTTGTACAGATGTTCTCACTTCGGTGTACGGAAAATCTGCGCTGGATCCCGTTACCTTCCCCATGACAACAGTCGATTCCCGTTCACAGAGTTCTTGTATCTGGTTCTCAATCCGGATAAGTCTATCTTTGTTTGGCTTATACTTTTTCAGTGTTTTCTTGTCCAACTCTATCACCTCCCGGAACAGGATCTTTTATGTTGTATTTCTCTGCTATGTACTCCACAGCGTCCTTATTCGTCCTCTCACGGCTTTTAAAGTCGCACTTAAAGGCTTTATGCCCCTTTTGCTTTAAAGCTGTCTCACAGGGCTTTCTCGTTGCCATAGTGTATGCTTCTATTTTCTTCATTCCATCACCTCAATTTCCTCTCCAGTCATTCCATTCCTCCGTTCTGTCGCATCTTCTCAATGTAAATATCTGTTGCACACCTTACAATCTCCGGTTTTAATCCATCGTAATCAGTACCTTTGTAAAACTGTTTATTGCACGCATTTTTAATCATGTACAGGATATCTTCAAATGTTTGTTCTTTCATTCTTTCTCCTCATATTCCGGACACTCTACGCAATACTCATACATGTCCATTCTTGCGCACTGGTCTTTGCACACTTCATTTTCCGGGCACTCTATGCAACAACGATCACATCCGCATATACTTGTTAATTTACATCTTCCCATCATGATTATTCCTCGCTCCTTCCAATTACCTTATCTTTCTAAAATCACTTGTTGGTGCGTGGAATAACCGCCCGTCATTGCATTTAATCATTGTCTGCTGTCCGCATGCTGTCGGACGATACTGTTTAACCACTATTCCGCATGGATTACCTGGATATTCAACGCACATCACTATGTCTCCGACTCTAATTTCTTCCATGTTACTCACTCCAATCTAATCTCTGTCCACAATGATTGCAGCAATCAGAATCCCAATAACGAAACATTTCTATATCTGCCATATTTCCAAACAGTCTTTTGCATCTAGGACACGACGCTTGTCCATTCCAGTTTTCTACTTTCTTCGGCAACTGCTTTTCTAATGCTTCGATTGCTACTAGAAATGCATCGACATAATTGTTATAATCACTTCTTTCTCTCGTTTTCTGCGGAAGTGAGCGCAATGTTGCATTGTACGCATCTCGCATTTTGTGTATTCTTTCTATCGCTTCTCTAACTTTCTTCTCATCCATCTAATTTTCCTCCCGTTATTTCCAACCATAAACCACTCTCTCTATCTTTTTCGTAGAGAAAATCCGTCTCTATCCCGCGGACCGCCAACTCATTCATTGTCCTCACGCAATCCTCTGCATCAGCGCATTTGATCGTGTCGCCTTTTCGCAAGCGCGTTTCTTCTGTTTTTGGCATTAGTCATTCCTCCGTATCGTCATCTCGATTCCGATCTCATCTTTTATCATCCTCGTATATTCATCCCATGTTGCCATATCGTCCACCAGACACTCTGCTTTCAGGTTCATCCGGTCGATAAATCTCTTGCACCGTTTCCCGGCAAAGCCGAACTCATCATGCAGCGTTGCAACCGCGATCACCATCATTGTGTCCAGTGTCATGTTTTTAATTTTCTCACAGGCAATGTTTAGTTCTTTTCTGGTTAATGCTGTATTTATTCCTGTGATATTCCGGAACTGGATTTCTTTTTCCAGTCCCTCGATACCATCATTTTTCACGATCTCTCTTGCCAGAATCAACCCCTGTGATCTGCCAGCTGTATAATCATCAACTTTTCCCATTCTTTTTTCTCCTGTTCCATATTTTCCTAAAGCATTCAGTGTGAAAAAAAACATCCGTTGCCCTCTTTGTCCGTACATACTGAATACGGCTCATGTCATCCGATTCGTTGATGACCTGTCCGCATCCTGGGCATAATACCTCACTGAAATGCTTATTTAATGCTTTTATCTTTGCCTGATCTGTCAATATTCCGGTTCTCCTTTATCGCTTTAATCCTTGCCTTCAGACTGGCCATTACCCAGCCTTGCACATCGTCCTTTTTACTAAGCGCTTTCATCACATCTTCATCTCTGGTCTCCGTACAGACCAGGTGATGTATGATCACTTTCTCTGTCTGCCCCTGTCGGTGTAGCCTTTTATTTGCCTGTGTATACAGTTCATAATTCCATGTCAGCCCGAACCAGATTACGTGATTTCCTCCCTGCTGCAGATTCAATCCGTAAGCGCTGCTGGCTGGATGGGTAAGCAGCAAGTCAATCTTTCCTGCATTCCAATCATCCTCGTCTTGCGTTGTCTTAAGCTCACGGATCCGCAATTTTGATTTTTCCAGTGCTTTCAGAATCCTGATCTTATCATGCTGAAAATTATAAAACACCAACGCCGGTTTCCCCTGAAGGGACTCGATCAGTTCCAGGAATGCCTCAATCTTACAGTTATGTATTTCATGAAAGTTCCGGTCTTCATCATAAATTGCCCCATTTCCAAGCTGTAACAGCTTATTACTCAATGCTGCTGCACTTGTAACACTGATTTCTTCTTCATCCTCCGGCAACTCCAGCACCATCTTGTACTCTAATTCCGTATAAGCCTTCCTTGACTTGCTATCAAGTTCCACCGGGATCTCATGGTACGTGATATCTGGCAGTTGCAGGTAGTCCTCTGCCTTCATGCTGATACAGATATCTGAGATCTTCTGTAGGATACTTTCTTCGGTTCCCGGTTTCGCCTTATAGTTGTAAACCACATTCTGTCCCCGGTCTCCCGGATCAAAATAACGTTCCCGGAATCCAGTGTATCTCTTGCCCAGACGTTCCCCCTCATCCAAAAGATAGACCTGCGCCCAAAGATCCTCCAGTCCATTTGGAGAAGGAGTTCCTGTCAGCTCTACCATCCTTTCAATCCGGGATCCCACACTTGCCAATGCTTTGAATCGTTTTGCCTTATGGCTTTTAAAACTGCTGGATTCATCGATCACTACCATGTCAAACGGCCAGGCATTGCGATAATAATCCACCAGCCACACCACATTCTCCCGATTGATGACGTACAGATCGGCGGGCGTATTAAGGGCACGTATCCTTTTTGCTTCGCTTCCAAGTATTTGGGATACCCGCATCATCCGCGTATGCTCCCATTTATCCTTTTCCTTCGTCCAGGTTCCCTCTGCGACTTTTTTCGGTGCGATCACCAAAATTTTTTGTACTTCAAACCGGTTGTATTTTAATTCCTTTACCGCTGTCAATGTTGTGATTGTTTTCCCTAAACCCATATCCAAAAAAAGCCCGATTTTTTTAATCTCCAGTATCTTATCGATACAGTACTTCTGGTATTCGTGGGGAATGAACTTCTTTGCATCACAGCCCATATCTCTGCACCAACTTTCTGCTTGTTTCCTCAAACCCGTGACCTTGAAAGAACTGGCAGACTCCGGAGATGCCGTATATCACATGTACCCGTTGACCTAAGTCTGATAATCTCTTTAACTGGACTCTCTGGACAGATGACACCTTTCCAGAATCCGTTTTCAACTCTGTGAAGATCGGCATCTGTCCCGGAAAGATGATGATCCGGTCCGGTACTCCTGTGTTCCCTGGGCTTACCCACTTATAAGCTCTACCTCCCAGTTTTTTTACCTCTTGTACTAGGATTTTTTCAATTTCTTTTTCTAACATTCTCCTACCTCCTGACAACAACAAGCCCTATACGCGTATATGTATACGCGCGTATGCCGTTTATGGCATATTATGGTGTATATATATATCTTTAATTATATTTTTTTATTTTTTATAAAAAGTTTGTTCACATTGTTCACATATATCTACAAACAGCGTATATACTGGGTTTTCTATGTGAACAAGATAGCAACAACACCGTGAACACGTAAACAAACCTCAAAAATCAGCATTTTTGTACTTTGTTCACGGAAGTGGGTAATGTTCACGCTTACCAAGATTACTTTGTTCACACCCTTTCGAACCCCCTTTGTGTCCCGTAAAACCCATATCTTTGAGTTGCTTTGTTCCTCTTCCATCCGCTTATACAAGATAGGATGTTGTTGATTTCCATGCTGTCCCTCTTCCCCATGTATTTGATATCGGAACCAAAGCACTCCTGCCATATCTCTGCAGCGCATACCTTTCTCCGATCTATCAAATCAACGTTCGCTGTTAAATGCGTACCCCCTTGCAGGAACTGCCGCCTTTGCATTAGATTCATACCATCCCAGCCCACGGGGATTTTCCGTTCTAAAAATTCCCGGATCACTCCTTCCTTTGCAAAAGACTCCCTGTGTTTCTCCTGCTGTTCTTCTGCCAGTTTTTCAATCTCTTTTGGCAGAAATAAGGACTCTCCCAGTACCCAATACATGTACGTTTCCGCCCAGATCTGATCCACTTCTTCCGGAAGATCCACCCATACAGATTTCTTTGCCTTATACTCTCCCACATCCACCGGCCAGAATCTTCTGTTGCCTGTGGCGTCTTTTAGGAATTCGCTGTCATTTGAAGTACCAAAAAATACACATCTCCTGGGATACTTATCTGTTGTACGCCCATACGCTGCCCGGTAGATATCGTGTGTCTTGCTTAAAAACTGTTTGACCGCACTGGTTTCCTGCTTTGTCATTGCTGTCAGTTCTCCTACTTCATTGATCCAGGTACCCTGTATCAGTTCCGCTGCTTCTTTTCCTTCAAAGCTTGTCAAAGAATCCGAAAACCACTGTTTTCCTAAAATTGCAAGGAATGTACTTTTCCCGATTCCCTGTGGTCCGGTAAAGATCGGCATATAATCATATTTCACTCCTCCGGTTACAGCTCTTGCTACTGCAGCACATAAAGACTTCCTGATCACCGCCCTTGTATAGGCATTATCCTCTGCACCCAGATAATCCGACAGCAGCGTATCCACACGCTTTTTACCATCCCATTTCAAGCTCTCCAGATAGTCCTCCACCTCGTTAATCTGATTCTGGCTGCTCACGATCAGCAGACCGTTATCCAGCTTTTCTTTTCCCGTAAGTCCGTAAAATGTCTCCATATATCGGTAATACCCTGCGTAGTCAACATCTTTCCAACGGCGTTTTTCCTCTCTCTGATCCCACGGCAATGCGCCCAGCACCATTCCACAGCTTGCAAATTGGTCGATAACGATCTTCCCCTTTAAGAGCGGATCATTTTCCAGTACCAGTGTTACATTTGCGATTGTTTTTTCGATTTTCCCATTTCCATCTTTTGTAAGATTCAGTACCCAGTCTACATTCCCGTCCTCTTCCCGTGCCGGGCTTTCCAGACCAGATACTTTTTTTGCCTGTTCAAACTTCTCTTTAATAAGAAGAGTAGACACCTCTTTGTCCGCTCGTGCCATTTTTGCCATTGCTTGAAAAGACGGAAGCTTTACGGATGGGGTTCCCTCTTTTGCTTCTTTATCCAGGTCGCCATACATATGCAGACGGATCAGGTCAAACGCATTCACCAATTGCCCGGAACACGGATCCGTAGCATGGTGGGAATAGAGGAACAGATCACCGTCATATAGAATCGCACCTCCCGTTGTGGTTCCTCCCGTATAAGTGTATCTGTTTGGAATATCCGTCTGTTCGTACATTCCCGGGATAAACTGTTCCATTGCCTGTGTAATGGAATACGTACGGCAGAATGCTCCTATGATTCCTTTTTTCTCTGTCGGATTTTCCTGTTTTGCCAGACGTCTTTTTTCAATGGTTTCACTTCCGGGTACTTGCGGCCATTCGGCTACATTCTTCCAGTTCTTATACATTCCTAACAGCCCGTCCAGACTGCAGAACGGATGATCATATACCCGATAAACATACTCCCCGTCCTTACAACAGCTTGGCCAGTACATCAGCCGGCTTGCGTCAAATGTAGTCGGGTCACAGAACTCGATCCCAATCAATGCAGCCGCCTTTCTTGCTGCGGGTTCATATTCGTCCGGAGTAGCCGTTCTATCCACAGGAATAATGACCCGGAGCCTCGGGGCGTATCCGGAATGTTTCCGCGTACTATAAACAACTGTTGCGCATCCCAGTCCAGATACTCTCTTCAATATTTCTTCTGTCTGCCCTGCCGGTATATTGTCCATATCCAATGTCAGCAGATCTCTCCCCTGCACGTAAGCCCCTTTTCTTCTATCATTGAAAAAGGTACCGCCGACAAACCCTCCAACATCTTTCAATTCAGCTTGTTGGCTCTTTGACAATGCTAAATAATTTTCTAAGGTTTCCAGACTTCTGGCCGGAGTTTTCAACCGGTCAACAAATTCCGACCACATGATCTCACTTTTCGGCCAGTATGTAGCCTTTCTTGATCCGGCCATGCTGACCAAAAGTTTTCTGTTATATTCCACTTCAACTCCTCCTAGTCTTTCATGTAATAGTCACTCTCAAATCCAGCACCTTTTAAGATCAGTCCAGGTGCCCAAGGTATCGGCTCTGCCATCAGATCACAGATTTCATCCACCGTAATTGATACAGGGGCATCGATGATCACCTCATCATGTACATGAAACACGACCTGCAGCCCCATCCTGTCAATTCTTTTTAGAGTCTCTGCAAGACAGTCACGTGCGATTGCCTGTACGATATTCTCTGTCATCTTTCCCCCATAAGTGGATGCCACTTCCCATTTTCTTGTCTGTTGCCCGACCGTGTAATAGTGGATTGCCATCTTCCCAAACTGATTCTCCTGCAGAAATGGTTTCGGGTAGAACAGCTTTCTCCCGCTTGGAAGCTGCACTGTCAAAAATGACTGTCCGTATACCAGATCCCCCTCGTACCGGAAAATCAAACCGTAGATACCCTGTGGCTGTGCCGTCTGCATCGTAGTAAGGGCCGCCTGCTCCACTGCATACCACAAGTCTCTGATCCGCGGATTTGCGCTCCGCCATCTCTGTACAATATCGGGAAGTTCCTCTTCCGCCAGTCCCATATTCAATGCTCCCATGGCAATTAAGGCTGCTGTTCCACCCTGATACCCTAACGCAAGCGTGGCAACTTTTCCTTTCTGCCGCAGGCTGTATTCCGGATTTCCTTTTGCAATCTTTTCAATCGGAACATGGAACATCTGAGATGCTGTTGCTTCATAGATCTTTCCATGTGTAGCAAATACTTCATTTACCCACTGTTCTCCCGCCAGCCACGCGATCACACGAGCTTCAATGGCAGAAAAGTCAGCCACAACGAATTTATTCCCATCTGAGGGGATGAACGCTGTTCTGATCAGCTGCGACAGAGTATCCGGAACATTCCCGTATAGCAGCTTAATCCCGTCATAGTTTTTATCTTTTACAAGGTTTCTGGCATAATCCAGGGTCTTTAAATAATTCCTCGGAAGATTCTGCAACTGTACAAGCCTTCCTGCCCAACGCCCGGTCCGATTCGCACCATAAAACTGTGTCAGTCCGCGTACACGATCATCCGCTCCCTTTGCGGTATCCATGGCAACATATTTCTTAATAGATGTTTTCCCTAACTGCTGACGAATTTCCAAAATCTTTCTCGCATCATCCGGAAGATCTTCCCGCTGTAAGTATTCTTCTACTGTTGCTTTTTGCAGGTTTGGAATATCCACACCCTTTCCGGACAACCACTGTTGCAACTGTGTTGCGCTATTCGGGTTGGAAAGACCGGTAATCCTGAATGCTTCTGCTGTCAGGCACTCCGTGCTATGAGAATCAATTGCCAAAGCCCCTGCGATCAGATTTGTATCTACCCGAACTCCATACGCATTCATCAAGATATCCATCCTCCACAATCTCTGTTCTTCTTTCGGAACTGGAAACGCCTGCAACCTTTTTAGGATTTCATTCTCAGTGACAACGTCTTGTTTACAATATTCCCTGAACAGCTCCCACTTTTCCGGAGCGTGCTTCGGAAGATTCCAGCTCCTGCCGCCGTTACTTTTTGTCGGTTTACAAGGAGTACAAAAATATCGGATCAAAGCCTTTCCTGTGGAAAGCTTCTGCTTATCCTGCGGAAGGCCTATTGCCTTTCCTGTTGCATCCAACCCTGCAGTGTACCCGCAATACAGTCCATGGATCATCGTACAGTTCCACTGTTCCAAAGGAGTACGATACCCTGCAGTATTCAAACAGTACCACTCAAATGCCGCATTATATGCGTGCTTGACCACATTAGGATTCATAAGAGCGGTCAAAATCCGTTCTGGAATACGTTCTTCTACGGTAAGATCTACAAGCTGTACATCCTCTTCATCATATTTATAGGCAAACAAAAGAATTTCAAAATCTTCGGACTGTGCATATCTGTAAGCTCCCGCTTTTGTGATGTCCACACTGCTTTTTGTCTCAATATCTATAGATAAATGGTGTTGCATAATTACGTCTCCTGTTAAAAGGAGGGGCTAAAGCCCCTCTTGATTACATCGGCATCCCTGTGATCGGATTGATTGCCTGTACATTCTGCGGTGCGTTCCTGTACTGTGGTGTTGGATTGACTGGCTGGGGCATTGCACCAAACGCCTGTGCCGCTGTCGGCGCACTTCCTCCCAGGGATTCTCCGTCTTCCAATTTCATGACCGGACCCAGGCCACATCCAATTCCTTTCTTTCCCCCGAAAGAATATGGAAAGAAGTTCACATTTACTCTCGCATAAATCCCACTGTAAATCTCAGACTGGTTAATAATCGGATTCATGTTTACGTCTACCACCTCCGGTGGATAATCTGCTTTTGCACTTGCCGTGAACACCCAGTGTCCTTTACATTCTGCCCCAAATGGCATCCCATCTGACGGACGCACACCATCCCCGTCATGAACTGGTGTTGACACCACAGGTGGGCATACACCGTTCCATTTTTCCGCTGTTCCCCTCTGCTTCGCGGCTTCAATAGCTGCATTGATCCGGTTCATAGTATCCACATCGGATTTCGGCACTAACACGGTAACACTGAATTTTTCTTCCTGTCCCGGTGTAGCCGCATAAGGTTTAAATAAGTGTACATAAGATAATCTTGCTTTTCCTGTTGTTACGTTTGTTAATTCGTTCATATTAGTTTTCCTCCTTGAATGCCTCTTCGGCTGTCACTTTGTTTGTAATTGTTTCTCTTTTATCTGACTCTTTTGCAAGTGTCGGTTTCCCTGGCTTCTTCACCACAAACTCTCCGACTGCGTCCTGAAAATCTTTCTTCCCTATCAGCTTTTCTACCTGCGCCAAAGTCAGTGGTTTCTTTTCCCACAGCATCGGCTCTTCTGTAATCCCACTCTTTAAAAGTTTTTCAAATGCCGTATCCATATCTGTCCAGTCTCTGGATCCTCGGCCCTCTACCGCTTTCCATCCAGGAATCTTCTTTCCGGCAAGGCATTCTGACAATGCAAACTCCTGCAGATCTTTGAGCCATCTTGCAACATCTTCTCCCTGTTCCAGGTATCTTCCAACTTCCTCATTTGTAATCAATGGCGGTTTCTTGTCTGTTGCAAAAGCCAGCTTCACATTTTCTTCTGCCCTTGCCCTGCACTGGGATTTCGCACGGCAGAACCTGCACTGTTTTTCCCCGGGAACAAACTCTCCGTCTCCTTTAAATGCAACCGCAGCCTTTTCCTTCACATAATCTCCAAATTCCAAAAGCTGTTCCAGACTACATCCCCATTCAGAGATTCCGTCTGGCAGCCTCGGCTGCACGATAGCAAGCCGGATCTGTTTAATCGGATAAAATAACTTACATGCGTCATATGCACCGAGTGCATATAGCATCATCTGTGGATTTTCCTCTGCGGAAACAAGAACACCCTTGCCGTATTTAAAGTCGATCACAAACAGGGTTTCTCCCTGAATCATGATGCAGTCTGCAGTACCGAACCCCTCTGGTACATAGGAGTCGAACCGGACTTGTTTTTCTACTTCCACATACGGATCTGTTGGGAGCTTAATGGACACATCCCGAATATAGTCAATGTATGTGTCCGTATGCTCCAACATTTCGTCATCCCACAACGGGTTCTCTTTCATTTTTTTGATTGCAAAAGTCAGCTTTCTTTTAGACACATCATGTGGCTTAAAATAGTTCCTTACCTTCAGCTCTGCAAGTTCATGCGCCAGTGTCCCCTCTTTTGCAGCCTCAGAAGCAGTATCCGGAAATTGTTCCTCCAACCGTGCACTTGGGGTACACGCCAGCCATCTGTGAGCCGAAGATGCACTTAACAGAGCATGGTTTCTCTCTTCATGTGCCATATTAGATCTGAGCCCCCATTTCCCGAATCGCCGTTGCAAAGCTTCCGTACTGTTCTGCTGGTAGTTCCACAAGAGAGGATACCCCGAAACTCTGGATCAGCTGCTGCAGCTGTGCCTGCATCCCTTTGTCCATTAAAGACATGGCAGCTTTTGACAGATCTTCCCTTGTATACGTCGGCGCAGCTATAGGAATCGACGGGACCGGCGTGGTATTCTGAATTACTTGATTCTGCTCTGGCTGTTTTGGCTGTACCGATGTGTTCGCCTCTGGAAAATGCGGTGCAATCTGCTGTCCATAGGAAACTGCTTGTTGAGGCTCAACGTCCGGAACGGTTTTGCTGGCTACAGGGGTTTCCATACCCCCCTCTTTGGATAACAGTTTCTCTGAAAAAGAAACCAGTTCCTCATAACTATCAAATGTAAGTGTAATCTGTGCCATTTTAAATACCTCCTGTTTTTTCTAAGCCTGCACGGGCTATTTTTATGAATTCATCCTCTGTGAGGCTGATTCCTTTTGTCATTTTTGAATGGTCTTCTGACCATCCGCGGATATCCAACTTGTCCTCTTTCCCAAACCAGCTGATGCGGTTTAGCTCTATGTGGTAAATATCCGTTTCGCTCTTTTGGGGAAGAGCAAGCATCGTTTCTTTTATCTCAAAATTTCTCGCTGTCATTTATCTGTTCCTCCAACAATCTCCGTTACACCAAAGATAGTCATCTGTGGGTAAATACTCTTCCAATACCAATACTCCTGGTTTTTCTTCGCATATGTGGTCTCCCTCTCCTATCGGACAGAGATTTGCACAATTATCACAAGATCTTTCCATTTGCACTTTCTCCTAAAATCTGTTAATATAAAATTATAGTTGCTTGAGCGCTTAGAGAGAACCAACCCCCCGGTCCCTCTCTGGGTGTTCTTTTTTAATACCCAAACACCAGCCACCAGCCGATCGCCACCAGCCCGCCCCCGATCACAGATGCTGCGACTTTGTTCCAGTAGTGCTTGTCCTTTGTTTCCGGAAGCTCAACCGATACAGACCGGATATCCCAACCGTTTAATGCGTTCGGCTGCTGGGTGGTCTGGCAGTGATAAGTTCCTTTAATCTCCATGCTTGTCCTCCCTTCTACCGCCTAAGCGGTTTTTCTTCTTTCGAATCCTATATTTTTCATTGTCTCGTCTAATTTTTTCTCCAAAATCTGAGAAAATTCTTCTTTACTTAAGTCCTCTTGGTTTACCCAGGATCCATTAATCTTGATCATGCTTACTACTTCGATTCCTTTCATTTCACCACCTCTCTACTATGTATGAATTATTGGTTGTCTGTGTTACAATCCATATGTGCTGCCATCGCAACCTCCATGGCGGGATTGCTTTCTTTTGGTTTATCTCCTATACTGTAATTACCGAGTGCCAGTCGGAATATTACGAAAGGAGAACAACAAAATGGGAATATATAAAACTGCTCAAATATGCTTAAACGGTCATGTGATTACAACAAATATAGAAAACCATAAACAACCTTACTGCTCAAAATGCGGAGCTGAGACAATAACCCATTGTCAAAATTGCGGAGAGCATATTCAAGGCAGATATTTGATCGACGGCGTTCTATCTCTTAATAAGTCGCAATACATTACACCTTCATACTGTCACTCATGCGGTAATCCGTATCCGTGGACTGAAAAGATCTTGAACAACGCTACCGAACTTCTATCTCTTGACGAAGAACTTGACTCTAGTACAAAAGAATTGATTAAAAATGCAATTCCGAATCTATTAGTTGATACGCCAGAAACTCCTATATCCGTTGCGAATTACCGTAATGGAATGAGCAAGGCTGGTCAAATTGTTAAGGATTCTATGTTTCAGTTACTTTCAAATGTTTTGAGCGAAACTATCAAAAACGTTCTTTTTCATTAGGACACCCACAATATTGACAATATTTGTTTGAACTGTGTATTAAATTTTTGCACCGAGCGCAATGAATGAAGTTTTCGTATTTTAATAAGTATTCGTTGCGCTCTTCTTGCGTCATTGTTGTGCCATCATTCCCTTCATGGCCAATGTTACTCATCCTCTTTACCTCCTCCTACTCCAAAAAATACTCAACTGATACACCGAAGTAATCGGCTACGCAACAGATTCTAGGTAAGCCAGATCCTTCACGGTTTCCAGTCTCTTCTTACAATCCTGATAAATCTCCTTGTAATGCTTTCCAGTCAGTATTCCAGTGTCGATCACATGGAGAATGATGTTTTCCATCAACGAAAGATTGTTCAGCTGCATAACTGTTGCTTCATCACGTTTTCCAATTCCAGCCATCTTATTTGCAAGTTTTGAATAGGTCATGTAAAGCATCTCTGCGTGTGTACTCCCCTGGCCCTTTGCATATCCCACTAACTTCTGAATGGTGTCTGTCTCTGCTCTTCTGGTCAGTTTTCCGGCTTTTCTTGTTTCTACCCATGTCTGAGTTGTCTTTTCTTTGATGAGTGCTTCCATCTGATTAAATGCTTTGATGTACTGCAATTTCCATTCAAGAGCTTTCTTACCAGTGAAACCCATTACTAAGAGAGAGAAACCATCTCGGTTCATAATATACTTTGGATAGCGTTGTCCATTCTGTTTTTCAACGTAATGCGACTTCCAAAACATTTTTTGGGTCTCCTCAATTTTGAGCATACCCCCTAACAGAGTTTCAATTGTCCTTACTACATTGCTGTGTCTCTTTCCAAACTTCTCCGCCACCTGTAAGCTGTCACACACTGCTTCATCATTTTTTAAATATACGAGTTCTGTCATTCGACCATCCTTTCAAAGTTCAATATTTTGAACTTTTTCTTTAAAAAAATATTTAGGTATGTCTTCCTGTGCCAAATCTAGAAGTTCTACTGCTTTACAGATATCTGTCTGCTTCCACGGTCTCTCACTACTTAATTTCAAGCAAAGCGTTCTTTCTGACCATTCCATAGCTTCTGCAAATCTGTACTGAGTTCCGAACTTCTCAATTATTCGACCTTTTAATTTGTCATAATTGAATGCCATTTTATCCTCCTTTCTTGTTCAAATATTTGAACCATTTGTATATTAGCACCCTTTTCAACCATTGTCAATACAAAAGTTAATTTTTTTGAACTTTATTGTTTTTCATATTGAACTTTTGTTTAGTGTATGGTATATTTATAATCAGAAAGGCGGTACATTTATATGAAGAAAGAAAGCACTTCTACTAGGCTAAAAAAGATTATGGAGACAAAGGGTCTTAGACAAGTAGACGTTCTGAAATTAACTGCACCATACTGTGAACAATATGGGATAAAAATGAACAAATCAGATATAAGTCAATACTGTTCTGGAAAAAATGAACCTAATCAAGAAAAACTGTTCGTTTTAGGAAAAGCATTAAACGTAAGCGAGTCATGGTTGATGGGATTTGACGTACCGATGGGACGTAACGACTACGAATTTAAAGATGCGATTGGCCCTGATAACCTTTCGTTTAATAATGTTGAGGAATTCAAGAAAGCTTACGATCAAAGTATGTTCAGGAAAAACAGATTAGAATATAAGCTTTTAGAGAACATGAGAAAGCTAAATAATAATGGAAAGAAAAGTCTTTTGAATTATTCTGAAATATTACTTGGAAATCCGAATTTTATAGAATCCAACAATCATTTAGAAGTATTAGCAGCTCATGAACGAACTGACATTAAAGTAACAGATGAAATGAGAAAACACGATAAAGACATCATGATGGATGACTCTGAATGGGAGTGATACAATGACGATTTATGAAGAACTTTTGGAAGAGGCTAATAGTAGCGGACTGATTGTCCGCGAAAAGACTCTTTCCGGTAGTAACGGATTGATCTATAAAAATAGAATTGCAATATCAAACAGGTTGAAAACATCCGCAGAAAAGGCTTGCGTCTTAGCTGAAGAAATCGGACATCACCATACTGCTGTCGGTGATATCTTTGATCTACAAGATATTGAAAATATGAAGCAAGAACAAAAAGGAAGGTTGCACGGGTATAACCGGATGATCGGATTGCGAGGCATCATATCAGCTTTTAATGCTGGTTGCCAGAATAGATATGAAGTTGCAGAACATCTGCATGTCACAGAAGAATATTTGCAAGAAGCTATTGACTGCTACAAAGGAAAATACGGTGAGTATATTACTGTAGATAATTATGTTATTTATTTTATTCCTAATTTAGCAGTTATGGAAATGATATAATCGCTACAGCGTTTATATAGAGTAAAGTGGTGTAAAGGTACAGGAGAAAAGAGGGAAAATGGGATTTACTGATATTTTTAGAATCAAAAGATTTAAAGATGAAATAGTGCATTTGCAACAAGAAAAACAGCAAATGCAATCTGAATTATCAGAAGCGCAAAGTAAGCTACAAGAAATGGGGGCTTATGAATACTACGAAATCAAAGCTAAGACGAATTCACTGAAAAGCAATTATGAGGTAAAAGAAAAACAACTGGAGGACAAATATGTTCAAAAACAAGCTGATTTAGACAGGCTGATTATTGAAAGAACCGATAAAAGTCAAGAAGTTTTAGAGCATTTAACTGAGCTGCGTACAGATGAAGCTAAAATACTCAAGAATATAAAAACTCAAACCAATAAACTTAATCGTTCTAAAGAGTTGGTGAAGGCTATAAACTATACTTTTGAGAACTTTTTTAACTATTCTCCTGAGCAGAATGATATAAAACTACAAAATTATGACTTAGAAGAATTAGAAGAGATAAGCCCATCTGTTATTCTAAAATTGCACTGTATGGATGTTAAGGATTTACGTAAAGCTTATAGACTGAACGATAAACAAATTAACTCCGTTTTAGAAAAGTATGCTGCTCGCTATACGACAAAGGCGAATCAGGCTATTTACAAGCTCATGGTAATAGCATTAAGAGCAGAATTGCAAAATATTTTATACAATTTAAAATTTGAGAAATTGGATAAATCTATAGATGATGTTAAAACTGTCACTCAGAAATATCTAAAGATTGCCGGTGATGGGAACCAAAGTATAGCAGGAACCCTTACTAAATTCATCGGTGAAATAGAGTATCTATTTATTAACGCCGTAAAAATTGAATACAATTATTACGTGAAAAAAGAGCAGGCACGGCAAGAACAATTAGCCCTTAGGGAACAAATGCGTCAAGAAGCTGAAGAACGAAAAGCACTTGAATCGGAACGTAAAAAAATAGAAAAAGAAGAAACCAAATATCAGGCAGAAATTGAAAAACTTAGAGAGCAGATGTCCAATGCAAAAATGGATGAACTGGATAAATTAAATGCACGTATACTAGAACTCCAAACACAACTCTCCGAAGTTGTAGTTAAAAAAGAAGAAATTTCAAACCTTGCAAACGGAAAAGCTGGGAATGTATATATCATTAGCAACCTTGGTTCTTTTGGTGAAAATGTATTTAAGATAGGTATGACAAGAAGGTTAAATCCACAAGATAGGGTGAATGAACTCGGGGACGCTTCTGTACCATTTAAGTTTGATGTGCATAGCTTTATCTTCTCAAATGATGCAGTTGGACTTGAAAGCAAGTTACATAATATTTTAAATGAAAAACGTGTAAATAAAGTTAATATGAGAAAAGAATTCTTCTACACGACTATTGATGAATTAGAGAACTTAGTAACAGAAATCGAACCCACAGCAGAATTTAATAAAACCATGATAGCAGAAGAATTCCGTCAATCTCAATCAAGTGATTCTCTATACACTTCTGATTTCGAGATTGAGGATGATAGTGACGATGAATAATAAAACAAAAAACCGTCCCACTGCTACCAACACCGGGACGGCAATACATATCCGAAGATATGCGATCAAAATCCAAGAATATTGTATCATCTTCGGAAACAGCTTGCAAGCGGAACATTTGTTCATGTGCTGGCTGTTATTTTTGTACCTATTTTTACATAAATTAAATGAGGAGATGATCTAAAATGAGCGCAAGATATGCCTATGGTTACGTCCGTGTATCCACTGATAAGCAAGAAGAACTTTCTCCGGATTCGCAAGAGAAACTATTACGGGAATATGCTGCCAAAAACAATATTATCATTTTGAAGGTTTTCTTTGAGATCGGAATATCCGGTAGAAAAGCTGACAAGCGTCCAGAATTCCAGAAAATGATCGGGCTTGCAAAATCATCCGATCATCCGGTTGATGTGATTCTGGTTTGGAAATTCAGCAGATTCGCAAGAAATCAAGAAGAATCTATCGTATACAAATCCCTGCTGCGGAAGCAAAGCAACGTTGATGTTGTGAGTGTGTCAGAACCTTTGATAGATGGTCCATTCGGCTCTTTAATCGAGAGAATCATTGAATGGATGGATGAATACTACTCTATCCGGCTTTCTGGCGAAGTCCTAAGAGGGATGAAAGAAAAGGCTACAAAAAAAGGATACCAGATGTCCCCACCTTTTGGGTATCGTGCTGTTGGAAACGGAGATCCTTATAAAATTGATCAAGACGAAATGAAGATTGTAGACTTTATCTGTGATGAATTTGATTACCGCAACTCAGATACCACAAAGATAACAAGAAAGCTAAACGATATGGGAGTCCGCACAAGACGAGGGAACCCTTTCGAATCCCGTAGCGTAGAAAGAATCTTGAAAAATCCATTCTATTATGGTCTTGTCGCGTGGAATGGAATAACATTCATGGGAACGCATGAAGTCCATTACTCAAAAGAACGCTTCGAAGCCCGCATGAAAAAGATACAGACTACATACAAGCCACTGAAACGCCGTGATGTATCCTCATGTAAACATTGGTTATCAGGGATTTTAAAATGTGGATACTGCGGGGCCTCTCTCGCCTACAATGGTGCAAACAGGCACTCACCTGGTTTCCAGTGTTATAAGTACAGTAAAGGAATACATACCGAATCCTGTTCGATATCAGAGAAAAAAGTGATCGCTGCACTGGAAGAGTATTTTGAAAAACTTCTTTCCGGTATGGATTTTGAATACTCCTACCACTCTGCTGAGACCGGTGCGAAGATATCAGAACGTGAATCGCTCCTGTCTGAACTTGATAAAATTTCCAACAGGGAGAAACGGATCCGTCTCGCTTATGAGAATGAAGTAGATACTTTGGAAGAATATAAACGGAACAAAGAGCGTCTGCAAAAAGACAGGGAAGATATTTTGATGCAACTGGAAAATCTCAATAAGAATAATGAAGATACGAAAACAAAATCTGACGTGCTCAAGAACGTGCAAACTGTATATGATGTGATTAAAAATGATGCGATCGACTATGGTACCAAAGGCATTTTTATGAGAAGTTTGGTGGAAGATATCGTTTATGACAAGAAAAACGGCAAACTGATCTTCCACCTTTATATCTCGTGAGCCCTCTGTTTATAAGGGTTTACGGATATGTTATAGGTTACTGCAATCAGGGCCGCCAAATTGTGAAATGATCACTTTGGCAATCTGTGGGTTCGTTTGTGTAATCTTTACCGGATATTGCAATCGTTTTTCATAATTCCACATAATCAGCATCCTCCTTCCTGCCATGGCCACGGCTCATTGATCCATTTCCAGTATTCACTGCAGGATGCTGTGGCTGTATCGATCGTCAAAGGTCCGAAATTCATGGCATATTCTTTCATTGCCTGATTGCGCATCCGGCTGTATTTTTCGAAATAAGCCAGTGCATCCGGATCCTGCGGGTGGGTATCCAGATATAATTTCACTTCATCCACCGCGAAACTGACAGCGTTGATATGATTTAACAATTCTGTTCTACATGGACGGTCTGTCATTGATTACATCCCCCTTTTCCATAAAATGGTTTGTTTAAAACAGGGAAGATCGTTCCACATTCTAATCCCTTATGAACATCATAAGTGTCTTCCCATGTCTGCCAGGGAACATATGCCATCGCGAGAGTCATATGTTCCAGCGGATCACGGGGAATGCGGCAGGAACAAGGTGGCGAGACTGCTTCACCACAGGAGGAAGAAGGATTCTGTCGACGCTGCACCGGCATATTGCGATAAGGCTGCTGTTGACAGGTAAACCGTTCGTTTCTGGAATAAGACCGATTATTTTGCATAGTGTGTTCTTTCCTTTCATATAATTACAGTACATAATATGGAAAATCTGCAAAAAGGTGAATTTTGATGACAAATACAACTCTTTCCTGTACAATGGTTCTGATAAATGAAATACGACCAAAAAGGAGTTATGTCATGAGTATTTTAAATGTAGAGCATCTCACACATGGATTTGGAGATCGCGCTATTTTTGCAGATGTATCCTTTCGCCTTCTCAAGGGAGAACATATTGGACTGGTGGGCGCAAACGGAGAAGGAAAATCCACTTTTTTAAATATTGTTACCGGAAAACTGATGCCGGATGAAGGTAAGATTGAATGGGCAAAAAATGTCCGTGTCGGATACCTTGATCAGCACACGGTCTTAGAAAAAGGAATGACGATTCGAGATGTATTAAAGTCCGCATTCTCATATTTATTTGAACTGGAAGAACGCATGAATGCAATCTGCGATTCCCTGGGAGAGGCCTCTCCGGAAGAAATGGATACGATGATGGAGGAGTTGGGAACCATTCAGGACACCCTGACTCTGCACGATTTTTATATTATCGATGCCAAAGTTGAAGAAGTTGCAAAAGCACTTGGACTTCTGGATATCGGTCTCGAAAGAGACGTAACCGATTTAAGCGGCGGACAGCGCACCAAAGTCCTTCTGGCAAAATTACTGCTTGAAAAGCCCGATATTTTGCTTTTGGATGAGCCGACCAACTATCTGGACGAAGAACATATCGCATGGCTGAAGCGGTATCTCATCGACTATGAAAATGCATTTATTTTGATTTCCCATGATATCCCATTCTTAAACGATGTGATCAATATTATCTACCATATGGAAAATCAGGAACTGAACCGCTATGTAGGAGATTATCATCATTTTGAAGAAGTATATGCCGTTAAAAAAGCACAGTTAGAGGCAGCCTACAGAAGGCAGCAACAAGAAATCAGCGAATTAAAAGACTTTGTAGCAAGAAATAAAGCGCGTGTTTCTACGAGAAATATGGCAATGTCCAGACAAAAGAAACTGGACAAGATGGACGTGATCGAGCTTGCAGCAGAACGTCCGAAGCCGGAATTCAAATTCCGATACGGAAGAACTCCGGGAAGATATATTTTTGAGACAAAAGATCTTGTGATCGGATACGATGAACCATTGTCAAAACCACTGTCTCTTTCTATGGAAAGAGGGCAGAAAATTGCTCTGGTCGGCGCCAACGGAATCGGAAAGACGACATTGTTGAAAAGTATTCTCGGGCTGATTCCTGCGATTTCCGGCACCTGTGAACTGGGAGAAAATTTGCAGATTGGATATTTTGAACAGGAAGTCAAAGGAGATAATCGAACAACCTGTATTGAAGAAATCTGGCAGGAATTCCCTTCATTCACACAATATGAAGTACGTTCTGCTCTGGCAAAATGCGGACTTACAACAAAACACATTGAAAGCCAGGTTCGCGTCTTAAGCGGAGGAGAGCAGGCAAAAGTAAGACTCTGTAAACTGGTGAATCGCGATACCAATATCCTGCTTTTGGACGAGCCGACAAACCATCTGGATGTGGATGCAAAAGATTCCTTGAAAAAAGCACTGCTTGATTATCGTGGAAGTGTGCTTTTAATCTGCCATGAACCGGAATTTTACCAGGATGTCGTACACGCAGTATGGGATTGCAGCAAGTGGACAACAAAACAGATTTAAAAAGAAAAGGACTTGATCTTCATTGAATTTCAAGTCCTTTTCCAGATTTATCTAATCAAATCCGCAAATTCTTTCTCAAACTCCTTCCACTCTGCATCTGAAAGGTGATGCACAAAGTCTTCCTCTTTCCACTCCTCTCCAACACCAAAATAGGCATGATCGGAGCACTGATATCCTACTTTTCTTGCCATTGCAACTGCGAACAACCGATAGGCATCGCCCTGTGCTGTAATCACATTACCATCTTCCACAACTGGTTGATACCGTATATTCTCCATATCGATAAATGGCAGTCTTTCGTTCATTTCCAGATACATGGAATTGGTGAATTTCTTATCTTTCAGAAGTCCTGCTTTTGCCAAATAAATCGGTCCTGCACAGATTGCTCCGATTGGAAAAGTTTCATTTCCTTCCAAGCCCCTCAAAAATTCCATTAACTTTTCATCCCGAATTGATTGCCTGATATCACTGCATCCCGGTAAAATCAGACAATCATATTCTTCCACACAGAACTCTTCATACGTAATATCTGGAAGGATCGCAAATCCTTCTTCGGACCTGACCGGATTTTTATCCCCGGAAACCACAACTGTCCTGGTGTCAAATCCCCAGCGGAACAGTGAACTCAAATTTCCAATTTCCTGAAAACTAAATTCCGGATATACAACAAGTGCTATTTTCTGATTCATCTTTTTCTCCTTTCAAATCTCTCAATTCTTTTACCTTTGCGCTTGATTATACTGAAAAAACTCCGTTTTTCAAGATTTTTCGGAAAATAACATCTGCAGTAATTCCTGATGCGGATGTTCTGAATCTGCCTGAAACACATCCACACAATTCAATGCCGCTCCCCCGTCAAAAAAGGCCGGAAATAAAAATCCACATTCCGGTTTTCCCGGTTCATAATCTCCTGTAACCGGAGAGATCACGCAGATCAGATACTCAAACATCTGCTCAGATTCTCCCAGTCGTTCCTTATCCTTCGCCTTTGCAGGAATATCATACCGATCATGAAACAAATACACAGCATACTCCTGTTCTGTCTGATACACTTCTGTCACTTTCTCGTAAAACACATCCAACAGTGCATCGTTTTTTAACCCACAGTCCCAGATTCCCATTAGCAGCTGACGCATACCTCCCTGTTCAGATTCTGGAAATACATAGCGTTTCAGATTCTGATTGGTCTGTGCAAATGGAACCGTTTTCGCAAGCTCCAGATTTTTTTCACGTTCTGCAGGAGATAGTTTCAGAAAATTCACGTTAAATGTTCCGTCAATAAAACCTTCTGCGTCTGCATAGCATCCTGCGATTCTGGTCATGGACGTTCTTTTTACCGTCATGCGTCTTGTCAGGGCAAGTATCTCTTCACGATTGATGTTCATTCTTTTTTCCACCTTCCTATCGTCCCATTCCGGCAACAATCTTCTCCACTACCTCCAGACACAGATCTGCTGCCGCATCCATTGTCTCCTGAAATTCTTCAAAACCGCCTTCAATTCCGTCACTCACACATTTTACCAACATGCATGGAACCTGATTTCGATTACAGGTAAGCACGATTCCCGCAGCCTCCATTTCACAGATATCCGCACCAAACATTTCATGCACTCTTATTTTCTGCTCGGGCTCTGCAATAAATTTGTCTCCCGAAGCACAGACTACGGGCACTAATTCCGGATGAATCTTTCTGGCTGTATCACTTAACACTTTCGTCGTCGGAAGAAAGATATCCGGATACTGCGAATATCGTCCCACTTCTGTGTGGTCTGCCGCACTTGTGTCAAAATCATAGTGAACAACTTTCTCCACAATACAGACTTTTGTTTTGGACATCTCTTCCGTAAGACCACCCACTACACCAAAATTAATCACGATATCTACGTGATATTCACTGATCAGAAACTGCGTTCCGGATGCTGCCGCAATTTCTCCCGGTCCACAATTCACAATGACCATCCGATATTGGTCCGTCTCATATTCCAGCACCTGGTACCCTGCTGTTTCTTTTCTCTTAACCAGTTTTGCTCCATAACGCTTCAGTACTGACTGTATCTCAACAGCAACGATCATGCCGATTGTTTTCATAGACTCTCTCCCTCATAAATGACTTCTGTAATTCCATTATAACTTCTGCACATTCACGCAGATCTCCAGTACATTCTCTCTGTAATCCTCCGCGCCATTCAGCAAAAGAGCAACCTTATCTTTCACTTCAACCCTTGCGCTCATCACAATCACCGGAATTTTTTCAATCTGCGACAGCACTTCCTCTCCTGTAAGCCCCGGCAGCATCAAATCCAATAAAATCAGATCCGGCTTTTCGTTTGCCAGAAACAGTAATGCCTCTGTCCCGGAATAGGCATGGGAAACCTGATATCCCTCCTGTATCAGAACCTCTTCCAGCATTTCATTGATATGAATATCGTCATCTATGATTAAAATATGGCTCATAGAAAGCTCCTTCCTGATTTCAATTTTCTTATTCGGAATTTATAAAATTTTTGCCATATAATACTCGTCCACAAGTTCTCCATTTACCAACATTGATTTTGCTCTTATTCCTTCTACTTTAAAATCACTTTTTTCATATAATTTTCTTGCTGCTTCATTATGACATTCCACAGTAAGCTCCAGCCGAATGACAGCATTTGCCTTCGCCCACTTTTCCAGATTTTCAAAAAAAGTCGTGCCGATCCCTTTCCCCTGATACTCGTTCAATACACCCACAACAATATATGCAGTATGAAAATTTCGATGAAACTCTCCCCTCTCTGCCCGGAGATACCCCACTATTTTATTGTCTGCCTTTGCAATTTGTAAAAAGTCATTTCCATGTATCACGCTATGATAGATATCCGTTTTTAATTCTTGAATATCCATATGCTGCTTTCTTTCATTTGGCTCATACATCATAAAATTCGTTTCTGCATCAAGAGCATTTAACAAACTCCAGAAATGTTCCATTTCTTTGATTTCTATCTTTTTATAAATCACCCATATCCCCCTTATCATTTTAAAACTGCTTTTGGTTTCTTTGCCTCCACATACTCAAGGCATATACCAATAAGAATGAAATTGATACAAATACGTCCTGGCTCCCTTTGGCATCTGTGTCACAGCATTGTAAACATTGTAATAATCTCCTGCCCCCATACCTGCCGAAAGGATTCCAAAAACAAGCCCAAAAACAAACTGAGGATAAATCATTCCAACGATGTAAGGTAAAATTCCAAACACCACATTTGGAAGCATAGACATCAAGATAAATCTTCCTTTGCTCATGGTCTCCGAACCAACCACAAACAACATCCCCTGTTTCCAGTTTGTATACAAATATACATCTTCTTTGAAGCATATAGCATGCAGAATTTCATGTGGAAATAAAATCGCGAATGGAAACAGGATTCCCAACCACATTTGCAGGGATCCATCAAAAATAAATCTGCCCATTCTCATGGTTGCAAAAATCCCCATGATGACCATCACAATAATCGATATCACAGTTGCTGTTTTGGAGAGTTCTTTTGTATCCTCAGCTTCTTTAAATTTTACCGCTCCCGGAATATGTTCTTTATGAGGAATCGATTCCGGATTCAAATCATATGCTCCTTTGTAATGTAATCTCATCTTCTGTCCTACAACCTTTCTTTACATTCGCAACGCTTCATTCTACCGTCTCAATGTAAATTAAGCCCCTTGCCTTTTTCAGACAAGAGACCTAAAAACTTCTTCACAGTCTATCATTTCCTCGCTGCAATCAAATACCGATGAATCGTCCCTTCAATTTTCCCTTGATTCTCAATTATCTTTTGCATTTTCAGCAACTGCTCAAAGCATTTATCAACTGAAAAACCAGGAAACTCCCATTCAATAATATGTGCAAACCATACAAACGCACCAATATCATAAAATTTAATTGGTCGATACGCTTCCTCTGCAGCAAGAATATGAAAACCTGCATCGACAAACGCATTTCTCTGCTCTTCCAGATTTAAATGAGGAAACGAACTTTCCACTTCAGGCAGAACCATTTCCACTAAATCTCTATCGTTGTCGCCGCCAACCTGTTGTGTAACAAAGATTCCACCCTTTTTTAATAATCGATACAATTCCCTGGCATCAAAATTTCCATGCCTGTTTATAATCATATCAAATGTCTCATTATCATACGGAATCCTTGAAGGTGTATTACACTCTTTAAAATCAATTCCTAAAGGCAGCAACTTTTCCTGACACAATCGCACATTCGGCTCGAATCCTTCTGTCGCTGCTGTTCTGGCAAACGGATGATTCAGAGACAATAAAAATTCACCCCCGCCCGTATCATAATCCAACACTTTGGCCGTATCCGTTAAATACTGTCTCACGATTTTCTCATAATCCCATGGCAAATCATTCTCTTCCTCATACCTCCCATGGATATGCGAAAAATCCCAACCTTTGATATATGCCGTCTTCTCTTCCTTTTTCCAAATTGATTTTAATTCTGCTCTATTCATTTTAACTGCTTCCTTTCAAATTTTCTATAAATAAAATGATTTGATCGGTGCAGCCCTGCCAGCATATGTTTTTACTTTTATTTTAACCTCGATACAATCTGCTGCCAGTTTTAAAACTGCACCGAGTAATTAATTCGTTTCATTCTCTCTAACCTCCGTATTTTCAATTTACAATAGCTCCTTTAGTTTGTCAAGAAACGCTTCTTCACCCCAGGTATTGATCTTGAAAAGCATTGCCTGACTGCCACCTGCAGCAATCGCAGAAAGTTGAATCGGTTCGCTTCCATTCTGAAAAAGAGTTACATTCAGGCTCACCCGATTATCTCCAACATAACTATATCGTTCGAAAACACGAACACTGCATCTGGCAGTTCCACTTTCAAAATCACTGAACTCTTCCAATGAGGCTGACATACTACTGTTCTGTATGCCATTTTCAATTTTACGAAGTAATTCATAAAAATCTCCACTTACTGTCTGTTCTAATTTTGCCATCTTCGTTCTCCTTCTCTTTTAAAGTCACAGTCTGCAAATAGCCGATAAAAACTTTATGCGCATCTTCCATCACCTCGGAATCCGAGAGCACATGATACAGTGGAAACAAATCCTCTGTTGTCAGTTTTTGGATTGTCAGTTTTTCTGTTTTCAAGAACACGACCGCCTCACCTCTCCATACATTTAACCGCACCTACATATCTTCCAGTTTCTTAGAAATCACAAAATGAAGAATCAATGCCGCTGCAACGACACAAAGGCAAAGTATCGTACACCACATCGGTACGCTCATATCCAGTTGAACCCGCAAAAGAAGTGTAATTGCCAAAAACACCGCACCTACAGTCTGTATAAAACTCAATATTTTCTTTTGAAATTCTTGTAATTTTCTTCCGTTCTTTATTTTTTCTGATTTCCAGATTCCATAATTAATCTGAATATCCTGCACCGTTTCATCCGATATCAGCTCATCCATACTCACCTTCAATTCAAGTGCCAGCTTTTTTGCTGTGATCAAATCCGGGCATCTTGAGCCGTTTTCCCATCTGCAGATTGTCTGTCTTGATACATACAATTTATCCGCAAGCTGCTGTTGAGTCAGATTTTTTTCTTCTCTTAATTTTTTGATGTTATTTCCAAATGCCATACTCTGTACCTCCCTTTGCTCGTATCATATAACGACAAAACTCAAAAAGAAAGCACCATCCTGTATTTTCTTTGTTTCCATTTTGGTAACATCATTCCATCACCATTTTTCATGGATATGAAATCTATGTTCCGACAGAATCTACTTTATTCTGATTCAAATATGCATCAGTAAACAGAAGTTGTATTTGTTAAAATACTAAATTTCAACAGTTTCTCCGCAAGATATATAATATATGTTATTCATATGATGAGACAAATAGTCAAATGCTGCCTTCCCTGTGCAATGACACGTATAAAACTTCGTGTCTTTATATTTCTGTAATTCCATCACAATATCATCTAACAGTCCCTTTGATACTGATTTCCTTGTAAACGGATTGAACAAATGAAAACCACCTATACAAAAACATGGTCGGTACTTCTCTGCTTTTTGCATGATATTAACAACGCCAGCATGTCCACATCCCATAATAAGTAGTGCCTGTTTTTCTGAAATAATTAAATTTTGCTCGTGTCTAAAAGTATCTTTTCCCTTCTCATCATAAAGACTCTTATTGGCGGGAGAATAAAACTTATTTGTTTTACTCACTGTAAATAGTGATAATTCGTCATCTATTTTATAATCGCCGTCCAAGAGTATAATTTGCCTGTTTGATTTAAGTTTACTATCAATTCCAACTGATATTTTCAGAAGCAATGTTTTGCTATAATGCGGTTCAAACGCTTCTTTTTGTACATAAATATTTGCCGAAGAATTAACATCTAAAAACTTTTTCAATGCCCCTCCGTGATCGAAATGCCCATGAGAAATAATAACCGTATCTACCTTTGAAATATCTATATTTCTTTTAACGGCATTTTCAAACAATGTATTATCTGAACCTAAATCAAATAAAATTTTATGTAACCTTGTTTCTATATAAAGGGAAAGTCCATGTTTTGCCTTAAGCTCTGATTTGGTTGTATTTTCTACCAATGGTACAATTCTCATAAATCCTCCGCTACAACATCTAATCTCTTTTCTTGTATATGGTGTTAGTATATCTACATTCTATTCCAAAGCCATTCTATATCAGGAAAAGCTAAATGAACTAAGAATGTAACAACAAACAATGCAATCAAAGCAATTACTACATAACTAATTATTGTAAGAATTTTTTTCAATGTTGCTTTTCCGCTTTCAACGTCCATATAAATAGAAGCGACTTTCTCATCAGTCATATTTTTTCTCTCACGTCTTGAACATCAATTCCTTTCACCAATTCATCTAAAGTCATATTAAAATAATCGCTTAGCATAACCAGCCGTTGAAAATCGGGATATGATTGTCCCGATTCCCATTTGGAAATCGTTTGACGTGATACTTGTAATTCCATACCTAATTCTTCTTGAGATAAACCTTGTTTCTTTCTGATTTCTAATAATTTTTCATTAAATTTCATTTATAGATCCTCCTGCTTATTTAATACGCCCAGTATATTTAAAATGTACCAAAACAGCAAGCAACCATTCTTGTCAATCTGTCAACTGCAAATAACATCAGCGAAATTTCCTGACTTTCTGCAAATAAAGTAATAAACTAAGCAGCTATCTTTTTATCAGAAACTTTAACTGAACGAAATCGTTTTAACCATTTTAATCGCATTTGACTTATGCCCATTCCATTCTAACTGTATTTTTTCACACGGAATAAATCCTTGCCTTTCCCAAAAAGCAACTACATTATCTTCATATACAACATCTATCCTAATTCTGTCAGCACCTTCTGCTTGAAAAAGCTGTTCTAACTGACTATATATTCGACTGCCTAATCCATTTCTTTTTTGTTTCCCATCAATCATTAATAATGACAAATAAACTTCCTCTGCTATTTTAAAATCACAGATCCCAACTGTATTACCTTCACTATTCTTTATCACGAAAGAACGAAATCCGATCTTTTTCATTTCTTCCATCTCATTTGCTATAAATTCTTTCGAGACCCGGGAAGCCCCCAGATGTTTTTCTAAAAAATCCGAATTCGAATTATAAATCTCTAATACTTTATCAATATCATTTTTCGTTGCCATATCAAATTTGCAGTGTTCCATATTTAGCTCCCATATGTCCATAAATGCCACCAGTTACACGAACAGCACTACTCTGTCAGTAATCTATAACGAATCTCCCACGCTTTAATTCTCTTGAAATAAAATCATTGTGGATAATTTTCCTCTATAAGGATTGTTTTTATAACAAACATATGTTGCCAAATATTCCCGATCACTCACTTCCAGCATATTGGTAAAGAAATCCGGCGCATTCAGTACAACCCTTTGCTCCTCATCCCCTTTTGTATTCACAACTGTAATCGTCTGTTTTTGCTGATTGATATTTTCAACAGTCACAATCATTGTAACTGAGATTTTTTGGCTCTGTACGCGGAAATATCCTATCTGTACCAGCAATAAAACAAGAAGCAGTGCCAGAAACCATTTATCAATCTTATTTGCTTTTTTCTGAATCAGTTGCCTGATCATCACGAAAATCCAGATGAATGTTACAAACAGACAACTAATTGGGATTATTGTACTTATCTCATGAACTCCATAGCTTACCACAGAATAAATTCCGTAAAAAGCGAATTCTTCTTGCATGAGAAAGAACCACCAGGCTATCAGCCCCGCAAGTATTCCCACAATCCTCTTTGTACATTGATTCATATCCGGTATCTCCCCTTCCAATTTCATTACCTTTTATCTGGATTATCCAACATATAATACAAAGAAATATGTTCCTCTCCATTCTGTGCTATTCGAATATTTTCTTTTACAAATCGAAATCCACTTTTTTCAATCACTCTTTTCGATTGATGATTTACAACAGAATGGCTGCACATTAAATAATCATACTTTTCATTTTCAAAGCAAAATCGAATCACTCGATTGACGGCTTCCGGCATAAGCCCTCTGCCCCAATAGTCTTTGCTAAGAACATATCCAATTTCTCTGCCTACACAATCATCGTACTCTCTATTTAACGAAAGACTGATTTTTTCAAGTCCCAAAGAACCAATCACTTTATGATTGTTCTTAAGTTCCAATGCAAATACATTTTTCTCTTTCATAAACATATCCAAAATTATTTTTGATTCCTGAATGGATGTATGCGGACTCCAGCCGGCCATTTGACCAACTCCATCCACCTTTGCATATTCATAAAAATCGGTTAAATCGGTTTCTTTCCATGCTCTAAGTATCAGCCTGTCAGTTTCAAGCACTATATTCGTCAGGTCAACATTTGCATTCATCCGTCATCTCTCCTTATTATGTTACAACGCATTTTATTTGATGCCATAATTTGCAGAATTCGGAAAATTAAAACATCCCATTTTTAGCCTTGTTATAACGGTAATAATTTTTTCTATTACTGTTATAACAAGGATTCCAGGGGTTTGGGGATGGAAGATCCCCGTATTATTTCTGCACTATTTATTTCTCTGAAAATGGCATATTATAATGTGCTGATCAACATTATTAAACAAAAACGATTTCTTTTATCCTACATAGATTTCATTTGTTTATTTCATTTAGGATATCATATTCCATCATCTTTTACATCATTTTATTAAAAAAGTGACGCAGATTATGTTTCCACTTTCTACGTCACTTTTAAGTCTAAAATCACCGAGGAAGATTTTTCTATTCTAAATTTCCTCACCATAATACCTGGAAACAGCCAAACCAATATACTTTGTAACCCCTTTTCCGTACTGTTTGTCTGTGACTGCTTCCAACTGAGAATGATTCAGATAATCCTTTGCGACTTCTAACAACAACGCTCTTGGATTCTCCACCCTGACCAAACTTTTACAACATTCCCCCAATTCTTTTACTGCTTCCATTGTCATCATCTCATCTGAATTTTTCATTGCAAGGGCGAACTTTTGATATACCCGATCCACTTCCTCTCTCTGCTTAATCAATTCATCCCTATCCCTTGTTGACTTCAAACTTGCTTCTACTGCTTTTTCCTTACTACCATAAATTTTAATCAAATGCTCACAAGCTTTTTCATCTTTAAAACCTTCTGCAACAGATTCTATAAATCTGTCAATATTTCCATAATGGTCAATAACTGCCTTTTTATCTCCATCACTCATAACCTCTAAAGAATGATGAATTATTTTTTGAATATCATCATCATGAAATGCTTCAAAACTCATCTTATCCTCTCCCTTCAACACGTCAGAAATCCATTCAATAATGCCATTCAAATGATTCCGTTTCATTTCTAACATCATTTTTTGTGTTTCAAGAATTTTGCGATTATCGTTTTCATAATCTTTCATGATCGCTTTGATTTCTGAAAGCGAAACTTCCAGTTCCCGAAAAAACAAAATCTGACGCAATTTTTTCAATGAATTTTCATCATACAAACGGTATCCTGCTTCTGTCACTTTCGCAGGTTTTAACAAATCAATTTCATCATAGTATCGTAATGTTCTGATGCTAACTCCGGTCAACTCAGATACTTCTTTCACTGTTTTCATATGTCCTCCTTTCCCTTTCACCGTAAACCATTACGTTACTGGAGAGTCAAGCTATTTTTTCCATTTTATCACATTTTCAATAATACTGCTTTTACTTTTACTGTTCTAATTTTGCTTGTAGATGTTCTCTAATTATTGCCAGGTATTGAATTTCCAAAGTACATAAACAAAATTTATATGCGAAGTTTGAGTAATTAAAATGGCGAAGTGCTTATCGTAACACTTCGCCGAAAGCCTAATCGGTTTAAGCATAATATGCTTGATTAGGTCTGTATTTATATTTTATGCTATAAATGAGCAAGTTCGTGATTTTGCATAAAAGAAAGACACCTCGATTCCATGTGTTGTATAATGAAAGTGCCTAAACAAACATTTGCAACATTTACGAAAGAAGGTGTCTCTCGCAAATACTATACATCATTCCTCATTCATATACAACCAGTTTAAAAAATTAAACTTATGCAAATTTTATTCGAACCGAGTAATAAAC